>TARA_B100000674_G_scaffold343621_1_pt1 | contig 10463 bp, 9 predicted proteins | sample TARA_B100000674 | Tara Oceans TARA_B100000674 (sample SAMEA2622759) | marine metagenome | biome: marine biome (ENVO:00000447); feature: surface water layer (ENVO:00002042); material: "saline water (ENVO:00002010), including plankton (ENVO:xxxxxxxx)" | depth 5 m
AAAAACCAGCTGATTGATTTCGTCTCGAAGTGACTGGCTAATGGGCCTAACTTTCAATGTCAGAGGTAGTGAAATCTCATTGCCTATTGTTAGGCTCGGGATGGTCAAGGTTCCGGCTATTCTAGGTTTTAACGTGATTTGATAATCGACCCAGCTCTGCTCGTTGCCATTTATGTACTGATACTGGCTACTGGTGTTTGTGTTTAAGACCTGAAAATTTTTCTCCAACTCAGAAAGATCGAGCTCTTCCACAGACCTAGTCCCATTCGCTCTTATTGTGAGCTGAACTGACTCCAACTCATCGATACTTGATCTGGACAAGCGGGTCGAAAGCTCCGCGCTGCTCGCTGTGCTCCAAATGGAAATGACCAGTATTAGAAGCACAGTCTTTACCATACTTTGTCGCCCTGTCGATTTTCGTATTCTCCGCGACGCAACCGCTGTTTTGTTTCATGCTGAAATTTACGCCTTATCAAACCGCCTGGATCATCGGGAACTCTTCGCAGCCACTGAGCGAGCGCTTGTTTTTTCTCGTCTCTTGTTGATTCGTCATCTTCTTCTTGTTGAGGCTCGGTGCCTTGTTCAGAGCTTTTATCTTCTTGTCTCTGTTCTTCCTGTGATTTGTTTTCGTCTCCCGATTGGTTTTCTTCTTCATTTTGCTCCTGCTGCTCGTCAGCAGAAGAATTTTGTGAATCATTAGACGAGTCGCTCTGTTCGTCTTGCTGGTTTTGACCATCCTGATCATTGGATTGTTGTTTTTCCTCTAGCAGTTTTTCTACCAGCGCTTTATTGAAGAGTGTATCGGGATCATTTGGTTTCGAAATAAGGGCCTGTTGATAACTGGCAATAGAATCTTCATATTGCCCGATCCTTGCTAACGCGTTTCCTCGATTATAGAATCCGTCCGAAGTTTTGTTTTTTCTGAACCCTTTGAGTGAGGTTTCATATTCGCCGCTTCGATAGTTGGCCACACTTTCCCATTGCTCATCTGTGAACAGCGAGGCTGCTTTTTCAGGTTCACCCTGTCGAAGGGCTTTTAAAGCAATTTGGTCATCCCGTAACCACATCGATTCCCAAAAATCTGTCAACGCGGATGCTTGAATCGATCCAGTCGGTATTACCAAACACAAGCCCAGGGATACAAAAACGCCTTTTCTGAAACCAGCAAGAAGCAGTGGCACGAGAATGATTGCGGCCCAATATCCTTGGTCTATCCAGGTGTCAAACTTGCGCTCAACCTCGATACTTTTGTCTTCACTAGGCAGCTTTGTTGAAAGTACGTAATTGATATCTTGGTTTCCCAGATTAACGGTTTGATAATGACCGTAAGAAATGTCGGCTACCTGTTGAAGTCGTTCCTCATCCAACAATGCGACAACACGATTACCTTCTTGCGTTTGTAGAAAGCGACCCGGCTGGCGTAAACGATCCAGGGGAATCGGTGCTCCGTTTTTTGTGCCAATGCCCAATATAGAAATAGGGAACGAGCTATTTCGATGTTTTGTTACGCTACTGATATCGTCGATACCATCGGTTATCAGCAATATCCTACCTTGCAAGATACCGGCATTTTCAAAGAGTTCGTAAGCTATCTCGAGAGCGTGATTTGGATTGCTTCCAAACACGGGCATCATTTCAGGACTAAGAGAGAACAGGAGGTTTTCAATGGTTTTTGTGTCATCTGTTAGAGGTACCACCGCATGACCATCTCCAGCGTAGGCAACTAGCGCCGTGACACCCTCTTTTCGAGCTCTTAATATGTCTGCAATTTTTTGACGGGCTCTTTCCACTCGAGACGGTTTTACATCGTTGGCAAACATGGAAAGAGATAGGTCGAGCAGTATGATCAACGTATCCTGTTTTTGCTCGACTTCCTGAGGCAGCTTCTGCCAAGCGGGACCGGAAAGGCCTACTGTAACGAGTATCAAGGTTCCAACGACCAGAGCTGAGAACCAACGCTTTGCCCTAGCAGTGCTGTCCTCCAGCAAGACCTTCAATAGATCTTCGGATATTGCGGAGGTCCACTTGCTTTGCCCTGAATTTCTCCTCGACCATAAAATCGCAATTGCAACGACTGGTAACAGAGCAAGCAGCCACCAGGGCCTGATTAGGTGAAAGTATTCAAGCATTTGAAGGTCTCACGGCATCGATTAATAAAAGCGAAAGAAAGAGACACAATGAAATCCCTAATGGCCAATAATATAACACTTGAAAAGGCCTATAAGTTTCAGGTTCTTGTTCAATGGGTTCGAGTTGGTCTATAAGTTCATAGATTTGAGCAAGGGTATTTGTGTCCTTGGCTCGAAAGTATCTACCTTGCGTTGCTTCTGCTATTTTTGAAAGGGTCTCTTCGTCCAAGTCGGCGGAAGGGTTTGTTGTTCGGCCGGCAAGGGAACCGAACAGACTTGGCACTCTCATCTCCTCGGCACCGACACCTATCGTATAGATTTTAATTCCATCTACACTGGCTAATTCGGCGGCTTTAATTGGAGGTATCTCGCCTACGTTATTTGCTCCGTCAGTTAGCAATATAACGACTTTTTCTTCATTTTGTCTTTCCCTCAGGCGTTTGACTGTCAGGCCTATTGCATCACCGATGGCTGTTTTCCCTCCGGCTATCCCCACAGGAGCCTCGATCATTAGCTTTTTGACGCTCTTCAAGTCAAAGGTGAGGGGAGCTTGTACATAGGCATTAGTCCCAAAAAGAACTAAACCGACGCGGTCGCCTTTCCTGGCATCAAGAAACTGGCTTATGACAGCTTTAACGACGGACAAGCGGTCTACGTACTCGTTATTGACTTGCATGTCCTCTGTAGCCATGCTCCCGGAGATATCGATGGCGAGCATAAGGTCCCTTCCAGTTGTGGGTAGACTCACCATTTCTCCCACCCATTGAGGTCGGGCCACTGCTGCTATCAACAGGATCCAGGCCAACCATAAAATTATGAGCTTAACCGTGCTGAGAGTTGCGCTGAAACTCTCATTACTGGACAGTCCGCTGAAGCCTTCCAACGAGGGAACTGTGAGAGCTGGCTGCTTTTTTCTGCTCGCTTTTATTAGCCATCTCACCAGGATTGGGGCTGGGGTTAGCAGGAAGGCCAAGGGCCACAACCATTCGATCATGGCCGAATACACTTAAGTAAATGGTTTAGAGCGAGGTAAAGCTTGTCGCAGTCTACTGAGAAATTTTCTGTAAATCTTTCATTGCCTAATACTTTGCCGGCACCCTGGCTAAAGCTGTTTGATCTTGAGATAGAATCCAGCTCCGCGAGCCATTGCGATCCAGATAGCTTTGAATATTTGATTTTCCCTAATCCTGGAACCAGAACTCTTTTGATTAATTGATTTGATAAGTGAACAAAGTCTTCGTCGGAGATATGCCCTAGCTTTAGCGAAGTGTAGAGATCACCCAGGAGGTGTTTGCCATGACGAACTGGCCGCATCGCCCGAAAAAATTTCGTCAATCTATAGAGTATCCAAGCAGTCAAAATGACTAAAACAAGAAGTAAGACCCACCAGCCTATTGCGGGAGGCCACCAGGATGGATCAGGAGGTAAATGTAATGGTTTTAGTTGTTGTAAGGGATCACTCTGCATCAATAGAGCCTTACTAAATCTAAATTTTCTTCGCCGGTTTCAATTTTTTTATACCTGACCGCCCGTTTAGCACATATGTCGGCAAGCCTGTTACAGCGCTGATCAAATCGGTTTTGGTAGTCTTGAAGTGTCCTTTTGTTCCCCGTAAAGAACTGAATCCTATTGATTCCGTCAGTCACGGAATAATAACCGCTCTGCGGCAATTTGCTCTCAAGCGGGTCAGTGATGTGTATGCATGAAACCAGGTTAGAGCGGGATATTCGAGAAATCGCCTCTTCCCAGTGTGATAATTCCCCCCTGAAATCGGAGATTAGGTAGATTCTGTATCGGTTTCTTGAGAGCCGATTCAGATTGATTAGGTCTTCTAAAAAGGAGGGCTTTGTATTTTTTGAGTTTCTATTTAGCGCCTGATTTGAGAGTGAAATGCTGTTCAGTAGTTTAGCTACAGCCTTCTGGCTTCTGCGAGGTCTGTGTAGTTGACAATCTGTATTGGACTTGACGAGCCCCCCTACGCGGTCTCCCAAATCGAGCGTTTGCCAAGCGATACGTGCCGCAACTTCTGCTGCTGCTACGGACTTCAAGCGAGCTACCGACCCGAAGAACATGTTCTGAGTTTGATCCAGTGCAACAATGGTAGGATGCTCTCGTTCTTCCTGGAAAATTTTGGTGTGTGGCTTATTTTTTCGAGCGGTTACTCTCCAGTCTATTGATTTAATATCATCGCCAACCTGGTAAGCACGGACTTCAGAAAATTCAATGCCCCGTCCATTGTATTTGGATAATTTTATTCCTCTCTGGTTTCCGGTTTTTTGAGTTGATGTCTCTTCTGAGTAGCTTGATAACCGATGTCTGAGAGAGAGCAGATCATTGAGAGAGACGTAGGCTCCCATGAGGACCTTCTGGAGAGATCGTTTTCCTGTCATAGCATACAAGTCAAGGTACTGGTACCTGCTCAATTAAGGTGTCAATTAGCTTATCGCTTGTTACATTCTGGGCCTCCGCTTCAAAGCTCAGCACCAAGCGATGTCTGAGAACGTCGTGAGCGACGTTTTGTACGTCTTCGGGGGCCACATAATCTCTTCCGTCTAACCAGGCCAATGCTCGCGCACAAATGTCTAACGAGATCGTGCCTCTGGGGCTTGCGCCGTAATCCAGCCATTGCTCCAGCTCGGAGTCTGTATCTCGCGTTGCTGCTACTAGCTGAACAATATATTGTTCGATCGTTTCTGACATATGAAGCTTTAGGATAGATTGTCTGGCGCTGCTCACCATACTGCTTTTAAGTGGTCTGTTTGATTCATCGATATGCTCAGTTTGCCGTTCATTTCTCACTAGATTAAGGATTTTTAGTTCTGATTCAGAGTCTGGATAATCGACCAGCAGATGCATAAGAAACCGATCGAGTTGAGCCTCTGGCAGGGCATAGGTTCCTTCTTGCTCAATTGGGTTCTGGGTAGCCATAACTAGGAACAGATCTGGTAAGTCGAAAGTCTGACGACCGATGCTGACTTGTCCTTCTGACATGGCCTCAAGAAGTGCTGATTGAACTTTAGCAGGAGCTCGATTAATTTCGTCTGCGAGGATGAGATTGTGAAAGATTGGACCTTGCTGGAAACTGAAAGAGCCATCTTCAGGACGATAGATCTCGCTACCAGTGATGTCGCTTGGTAGCAAGTCGGGTGTGAACTGAATTCGTTGAAAATCTCCTTCTACTCGATCAGCAAGTTCTTTAATTGCTCGGGTCTTGGCAAGACCCGGAGCCCCCTCCACAATGAGGTGTCCCCCACAAATAAGTGCGATCATCAGTCTTTCTATCAGACTGTCCTGACCAATAATTTTCAGTCCTAGATTTTCTATTGTCTCCGTTATGGATTCAAAAACGGCTTGGTCCTGCATATTTCTTGGATAACTATGTTTTTAGGTGAGCCGGTATTGTATCTTCGTTCGCGTTTACGTCTATAGTAGTGAGTGACGATTCAAATATTAGAGTCAACCAGGGTTCTAACACTATTTTTTGCAATTAGGGAAAGTCATGTTTAGACAGATTGAAAAGTTGTTGTTTCTTCTGCCGCCTGAAGTTTCTCATAACCTGGCGATAACTTCTTTAAAGACATTGGGTGCTATGCCAGGTCCTATAAAGCCTATTTTAGGCACGAAAAAAAAAGTGCTGGGCCTGGATTTTCAAAATTGCTTAGGTCTTGCCGCCGGTTTCGATAAAGATGCTCAAGCTGTTGAGGGGTTGGCAAGACTAGGTTTTGGGTTTATCGAAGTGGGAACGGTTACGCCTCGACCCCAGCCGGGAAATTCGAAACCACGACTGTTTAGGTATCCTGATCATGAAGCGGTGATCAACCGGATGGGATTCAATAACCTTGGTATGGACGCCATGGTTAAAAAGTTAAATGGAGTCAGAGAGCGCGATAAGCTTATGGGCACTATAGTGGGCGTTAATATAGGTAAAAATAAAGATACGCCTATAGAAAAAGCAGTGGAGGATTATGTACTCGGTATAGAACGGTTTAATGGCCTCGCGGATTATTTAACCTTGAATATCTCCTCCCCAAACACACCCGGTCTGAGGTCTATGCAGACGGGAGATCAACTGGAACAAATGCTCGATACTGCAAAGAATGCTCAAAGTAGACAAAAAAAGTATGTTCCGCTTGTGGTGAAGGTAGCACCTGATCTGAATAAAGAAAGTGCAGAGTATATGTGTGAAAAAATCACTGAGTACGAGTTAGATGGAGTAATCACTACGAACACCACTTTGGACAGACCTTCGAATTTAGGCCAAAACGAAGAAGGGGGATTAAGCGGACTCCCCCTTTTTCAAAAGAGCTTAGAAATTTTGAAATTGTTTAGAAGCAATTTGCACCCAAATTGCCCGATAGTGGGGGTTGGAGGTATTTCCAACGAGGAGAAAGCCAAAAGTTTCTTAAATAACGGCGCTCAATTAATTCAGGTCTATACCGGTTTTGTTTATAAAGGCACCAAAATGGTGCAAAATATATCAAAAATTTGATTAACTCGAGCTTAGAAAATAAATGCACAATTATGTGGCATTTTGGCTTCATCTGTTCCAGACTACGACAGCTTTGATTAGATAATTATGAGGGGGCTTCAATGATCAAGTTGTTAGTTGGCTTATTTTTGTGTGGAATCTCGGTGCCTGGTTTCGCAGAAGGTCTGGATTCAGGCGATACCGCATGGATATTGACATCGACGGCGCTGGTGTTGTTTATGACTATACCGGGCCTATCGTTATTTTATGCTGGTCTAGTCAGATCGAAAAATGTGTTAAGCGTCTTAATGCAGTGTTTTACGATTTGTTGTCTGATGTCGATCTTATGGTTAGTAGTTGGCTATTCGTTAGCCTTCGGAGATGGAGGCAGCTTAAATCAGTTCGTCGGTGGCCTAGGAAACTTTCTAATGGGCGGCATCCAAGAGGAGACTCTCTCAGGGTCAATACCGGAGAGTAACTTTGCACTGTTTCAGATGACCTTTGCGGTGATTACACCAGCTCTCATAGTGGGTGGCTTTGCCGAGCGTATGCGTTTCTCTGCAGTGATTTTGTTCTCGGCAGCATGGCTTTTGCTGGTTTATGCTCCCGTGTGTCATTGGGTATGGGGTGGTGGATTCTTGGCAGATATGGGTCTTATGGATTTCGCTGGAGGCACGGTCGTTCACGTGACTGCCGGTGTGGCAGCGATATTGATCGCCATGGTAATAGGTAACCGCTCAGGCTTTCCAGATCAAGCGATGCCTCCTCATAATATGACGATGACCATCACTGGCGCGGCCATGCTCTGGGTAGGTTGGTTTGGATTCAACGGAGGGAGTGCATTAGCAGCGAACGGTGACGCAGCAATGGCTATGCTTGTAACACACATCTCTGCTGCGGCCGGCGCATTAACTTGGATGGGCTTTGAGTGGTCCAAATACGGTAAACCTTCGGCCCTTGGTCTGGTGACAGGAATGGTAGCAGGCCTCGCAACGATAACGCCTGCCTCGGGGTTTGTGGGTCCAGGAGGGGGATTAGTGATCGGTATAGCTGGAGGCGCAGTTTGTTTCTTGGCTACTAATTTCATTAAGAGGTCACTGAAGATCGATGATTCGCTCGATGTATTTCCTGTTCACGGTGTGGGTGGAGCGTTAGGAATGTTGCTTACTGCAGTATTTGCCAGTTCCTCTATAGGAGTTTTCAGCGGTCAGGGGTTGGATGCAACCATGGGAGGTCAATTTGTGACGCAATTGATTGGCGTGCTGGTGGTTCTGGTTTACACAGCGATCATTACTTGGATCCTACTCAAGGTTACTGAGGCCTTAGTCGGTAATAGAGTTTCATCGGATGAAGAGGTCGGAGGTTTGGATCTGGCATCTCACAACGAACGCGGTTACGACATATAGATAATAGAGAGAGCCCTTTACATACTTGGCGTTATGTTAGAGGGCTCTCAATTTGATCTGCTGTAGGCCTCTTCGATGAGTAATTGGATCAATTCAGGAAACGTATATCCAAGGTGCGCAGCGCCATCCGGATAAAGACTAGTTTCTGTCATGCCTGGTAAAGTATTTACCTCAAGCATTACTATTTCCCCTTCACTGGAGACTATAAAGTCTGCACGAGATAGGTCTCTGAGACCCAGACCTTTATGGGCGGAAGTAGCGAAATCTTGCAAACTTTTAGAAACAGAGTCGGGCAGTGACGCGGGAATAATATGCTCGCTCAGATTTTTGCCGTAGCGGTTAGTGAAGTTGTACCACTCGTTTTCTGGCGTAACTACCTCGATAACGGGTGTCGGCTTTGTTTGACCTCCGATATCAAGAACGCCGACTGTAATTTCTCTGCCCTCTATAAAACTTTCGATCAAACAGGGGCCATAATCTAATGATCTGATTAGTCTGGTTTTCAAATCGCTTAGATCAGAGACTATCTCGACGCCCAACGCCGAGCCTTGATTAACTGGTTTAATTACAATTTTCTCACCCAGGTTTTCTTCAATATTTTGCTGAAGAGAATTTATAGAAATTGGAAGTTCGTCGACCATAATTCCAGCCGCGGTTGGTATTGCTAGGGAGTCGAATATTTTTTTAGAGACGCTCTTGTCCATTGCAAGCGCACTGCCTCTGACGTTACTGCCAACGTAGGGGATGGCGAGAATTTCTAAAAACCCTTGGATGGTGCCATCTTCACCTACGGGACCATGCAGAGCGGGAAAGATTACGTCTGGTTTGAATGCTAGGATTTGATCGGTTAGCCGGGTTTGGCCAATGTCTATCAACAGGGTTTGGTAACCCTGTGCCTTTAGAGCCGCATTAATCTGGGCAGCACTGGAACGAGATACGTCAGCTTCGGCTGAACTCCCTCCTTCCAGGATCCCAATTCGGTTTGCTTTTTTCATCGTTTCCTCAGCTCTCTTCGATTATCTATTGCGCACCACCTCTCGTGATCTTTCCAAGAACCCTCAATGAACAGAAACCCGGTAGAAAGGCCCTCTTTAATAAATCCGCAACTTTTAACCAATCTGATTGAATTGTGATTTTCCGGTTGAATGTTGGCCTCTAACCTATGCAAACCAAACGTTTCAAATGCAATTTTCAGTACGGCTAACAGGCCTTCTTTCATAAATCCATGACCTGCGTAAGGTTTGCCAACGTAGTAGCCCAGTGACCCGCTCTGGAATGAGCCTCTTATGATGTTGTTGATGTTGATGACTCCTACTATTGCGTCGTCCTCTTTACTGCATATTGCGAAGCCTTCGTGATCATCCTTTTTTATCCTATTGATATAGGATTTAAATAGGCTCGAATTAGTAGGCGGTGATATCCATGGATAGTGCATAGAGATGCTTTGTTTCATTAGATCAACGAATTCGACCTCGTCTTTAGGGTTTACTCTTCTAATGTATATGCGTGCTTCCTTGGTCATATTGTCACGCCCGGTTCAGCGAATTAAAAATAATAGAGTGATTGTCATTTAACATGGCAAAAGTAATAGATTGCTCCTCTCTCTTTCAACCATGCTTTGGAAAACTCCTTTAGGTCATATTGTCTTTCGACATTTACGGAGCCTTCTGCTGCTGGGTCTAGCGCCAATACTTTATCGCCTTCTAGTCCGTAAACACATACCAGATGTCCTTGCGTGTGCTTTAGAGGCGCCCCCTTTAGTTCGTCTTCCTTAAACCGGATGCTGCAGACTAATGGTTGCCCGGTCGCTAAGACCTTTAGCGCGTCTTCCCAACTCTCTGTAGTTTCAACTGAACCAATAAATCCGTATTTAGCTGCGCTTTTGATAGCAAGTGGCCAGGAACCGAATGCTTTGGTTGCTGGGTCAAAGCAGTCATCGATGATCTCGTCCCAATCTATCGAGTCGTTGCTTAATGATAAGGCCATTGCGGTTGCGGTAGGCGAACAGATTCTGTCTCGAATGGTTTTGTTCTTGCTTTTTTGACTAAATCGTTGTGGTGGGTTTGTTTTTAGATTTGTATTAGGGATCTTAGCTGCATGTCGTTTTGTTAGTTTTCTTATCGATAGAGTCAGAAGGTAGTCCTGGGGCTTTGATTTTTGGTTTATCTTTATTCTGACCTCGGCTATATCGATATCCGTTTTTGTGTGCCAAAAATCTATGTGCCCGGATACTTCGTTTGTCTCTTTTTGCGGATTGTAGTCTTTGGGACTGGGTATCGGATATAACGTATGTTGGGATCTTGCTTGAAGAGAAAATTGATACTCGCCAATATTCTCCAAAGAGCTATAGCTTGGGACTATGATGTGGTTGGCGGGTATTTGAGGGGTTTGCATGATGCCAACCCAAGTGCTTGCACCACTTTGTGTCCAGCTGATGTCCCCGTCTAATTCAAGGGGGAA
>TARA_B100000674_G_scaffold90626_1_pt1 | contig 10459 bp, 14 predicted proteins | sample TARA_B100000674 | Tara Oceans TARA_B100000674 (sample SAMEA2622759) | marine metagenome | biome: marine biome (ENVO:00000447); feature: surface water layer (ENVO:00002042); material: "saline water (ENVO:00002010), including plankton (ENVO:xxxxxxxx)" | depth 5 m
AATTCCACCACTTCAGCAAAAAAATTATTCTGTATCAGTTGGTAAAGGTATGCCTTCGTTTTCATCTGTATTATTAACTTCTGTATTGACAGCAGGTAACCCTTGTCCTACAGAATCAAATCTTTCAATATCATCTGTTTTTCCAAACCATTGTATAGATATAGCCAAAACCATAAAAACTGCTGCAAGTGTAGTTGTTATTCTGACAAGCAACTTATCAGCACCCTCACTACCAAAAGCTTGATTCATTGTATTACCGCCCATTGCTGCACCCATGTCACCTTGACCTGATTGTAGTAAAATTATTCCAATTAATAAAATTGAAACAAGAACTAATAAAAAAACTAAAATACTATATAACATTTATATGCTCTCCTCAATAAATTTATAAATATCGTAAAAATGATTTGCATCTAGGGATGCACCACCAATTAAAAAACCATCTACATCATTAAGCGATATTAATTGTTTAGCATTATTTCTGTTAACGCTACCACCATATAATATAGATATTTTTTGTCCATCAAAGCCAATATCATTTAAAATATTTCTTATCAACATGTGAGTATCTGTAATCATATCTGATGTTGCTGTTTTTCCAGTTCCAATAGCCCATACTGGTTCGTATGCAATTACAAAATTAGAATCATTTATTGTTTTTAAACCTTCAGTTATTTGATTTATTAGTATTTGATCTGTTTTATTAGAACTTCTTTCTTCTAAAGTTTCTCCAATGCAAATTATTGGGATAATGTCATAATTTCTTAACTTTAAAATTTTAGAATTTATTTGATTGTTAGTTTCTTTATAAAGAGTTCGTCTTTCAGAATGACCAACAATTGTATAATTAACCATGCAATCTTTAATCATTTCTGCTGATACTTCACCAGTAAAAGCGCCAGAATTGTTATCATTAACATTTTGTGAGGCAATTTCAATTTTCAGTTGATGATTTGATAAAATTTTTGAGGCAGAACGTAATATAGTAAATGGTGGCGCAACAACAATTTTTATATTTTTATTATCAGATATTTTCCAGAATGTTAATTCATTAAAATATTCTGATAACATTGATTGAGTTCCTATATTCATTTTAAAATTTGCTATACAATAATTAACTCTATTACTCATTTTTCTCCAATGCTTTTAATGCTGGTAATTTTGATCCTGACAACAATTCTAAAGATGCTCCTCCGCCTGTAGAAATATGTGTAAATGTATCAAATTGAGAAAACTTTTTGGCTGCGGCAGCTGTATCTCCACCTCCTAAAATGGATATAATTCCATTGTTAGATAATTCTTCAATTATTCTACAAATTTGCTGTGTTCCAGTTCCAAAATAGGGATTTTCACTAACTCCAAGAGGCCCATTCCACAGTATGGTTTCTGACAAAGAAAGAATTTGACTAAAATGCATAGTTGTTTCTGGTCCAATATCATAGCATCCATCAGATGAATTTATTTCTTCAATTTGTTTTATATCAATATTAGTAAAATCATCAAGTGATGTTGAAACAACAAAATCAGATGGAAGGATTATATCTTTTTTGATTTTTTCTGATATAGAAAGTAAATGTTCAGCACATTTTATATCTTCATCATTTATCAATGGAGAATTAATATCATAACCTTTTACTTTCAAAAACGGAAATGATAAGGCTCCGCCAACTATTAAATTATCAGATTTTTTAAGAAAATTTTCAATTAGTTCAATTTTACCTTTTATTTTTGCACCTCCCATTACTACAGAAAAGGGTCTTATTGGTTCACTAATCTCATTTGATAAATATTTTAACTCCTTTTTCATTAAAAATCCAATACCATATTCGTCAAAAAAATCAACTACTCCAACATTTGATGCATGAGCTCTATGGGCAGTACCAAATGCATCATTAATGTACACATCGCCATGAAAAGATAATATTTTAGAAAAATTTGCATCATTATCTAATTCACCTTCGTGAAATCTCAAATTTTCTAACAAATGAATTTGTCCTTTATCAAGAGTTGTTGATTTTAATAACGCTTTGTCAGAGATGCAATCATCACTAAATAAAACTTCTTTGTTTAAAATTTCACTGAGTTTATCTGCAACAGGCCTTAAACTTAAAGATTCATCTATACCATTAGGTCTTCCTAAATGAGACATAATTATAATTGCAGCACCTTGTTCTAAGCAATAATTAATTGTTTGTAGGCTTTTTTTAATCCTGTAATCATCTAAAACCAAACCATTTTCAATGGGTACATTATAATCAACTCTTAATAAAACTTTTTTATCAGATAAATTTATATTTTCAATCATGAAACCTCACTTAATTTAACGGACACTACATCAGAAACGCCTTTAGTAGATTGCGTTATTCCGTACATACTATCACATTCTTGCATAGTTAATTTATTATGAGTTATAATAATAAACTGCGTCGTTTTAGAAAAACTTTTAATTACATCAGTAAATTTTTTGATGTTATTATCGTCTAAAGGAGAATCTATTTCATCAAGTATACAAAATGGGCTAGGTTTTTTTAAATATATAGCAAATAATATCGCCGTTGCAGATAACGCTTTTTCTCCTGATGATAACATTTTAAGGGATTTATTTTTTTTACCTGGTGGTTTTGCTACAATTTCTACAGCCGATTCCAGCGGATTAGATTCGTCCATCAATTTCAAATAAGATTTACCACCTTCAAAGAACATATTAAATGTTTTTTCTAAATTTTTATTAATCAAATTAAATGAATCTATAAACTTTAATTTTGCATCGAGATCTAATTGTTTAATTGTTTTTAATAGAGCATGCTCTGATTCTAGCAAATCATTTTTTTGATCACTCAGAAAATCAAAACGTTCTTTTTCAGTTTTGTATTCATTTTCAACAGCCATATTAATTGGACCAATATTTTCAATAGATTTTTTTATTTGTAAAATTTTATCGTTTAAATTATCTAATTCATTGCTATCTGAACTTATTGTAGAACTCATAATATCAATGTTATATTTTTCATTAATAAAATTTTCTATAATTTTTTTTTCATTTTTTATATGGTTAATTTTTATCTCAATGTTTTGTTTATCTGCAATTTTCGTTTCTTTTTGTTGTTGAATTAATAAAATATCGTTTCTAACACGCTTTATATCGTTATTTATAATATTATATTTATTATCTAAGTCATTTAATTTATTTATATCATCATTTAAAACCTTTTTTAATTTTTCTATTTTTTTCTTAATTAGAATAATGTTTTTATCATTATCAATATTATGTTTATTTAATCTTTCAATATTTTTTTCAAAATTTATAACATTACTTTTTAGTTCATTATGATTTTCTAAAATTGATGTTATCCTAAAATTTAAACCTTCTTTTTCTTTGTATAATTCTATTTTTTTAATTTTCAAATTTTGAAATTCTTCATCAAGTTTTTCAGTAGTTTCATTTAAGTTTTGCTGTTCTATTTTAATTTTTTCAATTTCTTTTAATTTGACATTATATTTTTTTGTATAGGATTCGAATATCTTTTTAGCATTTTTTAAATTAGTCTTTGCTTCTTTAATCTTTCCTTTAATTGATTTTGTTTCATTAATTTGCTCTTTACCATTATCTATACAAAATTTACAATTTTTGTCATACCTAAATTTTTCTAAATCAATCAAATGTTTATTTAAATCATCTAAATTTTGATTATAAAAATCTACTTTACTTTTTGAATCAGAAATATTCTTAATATAATCGTACTGATTACTATTGGCTTCATTTAGTAATGCAGTTTGAGTTTGATTGTTTAGTTTAAATTTATTTAACTCTTCTTTTGATTTTTTATATATCTTCTCATGTGAATCTATTAAGGGTAGTATTTTTTTTAATTTATTTTTAAGTTCAGTTGATTTCTTTTGAAAATGTGAATCATTAATATCTGATTGTGATAATTGATCTTTGTAGTATTCTATTTGACTATTGTTATATTTCTGTTTTTCATTTAGCTTAATTATATCAGTATTATAATTAAACATTATATCCTTATTAGTGTCAACTTTTTGTTTTATATCATTTATTTTGACTAATAAATCATTTTGTTTTTTTTCTTTTGAATTAAGCGTATTGTTAGCCTTTTCAATTTTTTTAATAATTTCAGATTCATCTTCATTTTTAGAATTAAAGGAGGTTATAAGAGGAGTTTCTTGATTTGTAAGTTTTAATAATTTTAGAGAAGCGAGTTTGATTTCATTATCCATTAAATCTTTATTTAGTTTAGAATGTCTTTTGTATCGTTTCATTTGTAGATTTAATAATTTAATATTTTTATCAATTTCAAAAATAATATCATTTACTCTTTCTAAATCTCTATTTACAGCATTAAGTTTATTATTTGTATTTTTTCTTTGTTGGTTATAATTACTTATTCCAGCTGCTTCATCTAACATTTTTTTAAAATTTGAATTATCATTTGAGAGTATATTTTCAATCATTTTAAGTTCAATTACTGAATACGCGTCAGAACCCATTCCTGTATCAATAAAAAGTTCATAAATATCTTTTAATCTGCAAGAATTTTTATTTATATAATATTCACTCTCTCCCGATCTAAATAATTTTCTACATATTTCAACTTCTGCATATTCTAATGGTAGTTTTTTTCTATCGTTTTCAATGGTTAATTTTACTTGACAAAAGTTAATAGGCTTTAATTTTGAAGTTCCATTAAAAATTACATCTTCCATTTTGTTTGATCTTAACGTAGATTTTTTTTGTTCGCCCAACACCCATCTAACTGCATCTATAATATTAGTTTTACCGCAACCATTTGGACCAACTATCGTAGTTACTCCTCTTTCTAAATTAATTGTAGTTTTATTTAGAAATGATTTAAATCCTTGTAATTCTATTTTTCTAATGTACATATTAAAATATTAATACTATTCTACGTCCTCATACTCAGCATCAATAATTGAATTATCTCGATCTTTTGAATTTGAACTTGATTTACTTTTTACTTTTGTGAATTTGAAATAATTAAAAAAACGCATTACTAAGACAAAAACCAAAATAGGTAGAAAGAGATATTTTGCAAAAAGAAAGATTAATGTTAAAAGAAAAAATATAATAATTGTAAATCTAAAAGTTTTGAACAATTGATACATTTAAAGGCTCTTTATTGGATTGTAATATTTCTTACCTTTGATCGGTTCTTTTAAAAATTCCATTATTCCATTTAAATCATCAGGATTATTTACAAAATCAATTTCATTTGTATTAATGATTAAAAGAGGACCTTTGTCATATCTAAAAAAATATTCGTTATAAACTTGATTTAATGATTCAATGTAATCTGGATTAATAGAACTTTCATATGATCTGCCACGATTTTTTATATTTGACATTAATTTTTCTGTATCTGCTTGTAAAAATATAGCAAGATCTGGGTATACTATATCTTTTTCAAGAATTTTTGCTATTGAATCATACAAAGCCATTTCTCTATCATTGAGATTCAAACATGCAAATAATCTATCTTTTATGAACATATAATCAGAAATTATTGTTTTAGAAAATATATCAACCTGCTTTAAATCCTGATGTTGTGAATATCTAGATAAAAGAAAAAATAATTGAGTTTGGAAAGCATGTTGTTCTTGATTTGAATAAAAGTCTTTCAAGAAAGGATTTTCTTCAAATTTTTCTAGAACTAGTTTAGCATTTGTTTTTTTTGCAATCAAATTTGCTAAACTTGTTTTGCCTACACCTATTGTACCCTCAATAGATATATTGTAGTATAAAGACGACATATTATTTATACTCCCTCACTTCATCAGTTAAATCTGAAATATTATCTAAATGCTCTTTTATAGTCATTTTACTATTAGGCAATATATAATTAGAATCTATATCTGTCCAAGGCTTAAGAACAAATTTTCTAAATTTAATTTTCGGATGTGGAACTGAAATTTTTTCAGTATTGACGATAAAATCATTAAAAGATAATATATCAATATCAATTATCCTGGGTTGATATCTAATTTTCTGATTTAATTTTCCCATTTTTCTTTCAACTTTTTGCGTACATAAAAATAAATCCTCTAAAGTGCCATTAAACTCTATTTTAATAATTTGATTTAAAAAATATCCTTGTTCTAAATTTTCCATTGGAGATGTTTCATAAATTTTTGACTTACATAAAATATTTAATTTTTCAGAATTGTTAAGTAACAATATAGATTTATTTAAATTATTTTTTCTGTTACCTAGATTAGTTCCTAAGCCTAAAAATATACTCATTTATAATATTCTAGTTCAACGTTAATAAAGTCTTTATTATCATCAATAGTTATGGATGGTTTGCGTACGTTAATTATAACATGATTTATGTTTGTAAAATTAGATACTATATCTTCAATAATCTTTTGAGCCAAGGATTCTATTAAATTAAATCTTTTATCATTAAATCTTTTTTTTATGAATTCATAAATGGTCATATAATCTATTGAGGATTTAATATTATCATCCATGGAAATCATATCAAAGGATATTTCTAAACTAATAATAAAATTTTGTCCATTGATTTTTTCTATTTCATTTACACCATGGAAACCAAATAAACTTAAATTTTCTAATTTTATTGTTTTTTTAGTAGATAGAGACATTAACTGCTTGCGGTCCCCGCTGGCTTTCTTCAGTATCAAATTTTACTTTTGAGCCTGTGGAAATTATTTGACCAGTTCTGATATTTTTAGCATTTAAAAAATAGTCTTCTCCATCATCACCTTCAATAAAGCCCCATCCATTTCCTCTATTCCAAACTTTTACTCTACCTGTAAGCATATTTAACCTTTACTAGCTTTAAATCCAACTTCCTTATCAAATTCACTTGGAAAATCATAACCATCTCTATCTGGATAATGCATAATGGTATTAATAAAATTCCATGATACTAAAAAAACTCCATCAATTTTATCTTCCTTTTGAATGTCTAAGGGTATCGGATTTCCATTTTTGTCAATTGTTTTTTTTATAAAAATTCCGGGATGTTGTACCCATAAGCCTAAATGGTCTTGACCTTTAACTAAGTAATGTCCAGAAGATGATTGTATACCTATTTCTGATAAACACTCGCTGTTATTAAATGATATAAAAACTATATCACCAATAATATCTTCTGACTTAAACATAATTACAAAAAATTATTCTTCAGATTTTAATTTTGACTGGATGTCGTTTAATTTGATTTCTAAATCATCTATTCTTTGTTTCAATGATTTATTTTCTTTTTTAAGTCTATTTATATCATTCTTAGATGATGATCTATATGTGAAAAATCTGTCATCTAAGTCACTTAAGTCTTCACTGATCACTGAGTCTGTATCAAACATGATTGTTCTAACATCTTCAATTTCTTGATTTGTACCTTTAAATTCAGAAGCCACATCTCTCTTGAACGTAGCATTTCTTTTTTTAATTTGAACGGTGGTATCTTGAATTTCTTTAAGTTTACTATTATGACCAATATATCGTAAACGTAACTTCTTTTCTTTAACAGAAACAGCATTAATATCTTCATCCTGCAGTTCATTGGTTACAGCATTTCCTTTGATTCCCTCATCAACCGTTCCAGTTAATTGACTATAAATGAAAAATATGCCAAATATTGAAAATGCAACAATAAACCATAATGCTTTGTATTGTATTGGATTAGCAACTGCATCTTTAGCAGTTTCTAAAGTTTGTTTTAGTAAAGATTGCTCTTCTAATGCTTCAGTTATTTCATGTTCTTTTACATAACCCATTTCTATCAGAGTTTGACCTAAAGGTCTATCGCCTTGTTCTTCTAAAGCGTTATTTAATTGTTTTTTTGTTATATATTTTCTTTTAATTAAAATATCACCAATTTTCTTTATTTCTTTAGCCATTGAATTGCAGTCCTATATTATTTTTCTAAATTTTTCAGTTTTTCTTCCCATTCAGACAACTTATTCTTCTTTGATTTATCTTTAATGGTTTTTGTATTAATGCTATTTAAGTACTCGTTTCTTTTCTTTTCTTTATCTTTAAGTGCCTTAAAAAGATTTTTCATCTCTAAATTAAAATCATCAATAGTAGTATTTAGTCGACTAATTAATTCTTCCTTGAGAGGTTCTCCATAATTAGAACCAATAACATCCATAAGGTTATCAAACTTTTCTTCTAAATATTTAACTCTATCTTCTTTTTTGGTAAAATTCATATCTTTAATTTTTAAAAACTATTCCAATCTTACAAATCATTTTTTATTAGATATTTTCGTTTTCATCCATAAAAACTTGCTCATCATTATGATGATCTTTTTTTGTGAAGAAAAACTTATAAAAATCGGTAGTATTATAAAGTATTATATAACTAATAACAGAGCATATTAATGCTATAAAAGTCACAATAAATCCGCCTACACCAAATAAAAATGAAGATAGGCTTATTAAATAAACTTTTAACTTTTCGTCCATATTAAAGTCTTTGATTAAATTCGATATTAGATAAAAAGATACAATTAGCGAGATTCCAATCATATAAAAAGTGTTTTCAGGATTAGAAATAAATTGTAGAGCAGATGTTAGCGTTAATGTAAAAAATGAACAAAAAATAATTAATTTTAAATTTTTATTTTCATTTTTTTGTTGTGAATTAACATCTGTAACCAATATTGTTGTCACAAATAAATTAATTAATAATTTTATTATATATACTAAAATTGATATCATTTTAATTAATAGTTTTAAATCTTATTTTGAATTTACTGATATTTAATAAAGAAAGTAAAGGAGTTCCAAGAATTTGATAGTCTGGAACAAATCCCCAGAAACGTGAATCTAGACTATTGTCCCTATTATCTCCAATGAAAAGGTAATAATTACATAAAACTTGATAATTTTTTAAATCAGCAATGTTTACTCCATTAACCATTAAATTATTGTAAATGTATTTGTCAACAAATTCTTTATAAAAATTCAAACCAAATAAAAAAGTAGAACCATCATAACTTTTATTTATGATTTTTTGTATGTTGTCTGGACTATATTTTTCTATAAATGATTTATAAATTTGGTCATTGACCAAATCATTTTCATCCATATTTTTATCTTGATTTAAATCAATAGATTTTACCAAACTAATATCTTGTTCAAAAGTATATAAAAATGGATTATCGTAAATATTCCATGGATTATCTTTTTTATCTCTTTTATTTTTTATTTTTAAATCATTTTTAATATTATGATAATTTTCTCTTTGGGCTTGTGGATTTGGGAACAATTTATATTTTAAAATTCCACTTATTTGGGCTACTGATTCTGGGTCTTCCATAACAAACTCTATTCCATCTAATGTTACTTTATTACCATCTTGAACAAGTAGAGTGATTAAAGAAATCCATTCATTCTTTTCATTATACCAATCTTTAAAATTTATAATCATATCTTTACTTGGTACCACAAAAGGCTCAATATTGTCTGTATTACCATCAAAATAAGGATAAATTGTACCCATTAAGTACTGTTCTTGAATAGTTGGATAATCTTTATTATTACTGCTGTAAACAAAATTTTCTTTATATGGGTTTAATTGGTAGTCCTTATCTAATAAAATAGTAGAATTGGTGTTAAACAATGTATCGAAAACATTAGCTTGGTTTTTTACTGTAAATTGAGCTTTTCTTAAAGCAACTTGAAATCTTCTACTATTATCTGGATTTATCATATTGTAATCTAACTGATTAATCCACCCATCATTATTTAAATCTGCTTCTTTAAAAGATACGTATTTAGCATTTTCAGGAAATGGCATAATTTTACCATTTACCAAAATCTCTCCATCAATTATAGAAATGGTATCACTTGGAATGCCAATACATCTCTTAACATATTTTTGAAATGGATCTCTTGGATATTCAAACATGGCAACATCACCATTTTTGACGGACTTGAATCCTGGCAATCTAGTATAAGGTATATCAAATCCTATTCTCGTATATGGAATTCCAATCCAATTAGGCGTTCTCATGCCGTAAGTAAATTTATTTCCAATTAATAAATCACCTACAAGTATTTCGTTTTCCATTGAACCTGTTGGAACAACATAAATTTCTATAAGAGTTGATTTTACAGTAAAAGCAATAATTATTAATAATAACAATACTCTAGCTTCTTTTAAATATTTTTTAATATCAAAATTCATTATTAATAACCTAATGCTGAAGCACCCCTTCTACTGTCAGCAGCACCAGAAAATATATAACTATTTACTTTAATAGAATCTTGTAATTTATTAATTTGTATGCAGTTAGCTTCTCCAATAGAATTTCTTTTAGAAATATTGTGCCCCATATCAATCAATTCTTCTATAGTTTCCTTTGAAAAATTTAATGGCTCAAAATACACAACATCAGGTAGCCATTGATGATGAAATCGAGACTGTTCAACAGCATTTTTG
>TARA_B100000674_G_scaffold437655_1_pt1 | contig 10452 bp, 10 predicted proteins | sample TARA_B100000674 | Tara Oceans TARA_B100000674 (sample SAMEA2622759) | marine metagenome | biome: marine biome (ENVO:00000447); feature: surface water layer (ENVO:00002042); material: "saline water (ENVO:00002010), including plankton (ENVO:xxxxxxxx)" | depth 5 m
CTTTTAAAAATCGGATTGGATCCTTATCTTTCAGGAGCTATTTTAGAGCCAATAATTTCTGACATGATGGGTATATATCCAGAAATAAAATATAGATTTTTTTATCTCTCAACCTATTCCGGAGTTGCTCAGCTAAAAGCCAATAAATTTGATATTCTCATAAGTTATGATCAACGCAACATACGACCTGATTCAAACAAAGATTTAGACACTTTAGATGTCATTCCTATAAAAATTGATGCGCCAAAATTTTATGCTAAAGAAAATCATGAAATTTTTAAGAATAATAAAGAGATCTCTATTGATGATATTTTTGATCATAATATTTACACAACTTTGCCACCAGCCTGGTTTCATGATTTCTATGAAAAAGAGCTAGGTAAAGATATTCCATATTCTGAGATTGTAGATAAAATCTTCCTTGTATCTGCAGATCAAAATTTGCACTTAAAGATGGTAGAAAAAGGTAATGGCATTGGCATTTTCTATGAATTTGATCTAATAAATTCAAAAGAACAACTTAAACTAATTCCTATTAAAAACTTTCCAGAAAAACTTAACGCGATGATCGCAATAAATAAGAAGTGGGTGAAATCGCAAATAGCAAAGATTTTTTTAGAAATGGTCTCAAGTAGATTTAGTTGAAGTTTTTGCTTTTAAGAGTGGTCTTGTTGTAAATCTTTCTTAATGTCCTCGTGATCTCCTACCATAATATGATCACTACTTTTCACAACATACTTTTCAAAAATCGGTATCAAAAGTAAGGGGATTATTCCACCTATAACTATGCCAAAGGTCATAGGTCTTATCGAGGGATCTATCAGCGATGCTACTAAATCAGCGATAACGTGGGCACTGGCAGCACCAATTATCCCAGCTACATATCCTTTTGATAAAATTTTTAAAAACCTATTAATGCTCCATCCAGTGTAGTACCCGACAAGTATCAATGAAACGTGAACAAAACCAAAGACAAATCCTCTGAGCGACAAATCTTCGAAAACAAATATATTTTCTAATATACTTTCCATCTTTATTAAAGGAGTATCTTACAGTAAATTAATTTATGAAAATTAAGAAAATTGATGACTATCAATCTTGGTATATTGAGTCCGACAATACAGCAATAATCATAGATCCTTGGTTAGACAAGGTAATGCAACCGAAATCCAATTTCTTTATTAATCGTTCAAGAGATCAAAATGCTCTTATAGATGATGAAATGATCAATAAAGTATCCTGCATATTAATTAGCGCTCCATTTGAAGATCACTTGCATGAAAAAAGTTTAAAAAAATTTGATCCTAAAACACTAGTTTTAACAAGCAAACCTTCTGAAAAAAAATTAAAAAAACTCGGGTTTTGTAATATTGAAATTCTTAAGGCGGGTAATCAAAAATGTTTGGGCGATCTAAAAATTAAAATTCATGATGCAGGCTATCCATATAACTACCTTTGGACATTTAGCTTTGAGATAATTCATGAAGACAAAATATTATATTTTGAGAGTCATGTTGATACACCTTACCGAATAAGGCAAAAAGGTTTAAAGGCGGATTGTGCTATCTTAACTTCTGAAGAAGTAAAAATTCTTGGTTTATTACGTCTTTCCAATTCATCTGAAACAACTCTTGAAATTCTAAAGGAGCTTGAATGCAAGAACATCATGATTCAAGGATCTGATCCTGCAGAAACAAAAGGTTTCATAAGTTATTTTTTAAAAATTGGTAAAGAAAATCTCGAGATTTTTGAAAGAAACAATATTAATGTGTTCAAAGATCCTGGATCGGAAGTAATCATATAAAAAAAACCCCAGTAAAAACTGGGGTTTTTTTATTTGCAGTTGGTTACGTTACGTGACCAGAGGCTTTTTTAGCAGCTGCCCATATTGCTAAACCAAATGCAGCTTTGTTGATCAAATCTGCGAGGTTATAAACAATGTTAAGAGCATCTTCATTTAAGCCATCTCCAAAGTAACCCCAAGCGTATCCAATTGGGTATATTGCCCAACCAATAGTCACAATCCATTTAATTGTATTAAATGCTTGTTGACTTGCAAGGTGTCCACTGCCAGCGTTTGCTTTAGCAGTCTCTCCCATGAAGATTTCATAAATAATGTAAAGCCAAGCGATCATTCCAACGATCCACCATACGACTACATCACCAAGACCTGCTTCTCCAATGAAACCACCAATTAACATCACTAATGATGCAATTAAAAGCTTCCAGAAAACTGCTGAGCTAACTGCTGTAACAGCAGCAATGATTAAGTAAAACTCAACAATTTGAAGAGGTACAGTGATCAACCAGTCGATGTATCTGAATACAGTCGGAGTTTCACCTGCATAAATCCAAACACCTCTCATATATAAGTAATGCCAGAAGGCAATACCAGTCACTAGTCCAGCGACAGTAAGAGATGTCTTCCATTTAGCTGGAACATCTGATCTTTCTACAAAAAAGAACACAGTTGCAGCTAACATGATAGCGGTAGCTAACCAAAACGATATACCAACGTAATCGTCAACAGCTAATATTTCTCCCATAATTCACCTATTTAAATAAGTTAAAAATTTTATATACAAAATATAACAGTTTTCATTCTGCCAAAATAATGCTTAAAAAGCTAGTTTAATGCTTTGACCCACCTGCCAGATTTAAAACGCATTGTAAATAAGATGCCTTTAGCTAAATAATCAGCGATCAAAGCTGAAAAAACTATCTCGACGGGCATTTTTAGTAACAAAAATATTGATGCGAGAACTAATCTGAAGAAAATTAGACCTATCATGGTTATGATTAAGGGTGATTTTGTATCGCCTGCACCCCTGAGCGCTCCACCCAATGAGAATTCTATGCCCATTAATGGCTGTAAAAGAGCAAAAATCCATAAAAAAACTACTGTTAGCCTGATTACTTCAGAATCATCTATAAAAAATCCTGAAACTGGTTTTGAGAATATTGCGATTACTAATCCGACAATAGTCATTGAGAAAACTGTTAATCTTGCAGACTTCCAACCACTTCTTCTTGCTTCTTTTGGGTTTTCTGCACCTAGGTATTGACCGGTCAGAGTCGCTCCAGCTATGGAAAAACCATGACCTATCATAAAGCTAATCATAAGAATATTTATAGCAACGTTGTATGCTGCGATAGGCTCGTTTCCATAAACTGAAATGATCCAAAAATAGGCTAGTAGTCCAAGGTTAAAAACGACAGATTCTATTCCTGCGGGTACGGATATTTCTATGAGAGTTTTTAATCTTGAGAATGAATAAAAATTGATTGATGGCATTGGAATGACGAATCTATTGCTAAACCAAATACATAAAGCCAAGACTGCTCCGATGGAAAATGAAACACCCCAAGCATACGCTGCTCCTACAACACCCATAGCCTCAAATCCAAACTGACCATTTACAAGGGCAATCAGCAAAAAAACATTTATTACATTTACGATGAGATTAATGATTAGTGGAGTAATTACATCCCCAGCAGCCCTTAATGCCGCACCAACAATAAATAAGATTGCTAAACCAGGGACAAAAGATAGTGATATTTGTAAATATTCCACTGCTAACTTCTGACTAAGTTCATCAAGTCCAAAAGCTCCAATAATTTCTTCTCCAGCTATAAAAAATATTAAAGTTGAAGAAACACCAAAGATAATTGCAACAATTGTTGATAACAAGGTAACTTCAGCTGCTTCAATTGGCTTATTTCCACCAATTGCTCTAGCAACCAAAGCATGAGTCCCTGTAGCTGTCGCCATCAGTACTGCCTGCAAGAAAAAGAATATCCTTTGACCAGTACCAACAGCAGCCATAGCTTCTGTTCCTAGGGAGCCAACTGCTTTCAGAGCAACTATACTTACGAAAGCAAAAAGAATGTTATTTAGAATTGATGGCCAAGCAAGGCCCCAAACCGATAGCGTTTCTGGACTGGCTGGAGAATCAACCAGTTCTTCTTGTTCACTTTTATTTACAGAATTCAAATTTTTATCCTTCTATCCATCTAGAAAGATAATCAGTTAAATCTTCCGGTTTTTTTGTTCTAGCAGTTGTCCAATCTTCTATAAAAGGAGAATTAAGAACATTCTCATCTTGATCGATGACTAACACAGTTGGAACCCCATATAATTTTTCAATGCCAAATTTTTTTGGTATGTGGAGATTTTTATCAAACTTTCCTACGTCTATGTGCTGAACTATATAATTTTTATTAATAGCATCTTTTACCTCTCGACTCTTAAGCATGCCAGCTAAAACTCTGCAATCTGGACACCAATTTCCTCCAAGAATTAACAATAATTTTTTATCATCATCAAGAGAATTCAGAGCACTTTCCAGTAAAGCGTCTGCATCTGCAGAGGTATCATATGGTTTTGCTGGTACTTGAAGGGATTCTGGATTTCTTAGAAAGAAAGCTGTTATTCCGTCCGGAGTAACAATTTCTAAATTTTTCATTGGACTGATTTCAATTAATTTTCCTCTAGGTCCATCAGTCAGCAAAAATATATTTCCGTTGGCATGCTGAAGAATATTTCGAAACCTATAATTTAACTCTTGAAAAAGATTATCTTCAGATGGACTTATTTTTTTATCGTAAGAAATTTTAGAAACTTTTTTTGCTTTTAAGGCTGAGATCAATAAAGAATTTTTCCATTCTGGAAAGGCATCGCCAGTGTAAAAAATCATTCCAGATGGTGCAATCGAGGGTACCCAATACTTAATTGGTTGCTCCATACCATCCATTTCTGTAAAAGGAGATATGATTGCCCCAGAATAATCGCGACCATAAGTTATAGCAGGCCAACCATAATTTTTTCCAGATTGAATGATATTTATTTCATCGCCACCAAAAGGACCATGTTCGTGCTCAATAATTGTTCCATTCTCAAGTTGAATTAAGCCTTGGGGATTTCTGTGACCATAAGAAAAAATATCATCAAGAGACCTATTGTCATTTAAAAAAGGATTATCTCCTGGCACTGAGCCATCTTTGTTAATTCTTATCAGCTTTCCAAAATGATTATCTAAGAATTGAGCTTGCTCTCTATGATCAAAACCATCTCCGCTGGAAATAAGTAAAGTTCCATCCGTCAGAAAGAGAATTTTTGCACCGTAATGAGCACCAGTTTTTCGATTTGCTTTTGCTCTAAAAATTTCTTTTACATTATCTAAATTGTCTTTATTCAAAACAGCCGATGAAACAACCAAGGTGTTAGTCCCATCAACAGTATTCAAACTTGTGTAAGAGAAAAAAATTGTTTTGTCATCTTTGAAGTTGGGGCTTACTTTAATTTCTGACAATCCTCCTTGATTTCTGAAGTAAATTTTAGGAAGCCCTTTTATATTTTTAACCTCTCCAGAAGATAAATCCAAAAGTTTTAGATTTCCAACTTTTTCTGTAATCAACAATTTATTTTCAGAAATGAAATCCATGCCCCATGGGTAACTTAGTCCATCCAGAACTGTATTTGAGGTGTAATCTAATTGTTGAGAGTAAATTTCAAAACTAGACGAGAGAGAGATTAAAAAAATAAAGTTTTTGAGCATACTGCGGAATGATAATAGAATGCGATTTTCTCACAGAAAAGTTCTAAACAGTGAAAATCTTATTCAAAAATTTTTCCTTATATCTCTTAGCAACACTCATACTAACCTTGTTGATTGTTCCAATAACAAGCTTTTCAAACCTCATTTGGTTAAATTCCATGAATATGCCTGTGGGAATAAAAATAGTCTTTGAAGTCTTAATTTCAGATTTTATCAACCTAGGTTTGCTTTTATTTTTAATTCTAATGATTCCTGTAGGCATAAGCCTTATGATATCTAGATATACTTCTAGCTTGCCCTTCATTTCTGACTCGGTTCGGTATATTTTAATTTCAGCTTTAACAATGTGGCTTGTATTGATAGGTACAGTTGAATTACTCTATGAAACCGAAGTAATAGCTGGAAATAGAACTGGTATTGGTACGTTTTTCCATGTTATGGCTGGGGGCTTATCAGGTGGAATTTTTTATAAATTAAGATATAAAATATTTGCATGAGAAATAAATTTGTTATCCGCCTGATGTCTTTGATTCCATGCATTTTGTTAGGCCTAGTTGCTTACCAATGGTTTACTGATCCTGCGACAACTGCAACAGGATTTGGAATAGATTACGAAGGCATGTCAAATCATGGACAAAATTCACTTTTTAGAGATTTCACAACATTTTTCGCTGTTTCTTCTCTTTTTTGTCTTTTTGCCTTTTTTACTTTTAAAGCGTCTTGGCTTTTAGCTGCGGGATTAATATATCTTTTTGCTTTGGGTTTTAATATCTATCACGTGATGTACTTAGGAGGTGAAGTTCAGACTCAATTATTTGTAGAAGTAGTATTATCCGTCTGGATTTTAGGTACTGCCCTGCTTATGAGAAATGCATCAAATAGCAAGCCTACTGTAAAAGAAGCTACAGCTGATACTGAATAGAAAAAGTAAACGTTCTTCCTGTTGGGTCATGAAGCCTGGTATCAAAACTAAAATCAGGAGCGTCATATAATTGTGGGGCAAGTTTATTAGCGATATTCAAAATTCCAAATTTTAAATCTATATCACCTCCCTTAGTCTTAATAGGCCTTGAAATTGATAAGTCATGAATTAAAAAAGAATGCACTTTATTCGTATAGCCTAAGGTTATTGCATAATCACTCAACTCTCTGTCGTTGGTGTATCCCGAAATATATCGTGTAGTCCAATTCAACAAGAATTCTCTATATTCCCAATCTAGAAATAGGTTTATTCTATTTTTAGGAAGCGAGTGAATGTGTGCATCATGGTTGAACTTTCCTACTCTATTGATTAATTTTTCATCATCTCGATGATGATCATGGTCTTCTGTATTCTCATCGTGATCAAGATGCTGAGGAGTTAAGAAAGAAAAAAGAGTTGTGGACGATATTTTCAAATTTAAAAAACCATAATCGTTCAAATCAAAAAAAGAATTCCATTCAAAGTCCATGCCTGAAATAATTGATTTTTCTTCGTTCACATAAGAGGCAATGACACCAACAATTTCTCCTGAAGAATTTCTGGTGATTTTTGAACTGTTTGGATTATTTGAAACTATGGCTTGTGCACTTTCAGCTTCAATTCGATCTTTGTAATTTATCTCAAAAAAATCAAAGCTTAAAGAATAGTCTTCTTCTGGGTAAAACATAAAACCAAGGTTTGTATTGATTGATGTAGCTGGCTTTAATAAAGGATTTCCTGTCTGACCTTGTCTGACGAAGACACTCTCATTAACATCTCTTACGCTGCCTAAGACTATGTCTGATCCAAACATTTGAGACATCGAAGGCATGGTAAAAGAAGTGCCTGTAGAAAACCTTAAAGAAAAAATATCATTTGGTTGGTACCGCAATGAGATTTTTGGATCTAATGAATTTTCATTTTTAAACTCCTCGTATCTTAATGCTGCTCTTATATCTAAAGTTCCTGAGATAGATTTGTTGAGTTCCCCAAATAAAGCAGTTTTAGATCTGGCTTTTTTAACGTCTGTTCCTCCTCCCAAAAAAAATAGATCAGCTTGCTTTGTGATTTTTCCTTCCTCATTTACTTCTATTCTACTTAAGTCGTTATATCCTATATTTAATGTGTCTGTTGCAATCTGAAATCCAGCAGAAAAATCAATATCGTTAAAGTTTGTCAAATAAACCCCATCAATTGAACTTAAGGATCCTTTCTTTTTTGCTATGAGATTGCCTCTTACATATTGAACTAACTCATCTGCATTTGTATCACTAAACAAATTCCAAGAAAGATTTTTTTTCTCTCCCCCTTGGCCTGCTAGAGCTTCTTGAAATCTTGAATTAATGATGTCGGGTCTAACAGCCAGATTGCTGTGAGCACTATGAGAAATTGAAATTTCTAAGAAATCTATATCAGAAAAAGAAAATTTCATAGAATCAGTAATGTGGTACTGATAAATATCCTTTGTAGAAAAAGGTGAAGGATAATTCGAACCAAGAGGTCTTCCACGCCATTTGATTTCATTTTTAAATGGGCTACTTCCTTCATCGGGATGAATATTTCTAGTTAAAAAAGGAAGTGCTGGGTAGGAAGGGGACTGTGGGTTATCTAAAACATTTACTTTTGCATATATCAAGTTAAAGTCGTTAGAAATGAGGTATGAATCATCTACGGAGGTGTTTAAATTTAGATAGGCTTTATGATGTCTTTCTTTATTTATGATATTAAACCTCTCCCCGTAAGCGAATTTACAAAAACCTCCAAGTAAGATGCCGCCGTTACTCTCGCAATTTGGATCAGGGATCTTAGCTCCTTTTTCATAGATACCTTCGTAAGGTCCGGATGAAATTTCTTCCTTTCCAGTTGTGATAAAAGTCTTGCCAAATGTGCTTATTGATAAGTCGGCAATTCCATCAATTTTTTTGGCAGAAAGTGGAGATCTATAGAGACTTTCTATACCAAGAATAAGATTGCTTTTGTTGCTTTTGAATCCATACAAAAAACCGACTTTATTGTCGTTTTGTTTATGAGACTCGGTAATCTGATGATCTGACCTAAATAAAAATCCTTCAAAATCTTTTTGTGTTAAAACATTTATCACCCCTGCTACAGCATCTGATCCATAAATTGATGTAGCTCCCTCCTTAAGAATTTCAATCGATTTTATTGCGATATCGGGAATAATATTTGCATCAATATACCCTTCACCTTCGTGCGACGGAGTGCCGGCAAAGGTTTGTCTTTTTGTATTAATCATCAATAATGTTGAGGCGTGATCAAGGCCTCTTAATGTGATCGCAGACATTCCTTGATCTTCTCCATCCATTGAATTGGTTTGAAAATGTGATCCAGAAATTGAAGGAATATATCTAGAAATTTCCGACAAAGTAATCGTGTTAAATTTGAGATAGTCGTCTTTAGAAAAAGTTTCAACCGGACTTAAATCATTTTCAGAATTTTTTAAATAAGACCCAGTGACGACTATTTCCTCCTCAGCATTCAAAAAAGCTAAAAAGAATATAAAAGAGTAAAATAAGAATTTCACCTGTTAAGTTAAAGTTAAATTATTGGTTTGATTTTATAGATTTATTTACTAAATCTTTTGGATCTGGAATGTTTGAAAATCTATCAAAAGAGTCGCTAAACATATTTTCTGGAGAAACTGATTCATATTTAGCGTTATCGTCATAAGGATCTGAGTAGAAACCGAGAACATATCCTCCTTTTGAATAGCCTATAAGTGACCTAAGCTCAGGACTGAGACTTTTAGCGATATCTGGCGGACAGGATAAATATTGATTTTCTTGTTGCCTTATCCAGTTCACAGCGTAATGAAGAAATACTCCAGTTCTTATTTTATCAGTAGTGATGTTCTCTCCTCCACCGTGTAGGACCGTACCCGTATATACAAGGACCGAACCAGCTTCCATTTCTGCATATGCTATTTCATTTGGTTCAGGGAGACGATCTTTATCCCATGTATGAGATCCAGGCACAATCAGCGTAGCGCCATTTTCTTTTGTAAATTCTGATGCAGCCCATATTGTACTGAACAATGGTTCAACTTTTCTTGGAACATACCCTCCCCAAATGCCTCTATCTCTGTGAGGAATTTGAGAGGACTCTCCCGGGCCAATGCTAACTGCCGAAGTGAAATGCAACTGAAGTCCATCGCAATAAGGCTGAAGAAAACTTTTTGCGGATTTGTAAATGAGTGAATTTAAAGCAAGTTCCCTGCATTTTTCCGATCGAGCAATCAAAGCACCGATTCTTTTTGTCTTAAATCCAGTAAATTCATCACGGCCAAAGTTGTCGTGGGATAAAAAAGGATCAAGTTCATTATTCAAAGCTTCTAAGAAATTCGAATCAACAACATTATCAATAATCACACCAGCATCTTCATGCAAGACTTCGGTAATGTTGTCCACTGAAGTGTTCGACGATAAATGCTTTAACTCTGCCATCCTAAATGAGATTCTACCCGATAATGTCTAAATAAAAAAAGGGAGGCTTACGCCTCCCTTTTTCAACCTAAAGACAGGTTATGAAACCCATTTTGACCCACGGTAAATACCGTTAGTCGCTTTGGGTGACTTTTCTATAGTTTTTTCAGTGTATTTAGTACCTCTGTAATTTCCAGCGAAAGGCTTAGCCTCACCAGAATTATTTGAAGTAACTTTGACACCTCTGTACTGAATAGTCATATCATTCCTCCAGTTTTCGTTTCAAACGTACGTATATCAATTGATATACACCCTTCTCAACGCGTTCCTTCGGTAGATATTCGGTCTCGTTCCCTTTCGGTACTTGCTAACCTTTCTTTAAGAACAAAGAAAGAGGTTTTCCTATCTCCCTACTTCCGTCCTGAAAATTTATGAAATTTAAAGGATGAACGTGAACTCATTATAACATTTTTTATAAAATCAAAAAAAA
>TARA_B100000674_G_scaffold29301_1_pt1 | contig 10450 bp, 9 predicted proteins | sample TARA_B100000674 | Tara Oceans TARA_B100000674 (sample SAMEA2622759) | marine metagenome | biome: marine biome (ENVO:00000447); feature: surface water layer (ENVO:00002042); material: "saline water (ENVO:00002010), including plankton (ENVO:xxxxxxxx)" | depth 5 m
ACATCAGCTACTATTAAAAGCCAGCGTTGTACAGCTACGTGCAAAATTTTAAAACCGCACAAATCAAATAAAAGTGTAAACATGTGATTTATACAAACACTGTCGTAACGGTAAGTTTGAAATCAAAGTTAAAAAACGGTTATACTAATAAAATATTGAGATAATTCGATAGGTCCAGATTAATGACAGAAATAATTGAAAACGCTATGGAAGCAATTAAGGAAAAGATGTCGGAAAACTGTTTTGACGGTTCAGCCAAATTTGAAATTGAAGGTGAGGGTTCAATTGTTATAAACGAGAGTAAAGTATATGCTTCCGATGAAGAAACAGACGTAACATTAAAAGCCTCGGTAGAAATTTTTCAAGAAATATTTAACGGTGAATTAGATCCAACTGCTGCTTTTATGACAGGAAAGTTGAAAATAGATGGCGATATGGGCACTGCAATGCGTTTGGCTAACGTTTTTAGTTGATGAACCTTGAAGCTTCATTCCGAAACGACGTATTTAAATGGCATAAGGCTGCATACACAAGTTACAAAGTAACATTAGACGGAATTAGAGTCCGGACTTCTTTTTGGTCATCTAACGATCCAATAGGAACAGTTTTTGTCTTTCCAGGAAGAGCAGACTATATAGAAAAGTATGGCGGTTTAGCCAATTTCTGTCTTAGAAAAAATTTGAATGTCATAGCGATAGACTGGCGTGGGCAAGGTCTCTCTGATCGGTTACTTAGTGACAAAAATATTGGCCACGTAGAGGACTTTAAAAATTATCAAAACGATGTGAAGGTCATAGTCGAGGAAGCTGACACTGCAAATCTTTTGAAACCTTGGATAATATTTGCGCACTCTATGGGAGGACTTATTTGTCTAAGAACTCTTCACGAGATCCCCGTATTTGAAAAGGTAGTTTTTACATCACCTATGTGGGGTATTCAAATGCCGCGACTAATAAGGGCTGGAGCACCGATTATAATGGCGTTTATTTCTTTAATTGGAAAAATGGAGAATTACGCACCAACTACTAGTCCCGAAACTCGAATACTAAATGAAGAATATAAATATAATAAAATAACCAGCGATATAAAAAATTTTAAATTACTGCAACAACAGCTATTACGGTATCCAGAGTTAAAAATCGGTGGTCCAAGTTCTGCATGGCTAAATGCAGCGCTTGATGAACTAGAATTTCAAATGGGAAATGTACCACCCATTACTCCTGCTCTTTGCTTTCTTGGTGATGAAGAAGAAATTATTGATAATTTAGCTGTCCGAGAATTTTGTAAAAAATGGGACAGTTGTGATTTGCTTTGCATTCCAAAAGCAAAACATGATTTGTTAATGGAAAAAGCCATGGTTCTAAATAGTTTGTTTTTAGAATTTGGAGAATTTATCAAAAAATAACTGACAAATTTATCTATTCCCCTTGCTGCTGGAGCAGTTGCATCCTAGTTATGGCCAAAGCATCTTGAAAAGGCACGAAATGTCAACTCATAGAAATATTTTGTTTGATAAAGATTTAAGTAAAGGCGGTAAATATTTAGGAGACTTGCCAGAATGGAATCTTAATGATTTATACACAAGCACAAGTAGCGAAGAACTTAAAAAGGATTTAAGTTGGCTTGAGAAGGAGTGCAAATTTTTTGCGGACGAGTTTAAGGGAAAACTTGCGGACCTGAGTGCGAACGAATTTTTAGATTGTGTAAAAAGACATGAAAAAATTAGTAATGTGAGTGGCCGACTAATTTCATATGCAGGGTTACGATATTATCAATCAACTACAGATGGAGAGCGCACAAAGTTTTTATCAGATATTCAAGAAAAAATTACTACCTACACTTCATCATTAATTTTCTTCAATCTCGAGCTAAATAGGCTACCGGACAGGCATTTAGATAAATTATACCCGCGAAGTAAAAAATTGAGCCGGTACAAGCCCGTGTTTGATAGAATCCGTGCACTTCAACCCTATCAGTTATCTGATGAATTAGAAAAGTTCTTACACGAAATGGGGGTCGTTGGTGATGCTTGGGAAAAACTTTTTGATGAAACGATTGCAGGCCTAGAATTTACCGTGGAAGGAGAAACTCTAAACCTCGAAAGTACTCTCAACTTGCTCACGGATCATGACCGTTTGCGACGCAAAACAGGCGCAATGGAGCTTGCCAAAGTTTTTTCTAAAAATATTAAAACTTTTGCGCGTATACATAATACACAAACAAAAGAAAAAGAAATCACTGACAGATGGCGTGGCATGCCTTCACCTCAATTTGGCCGTCATTTATCAAATCAGGTAGAACCTGAAGTAGTAGATGCTTTAAGAAACGCCGTGGTGTCTTCTTACCCAGAATTAAGTCATCGATATTACGATCTGAAACGTAAGTGGATGGACCTTGAATATTTGGAGATTTGGGATAGAAACGCCCCGCTACCAATGGAATCAACTCAAATAATAGCTTGGTCAGATGCCAAAAAATTGGTACTGGATGCGTATTCAGGTTTTGACGAGAAAATGGAGGAATTAGCCAAACCATTTTTCTCCAGGGGTTGGATTGACGCAGCTGTGAAGCCAGGGAAAGCACCGGGTGCCTTTGCTCATCCCACCGTTACAAATGTACATCCCTACATCATGTTAAATTATCTCGGCAAACCTAGGGATGTGATGACATTAGCACACGAGCTGGGGCATGGTGTTCATCAAATCCTTGCATCTAAACAAGGGGAAATGCTTTCTGCAACACCCCTAACTCTCGCCGAAACAGCTTCTGTTTTTGGTGAAATGTTAACTTTCCGTAAGATGCTAGACGCTGCTCCTGACCCACAATCTCGAAAGGTTTTGTTAGCAAACAAAGTTGAAGATATGATAAACACCGTCGTGAGGCAGATAGCTTTTTACGATTTTGAATGCAAACTACATGATGCCCGTAAAGCAGGAGAATTAACTCCTGACGATATAAATGGTCTATGGATGTCAATACAGGCAGAAAGTCTTGGGCCAGCATTTAAGTTTATGGGCGGCTATGAAACATTCTGGGCGTATATTCCACATTTTGTTCACTCTCCATTTTATGTCTATGCCTACGCTTTTGGGGATGGCTTGGTCAACGCACTTTATGCGGAATATGAGGACAACCCTAGTGGGTTTTCATCAAAATACTTCGAGATGCTTGAGGCAGGTGGATCTAAACATCACTCAGAGTTGTTAGCCCCATTTGGGCTGGACGCCTCTGATCCCAAATTTTGGACTAAAGGCTTGTCAGTCATATCATCAATGATTAGCGAATTGGAACGCATTAACTAATGGTGGCAGAATAATGATTACAAAATGTGACTTTTTTACTTGTATTCAGAGCGTATTGAACTATCTCACGATTTCGAGAGGGCATCATGAAAAATTTTTTTATTATTGTATCACTATGGATCGGAGCAGCAACAATGACTCAAGCGAGCCAATTTGTGTTCAAAAGCGCTGACGGCGGCGTAATTAACTTAGAAGATTTCAGAGGAAAACCGTTGTTAGTTGTGAACACTGCTAGTCGGTGTGGTTTCACTGGTCAGTTGGAAACGCTGCAAAAACTGTCTGATACTTATAACGACGTTGGTCTGACCGTTCTGGCTGTACCGTCAAATGATTTTAACCAAGAATTATCAAGCGTAGAAGCAGTGAAAGAGTTCTGTACCGTAAACTATAATTTGACGTTACCGATGACCGACATAACATCTGTAAGGGGTAAAAATGCGCATCCTTTTTTTCGTTGGGTGAAAGAGACTACCGGCTTTTCGCCAAAATGGAATTTCAATAAAATCCTAATTGGTCCATCAGGGGAAGTTGTTCAGACATTCGGGTCTTTAACCAGACCAACTTCTGGCGCGATAACCAGTGAGATCGACAAATTGTTGCAGCGTGAATTACTCGACCAAGTTCAAGGGTAAGCTCCAATAGTAAAATGCTGAAATTTAAATATTTAGTTCCTGTCATGTTCTCTTAACATATCGTCATGCCGGACCCAATCAACTATTTTATCAATAAAAAAATCATTCATTGACGGCGACATTATATCACCACATATAACATGAGAGTTAGGATCATCTTGCTCTCCGAGTTCAACTATTAATTTTGATTTCCTACCACCCCAAGCATTGAAAATTCTTTCCACCAGCCAGGGTTTAACAACTTTATCTCTTTTTGAATACACAAATAGGGCAGGCCATTTAGCTCTAGAAAAATCTTGCTTAGCAATTGCATTTGTCATTTTTGCCATTTTAATAACTGACTGGGTAGAGTATCGGGTGGTCCAAAAATAACTATGAAGATACCCTCTAGGTTTAAAGGTTCTCTCACTACCAAATAAGAGTGGCATCCAAATTTGAGAGAATGGCCATGTTAGGATTCCGGACATTCTTTTGTTAAGTCCAAAATTTGGTGAAATAAAAACCAGCTTATCTCTAGCCGTAAAATGTCTCTTTGATATTGCCAATGCTGAAACAAGAGTTCCACCTGTGGAAGTACTTATAACTATAGTTTTTTCGCCAATTTCGTGCCCAATAGCTACAGCTTCTGCTGCGTCATTCAGCCAATCCTGAATTTGTGCTTTAGACATTTCTTTACTATCGCACCCGTGACCCGTCAAACGAGAAAAGTGTACATTCGCCTGCAGTTTCTCTGCAATTTTTTCAGGAACTGGCCTGACTTCCTGAGGGCTAGCTGAATATCCATGAATATAAACAATTGCCACCTCGGACTTTTGGCCAGGGCTTGAAAACCAATAAATTCTTTTATTTAAATCTTCTTTTAATTTTGGAATACTTTCTTCTGACCTTGAGAGATAATCATCTAAATTTTCATCGAAGAAATGAAACTCTTTGGATGCTTCTACCGGTATTTTTTGCTTCAAAAATATTAGATAATAGACAATTAAAAAGAAACCTATCGTCATAAGTACTAATAATATAATCAAGGTATCTTCACTTCCAATAAAACTTCATCGATAGTTTGCTCTAAAATTTGCAAGCAAGTTGGAGATGAAAATGAATGATCGGCTTGGGCAACCAATTTCAGATGCATATTGTCGCAATCAATGTGGTTAAGTAATTTTATCGCTGTTTGTAGCTCCACCGCTTTGTCATCTGTGCCCTGTAACATTCTTAAGGGACAGAGAATCTTTAATGGCCTTGTTAGAATACGGTGTTTTCTTCCATTCTCAATTAATGCAAGAGTGACAGGATATGGTTCATCATAATCCGATGGCAAAAATATTCTTCCCACATTCATGAGTTCAGATTTTTGTTTATCACTTAGATTTGCCCAGAAGTAATCTTCAGTAAAGTCCGGAGCCGCTGCAATAGTGACAATGCCCGCTACTCGAGCAAATAACTCCTGATATATTAAAAATGATATCCAACCGCCCATCGACGAACCAATTAAAATAATTGGGCCCCTTGTTTTTTCAGTAATTATTTCAAGAGTATCTTGCACCCAATCACTGATGTTACATCTCTCAAAGATGCCAGAACTTTGACCGTGACCAGAATAATCAAATCGTAAAAAACCGTGGTGATTTTTTTTTGCCCAATTTTCCAAATGAGTCGCCTTTGTTCCCATCATGTCAGACATGAAACCGCCCAAAAACACAAATGTAATTGCACCACCTGCTTTTGCACAATAAGCAATTTTTTTATTATTTTTCTTAAGATATTCTATTGTCATATTTTACTCTCAATCCTCCCAACTTTTCACATAGTGTTACACTCTATTTCAAGTTTGAAATAAAAAAATATAGTTGTCTTGACCTCCATACATCTACACGGCATTACTTAGTTATCACGCAATCGGGTGTATCGTAGGCACCAAAAAGACGAGAGTGACATGAAAAAAATAGTTTTAACATTTCCTGATGGCGGCAAACGTGAATTTGAAGCTGGTATCACTGCAGGTGAAGTAGCCGAAACTATATCAATATCTCTATCCAAAAAGGCAATTAGCGCAGACGTAGACGGTAGCCATTGGGACCTTCAATGGCCAATTTTAAGAGATTCTGAGCTTTCAATTAATACACTGAAAGATAAGGATAGAGCACTTGAGCTGGTGCGGCATGACTTAGCCCACATAATGGCTAGAGCCGTGCAAGAAATTTGGCCAAATGTAAAGGTGACTATAGGACCAGTTATAAATTATGGCTGGTATTATGATTTTGACCGCGAAGAACCATTTACCCCAGAGGACTTAGGAAAAATTGAAAAGAAAATGCGGGAGATTATAAATTTGCGAGACCCAGTTCGCACGGAATTGTGGGATCGAAATAAGGCGATCAACTATTACAAAAAGCTCAATGAACCATACAAAATAGAGTTGATCAGCGCCATACCTCAAAATGATGACATTAGGATGTACTGGCATGGGAACTGGCAGGATCTTTGCAGAGGACCTCACTTTCAAAATACAGCTCAAGTACCAGCTGATGCTTTCAAGTTAATGTCCGTTGCAGGTGCTTATTGGCGTGGTGACAGCAATAAACAAATGCTGCAAAGAATTTATGGAGTCGCGTTTCTAAACAAAGAAAACTTACGTGAGCATTTGAACATGCTTGAAGAAGCTGCAAAGCGTGACCATCGAAAAATTGGCAAGGAAATGGATCTTTTCCATATGCAAGAAGAAGCTCCCGGCCAAATTTTTTGGCATCCAAATGGCTGGAAAGTCTACACACTCCTTCAAGACTATATGCGCAGGCAGCAGGAACTTGGTGGATATGTAGAGGTTAACACTCCTCAAGTAGTAGATAGAAAACTATGGGAAGCATCGGGACATTGGGATAAATACCAGGAGCATATGTTCATCGTGGAAGTAGATGAAGAACACGCTCGAGACAAAGCCGTAAATGCCTTAAAACCAATGAATTGTCCCTGTCATGTACAAGTGTACAATCAAGGTATAAAGTCGTACCGGGATTTACCTTTGAGAATGGCCGAATTTGGATCATGCAACAGATATGAACCTTCCGGTGCTTTGCACGGCATTATGAGGGTGAGAGGTTTCACACAAGATGATGCACATATTTTTTGCCAAGAAGATCAGATTGAAAGTGAAACTAAAAAGTTCATCAACTTCCTATCAGTCATTTACAAAGATCTGGGTTTTGATAATTTTTCAGTTAAGTTTTCTGACAGACCTGAAAATCGCGCAGGAAGCGACGACGTATGGGACAAGGCAGAAGGCGCTTTAAAATCTGCAACTACTTCTGCAGGGTTTGATTTCGAATTAAACCCTGGCGAAGGAGCATTTTATGGCCCTAAACTTGAATTTGTACTTACCGATGCGATCGGACGGGACTGGCAGTGCGGAACTTTACAGGTTGATTTTGTTCTGCCAGACCGTCTGGACGCTAATTTCATTGGTGAAGATGGCCAGAAGCACAGACCAGTTATGCTTCATCGTGCAGTTTTAGGTTCTTTTGAAAGGTTTATTGGGATCTTAATCGAAAATTTTGCTGGCAAGCTACCATTTTGGCTCGCTCCAAGGCAAGTGGTTGTAGCTTCGATAGTCACTGATGCAAATGACTACTGCAATGAAATTGTAATTGCATTAAAAGCAGTTGGCATTAGAGCAGAAAGTGATTTAAGAAACGAGAAAATAAGTTACAAAGTGCGTGAACACTCTGTAGCAAAAGTGCCTATCATTTTAGCCCTAGGGAAAAGAGAAATTGATGAAAGAACAATAACCGTTCGAAGGTTAGGCGAGAAACAGACCAAAACAATTGAATTTGAGAAAGTTATTCAAGAATTGCAAAAAGAGGGTATCTCTCCCGATATGATATAATCGGAAAGTGATTGTTAAGTATCGGCAAAACTAAACTTTATAGCAACTGGTATTTCTTTATAATCTCTGCCGTCCAACCAAAACTGTAATTATTATTTTGATCTTTAATTAAGGGGCGTTTAAACAGTACTGGATATGCTTCAAGCAGATCTATGATAGGAAGCTTCTTGTCTACGTCAGACAAAGAGCGCCAGGTGTTGGACTTTTTATTAATTATATTCTCGCCATAGTTATCAATAAGACTAATGATCTCCATCCGCGAAAAGGGGTAATCCCTAATATCAATGAAGTTGGCATTTTCCAAAACCTTCCTGGCCGCTTTGCACTTATCACAATTTTTTAAACCATATATCAGCATCTTAGTAACCTAGAAGAAAAATTTACTGGCTAAATACAAAATTAGCACTAACGTCTCAATATGATAAGGAATAAGTGAACTTCATTATTGAGCTTTAGCCAGTTCTTTACATAAATAGTGATTAAACGTATTTTATGAGGATTTAAATATGCCACAAGGAAAAGTAAAGTGGTTTAATACAACAAAAGGCTTCGGCTTCATTGAGCCAAGTGACGGTGGAAACGACGTATTTGTGCACATATCTGCAGTCCAGAAGTCTGGTCTAAAAGGCTTAGCCGAAGATCAATTAGTGAATTTTGAACTGGTGGAAGGCCGGGACGGGCGTCAAATGGCAGACGAGCTTAGTCTGGCTTAATTTAGATTTAATTTTAAATTTCACATCATTTATGTATAAAAAGTTATTCGCACCAGGACTAACCAGATTTATCATTATTTCGGCTACAAAAGTTTAATTAAGGCTCTTCTTACATGAATGATACCCATATTAAATGTGCACGTTTTTGTCGGAACAATTAACTAATCAAGCTGCAATTGTATAATACTGGCGGGTTTCATGTCACCGATTTTTGTTTGGATAGTTTTATTATTATAATTGAACCAAAATTCTTCATTTTCAGTACACCTTCTACGCACACCATCTTGCATCAAAATAAAATCTAGTTTGATCTCTTCAAATAATTTTTGATAAAAAGCAGTCAATCCATCTTCATCGACCATTGCGCCCAAGTAAATTGCCCCAGATTCCTCTCTTGTTGCGATTACTTTACCGTTTTTTAACTTCAGGCAAGGGCTAGCATTGCTACCAACCTTTAGCGTCTCAATATATCTATTTGCATTACCACATGGATCAATATCTAGAGTTATATTGGGGGGAAGCGTTTCAACTCTTTCAACGCGAGATTTTACAAGATCAATATTTGGAGGCAGCTTTTTAGGTATTTTCATATTTCCAACTTTTGCACCGGTACGAGGGCCAAAAATGAGCAATGCTTTACTTGAAGAAATACGTGAAATTAAATCACAAGAAATATGAATTGCTCCAACGACAGATATTATCTTGTACCCTGAAAAATTTTTTGTCTTTTTATGCACAAAATCAATATTTAAACCTAAGCGCCTAAAGGCTTTATAATGATCCATAACTAGCTGAAAGTAATTAAGGCTGTCCGCCATGGGTTGTACCTGCCATGCAGCATCGGCATCGTAGTCAAAGTAAATAGCCGCATCAGACGAACCACTCGAAATTATTGGCGATGCGACCAGCTCTTCTTGTACCCTCTTAGCCTCAAAATAACCGGTTGCAGGAACACTGTTTGGCTGTAAGAGCCCTGAATGCATTTGCTCCTGAGCAAAAGGAACTTGTCGCCATCTAAAGTATGAGACTGTCTCAGCTCCATGAGCAAAAGCTTCCCAAGTCCAAAGCCTTATCATACCTGGTAAGGGCTCCGGATTATAGGGAGCCCAATTAACAGGACCAGGCTGTTGCTCCATAACCCACCATCGCCCATTGCCCACTGATCTATATAAATCATGATGAAATGCTTGAAAATCGGGATCACCCTGACGGAGGAACTGAGATTTTTGCACCTCAGTTGCGTCAGCTCTATCAAGCAAAAACCCAAGCGGATAGCTATCCCAGCTTGCAATATCTAAATCTTCTCCAACTTCAAAGTGATCGAAATCAGTTTTACGACCCATGAAATTGTGGATAATTGGTGCTGACGAATATTTTCTAATAATTTCAGTTTGAATTCTATTGAAAGCAATCACTTGCGAACTTGTAAATCTCCGAAAAGCTAATGCGTGGGCAGGGTTTGGTTCAGTAACAGTTAAATTTGGCAAACGTATCTCATCATAACTTTGGTACTCCATTGACCAAAAAGTATTGCCCCAATCCTCATTTAATTTATTAATATCATTGTCATAAACTTTTGACAGCCAATGTTGAAAAGACTTCAGTGCAGAAGCAGAATATGAAATTGTCGTATTATGACATCCATATTCGTTGTCGGTTTGCCACGCCTCAATATAAGGGTTGGACCCATAACGTTCTGCCAACTTTCTTACAATAATAGCACACTGCTCTCTATAGCCTTCGTGTGAAAAACAGTAATGTCTTCGCGATCCAAATTCTCTTGGACGCCCCTCCTGGTCTAAAGCCAACATATCTGGGTATTTCTTTAGCACCCAGGTAGGCGGTGTTGCAGTTGGGGTCCCTAATACCACCGACAAGCCAGCTTTACCCAATATGTCTACTGCCCGATCAAGCCATTCGAAA
>TARA_B100000674_G_scaffold456854_1_pt1 | contig 10439 bp, 17 predicted proteins | sample TARA_B100000674 | Tara Oceans TARA_B100000674 (sample SAMEA2622759) | marine metagenome | biome: marine biome (ENVO:00000447); feature: surface water layer (ENVO:00002042); material: "saline water (ENVO:00002010), including plankton (ENVO:xxxxxxxx)" | depth 5 m
TCATAACGGTCTGGTTGGGGGTTCAAGTCCCTCCGGGCCTACCACTTCTAAAAAATATTTATTAAAATCAAGTGCTTAAGTGGTGATGTGTACTGCGGAAAATGGGGCGCAGTACACTTTGGTGGTTTCACCAGTCCAGACCGGCCAGTTTGTCCATGGCGTTTTCGGCGTGCTGGCGGCGGTTGAATGACTTGGTGTAGATGTCCGATGTTTTTGAATCGCTGTGCCCTTGCACCGACATGACATCATGCACCGAACAGCCCATTTCAATCATCATCGTGCCGGATCCTTTGCGGATGCCGTGGCTGGACAGGTGGGGCAGGCCCGCCTCATCGCACCATTTGCGCATGCGGTTGCGCAGTCCTTCGGGGCTTGCGAACGGTTGGCCGTATTCGGTCAGCAGATAGGTTTCGCCCACCACGGTTTGCGATCGGAGCGCCTTCATCAAGGGCGGCAGGATCGGGATATCGACAAAGGTTGATCCCTTTTTGACCGGTTGCCAGCCGATCCATGTGCGGCCCTTGTATTCAAACTCGTTCTTGCGTCCGAGCCTATAGGCATCGCTGATGCGGCACGATGTAAACATGAACAGCGTTACCGCCAAATAGGCCATCGTGCCAGGCGGGTGCCTGTCGCGGAACTGGTAAAGGTCATCGACCGTCCAGGGGATCGCGCCCTTGCCCTTTGGCCGGGGTGGGGAAATGTTGATCGCCGGGTTGGTCTGGGTGATGCCGGTTTCAAAGGACCATTTGTACATTGCCCGGATCGCCTTGACCATGTTGGCCGCAGCGCCCGGCGTCTTTGCCATCTGGTTGCGCGCGCGTGTGATGAAATGGGTTGGCATCTCCATTTCGAAATCACCGAACCGGTCGCCCTCCTCTGTCACCATATCGCACATGCGCATAAGCAATCCCTTGCGCTGCTTGTGCGTCTTGTCGGATGCCTCCACCGCATCGACCATCGCCTGCAGGTGATCCAGATATTTGACCCGAAGCCAATCCAGCGATGACCGCATAACCCTGTCTTCCGGATTGCCCTGTGGCATCGCCTTGATGCCGGCGCGGGCGGCGCGATACAGTTCCATGAATTCCGGATGGTCGGGATTGACCGGCAGCGTGATCTTGCGGCGCGCATCGCCCTCGACCCGGACGCGCCAGGAAGGCGTTCCCGATCGATTGCGTTCAACGCACAGTCCCGGTAAATCAAGCTTCGCCATTTCCCGCCTTCGGCCATTTCTTCGGTTTAGCAAGATTGTCATTTACGACGGGCCGGTCAACCTTGTTGTAAATCAGGCGCACACCATCAGCGGTCACCACGATCTCGCAGACATCAAGGCCGCACGCATTGGCGGCCTTGATGATGCGGGTGACCTCTGCCTGTGTAACAGCGGCCTTTTTTGCCATCCTTATCCCTCCTCGATCACGGTGCCGATGACCACGACGACGGGGCGGACAAGGTCGCGCGGGTCGGTTGGTCTGGCAAGAAAGCAGCGGTCGAACCAGTTTGGTGCGGGCGGGGTGCTTTCGATGGCAAAGCGGGCCGGGCCGGTGTCATCGGCAACCGCAATGGCGATCACTTCGCTGCCCGGTTTCGGGCGGGCGTCGGTGATGTCCGTCAGGACCATGCGGCCCTCAATGCAAAAAAGCGCCTGACCATCGTCAAGTTTTGGCAAGCCGGGATCATTGGACGGCAGCAACGTGGTCGGTTCAATCGCATAGTCCGATAACGGGCGAATATGGCCCGCCAGCCGATCGGCCCGGATCTGGGCGACCAGCGCATCACGCACCGCGCCAAAGCGGGTCTGCAATATCTGGCTGGCGCGTGAATTGATGTCGCGCATTTCGCCCCGCGTCGGGGTCCATCGGGGCAGGCGGGTTGGCAAGCTGCCGCGCCGCCATGCCAGAAACACCATGATCAGTTCGCGCCGGACCTCTGCCGCCCGATCGGTGCGGGCAAAGGTGCAGACCAATAAAGCCTGCGCTTCATTCAGCCAGTATTCCTCAAAATCCTGACCCCGCGACTTGCGCCACCGTGGCGCGAGTGGGCCAAAGCCCTCAAGTTCGGCCCGGTTGCGATCGATCAGCTTGCGGATGTCACGCGGTCGACTGAGCCCTAGGCGTTCGCCAAGGCGTTCGTCCTGAATTCGGGGCTCTTTGGTGTCTGTGGAATCAAGATCGGCTGCGGACAGAGTCCGGCTGTTGGTTGGTACGCTCATGGCGACCTCCTTGTGTGAACGGTTTTTCCGATCACTGAGAGGCCAATCTCTGGTGATCGGACGTACAGGGTTGGCCTTACCGCCACAAGGAACGGCGCACCCGAAGGTGCCCCCATACGCCCGACCATAAGAAAACCGCGCAGCAACAGGTTGGGCGCGGTTCGAGCGCCTTGTGACAGACGGGAGACCAATCCCGGTCATGGATGCGTCCATGACAGCCGGGATGCTACGCCCATCTTTCTGCGCGGTCAAGTGTGTCATGCCGCCGTGTCCTTTCGGTTGGCGGTCTTGGCTGCAATCAGGGCAGCGGCGGTGACGGTGGTCCGGTATTTGCCGGGATTCCATGCCAAGACGGGCTTGGTTTGTTGGATGATATCATTCACCTTTGCGACGGCTTCTGCCAGTTCTGGGGCTATGTCGCTCAGATATAGATCCTCGGGCAGTCGATCGACCAAGATATCGTCAAAGTCAACCATCTTCAGGATGTCGGGTTCGCAGATCGCCAGACGCATTTCACCGGGCAACACATTATGCTCAAGCGCGAAATCGATAAGTTCCTGTTCATCGAAGAAATACCGTTCGTGGCTGTAGCTAAAGAGCCGTTCGCCATCCCATGCCTTAAAAGGCTTGGCGTTGTATCGCTCTATCACGTGTTTGTCGCGGCATGTTTCGCAGCACGTCCAGCTTTTTTCGTGTTCGTGTTTGCCGCATTCCCGGCAAAGAATGTGCGTGCATCCAGCCCAGCGGGCCAAATGCTCGTTATCGCCATAGAAACGGCCATCAGCACTAACCCAGCCGGTGACCTCTTTGCGTTCGGCAGCTTCGGGGCTGCTGTAAAGAATTTTCTCGTTCATGCCGCTGATCCTTCCTGTTTGCTTTCGTCGCCTTCGGTGTCGTTGGCGGCGGTGACGTGGGGCGGGTATCCGGCGCTGGTCAGGGCGGCGTTGGCCTGATCAATCAGGTGACGAAACCAGTTCGGATCGGCGCATTGGTAAACTGCCCCGCCAATCTCAATCGTTATGGACGTGCGGCCCGCCATTTTTGAATCGTCGCTGTGGCGGTAGCTGCCACCCTTGATCCATTCCGGCGGTTTCGCGTAGGCACCGACGTCGATGTTTGCGGCAACCGGGCTTTTAAAGGTTGGCTTGCTCATGCTGCTGCCCTTTCTGCAATGCGTTTCCAGCCGATGACGGGGGTGCTGGCGTTGCCTTCGGCGTTGCTGTCCCAGCATGCGCCGTCGTGCCAGCTTTCCGGGTGGTCTTCGCCGTCTTCGGCTTGCCACTGGTCGCAGGGTTCGTGGTCTTCATTCAGGGTCGCATCCTTGACCCATCTGGCCCACATCACGCAGCCATTGGCGAGCTTGACCCGGACCCGGACGCCATAGGGGGCTGGGCCGGTGTTCCATTCCTCGTTCGCCGGTTCCGGATAAAGGCCGGGGAATTTGGCGCGCCAGCGGCGCACGGCATCAATGACCAGATCGGCATCGATCTCTTGCATGCCATCGCGGCCATCGACATAGACCTTGAAGTCCTGCCGGTCGCGGGTATCGACCCGGATGGTCAGGTATTTCAGGTCCGAATTCAGGCACCAGAAACCCGGTGCGCTGCAGATTTCCTTCATGAATTCACCGGCATGGAGAAACCATTTGTTCGGTTCGCCGGTGTTCGGCCATGGGGTGGTTGGCTTGGTCGTGCTGCTAACTCCTGTAATGCGTGCCCGCCCCACTGTTCGGCGCAGGCGTCGGCCATGCCGGGGAAGAAGCGGGCGCGTTCCTTGCCGCGATCTGCACCAGGTGGCATACGCCAGACCCGGTTCCATGTTTTCCATTCGTCGGATCCGCGTTCCGGTTCGGGCAGTTGGTTGGTCGCCTGCAGTCGGGGCAGGTTTTTCAAGTACCAGCCGGTCGCCTTGAATTCCGGGTGTCCGAACTGGTTGGGTTGGACGATCTGGGGATCGGGCAGGTCATCTGGCATGTGCGCCTTTGCGATGTCGTGCATGATCGGGTTTTCGATGGCGATGCGGTCGATCGGGGCGCGCCAGCAGGTGACAAACAGGTCAACCCCGTCCATGAATTCCTGCTGCATGCTTTCCCATGTCCGCCCGCGGGGCAGGCTTTTGGGTGGGGTCATGAAACCCGGCCCCGAAAGCCAGCGCCGCCCGGCCCTGCACAGGCGCGTGCAGGGCGGGTGGATCACCGCCAGCAAATCCCAGCCATCATTCAGCACATCGCGAATGTCGCCTGTGATGTGATGGTTTGACCGGTCCTCTGCTGGCAGCAGGTCACAGGACCATGCATCGTGCCCGCGTGCTGCAAAGGCGCGCCGGACAATGCCGGAATACTCACAGCCGATCAGAACGCGGAGCGGGCGGGTCATGCTGCTTCACTCCGCACTTGCAGAAGGGAGCGATTAAAGACCGGCGTAAAGAAGCCGAGTGCGCCCTTGCAGGGGATGAAATCAAGCGGGATGGGGTTGCGGAGCACGAAACCGAACCGGCCATAGAACCATTCGCTGGTGCTGCTGCTGACACAGTCGGTGATTTCGACCATGCCGACGATGCCGCCAAGATGACTTTCCGGATGCTTGGCGACAAACGCCCGCCGATCGGCGGCATAGCCGTCAAAGCTTGCCGATGCATGGATGAGGACCGGCCCGCGATAGGTTGTTTGCCAGTCGCGGTTTTCGATGTCCTTGCCGTCAAACAGGATGTGATGGCACCACGGCTGGCGGATGCTTATTGCTTTGGTTGGGAAGGTCATGCTGCTTCCTTTCGTTCATCAAGCAGCATTTGCAGCTTGGCTTCGCTGATTTCCTCGCAGCCTTCCGGCACCGCCATGTTGGCGATGATTTCCAGTTGGCCTTTGACCGAAAAGCCGAACATGTCCTTGTCTGTCAGGAACAGGTAAAGCAGGTCGGGTTCGTAGCCGAGCTGGCAGCGGCAGCTTTGGTGAATATCAAGCCATTGCGCAATTTCGCTGCTGCGGCGGTCGTGACCAGGAATGCACGGCAGGGCGCGGATTTCATCCCAGATCGCAGCCGCGTCCTTTTTGCGTTTGTCATTGGACGGGTGCCAATATCCCTGCCGCTTGTCCTTGACCCATTCCGGGCCGGGTTTCTGACTGGCGGTGATGCCGATCAGGCGGCCATTGATGCCGGACCAAAACCGGGTGCCGCCATATTTGCGAGCGAAATCCTGTGCGGCATCATAGGCGGTTGCGTGACGGCGGCGGTAGTCTTCGGCCTTGGTTTTCAGCGGGCCGGAATTGATTTTGAAATAGCGCATCACACCACCCCGCAGTCTGCGTTGCGGTGCGGGAAGCTGAGTTGCGACAGCGTGACCCATGCGGCACTGGTGCCCGGCTCGCCCTCGCCATAGGTGAACTTGACCAGGATGCGTTTTGCATCAAGGGCCAAGGTGCAGCGGGCCGGTTTGATGGTGCCGATAAGCTCGGCACGCTGGCCGCAATTGGGGCCGATCAGAACGTTGAGGGATTCGCCCGGTTCGGGCAGGGCAATGCATTCGCTTGCCAGTCCGGCGGCGTGGCGCTTGCCTGCGTCATCCAGAACATCCTTGGGGATGTGGAGTTTGATCGGGCCGGGGATGCCATCATTGGCCGGGTTGGCCCCGGCGAGATAGGGGTGGGGCGGGGTGACAGGCTTGTCGCCAATCGGGATATGCTTGATGTTGGTCGGTTCCATGGGTCTGATCCTTGAAAGCTGATGGCGGCCGTCTGCCCGATCACAAGCGCAATCAGGGCAGCGCAGCCAAACAGAAGAAAAGAGGACGGGCGCGGCATCAGGCAGCCGATCTGCCGGATTTAACCAGTTCGGCTTCGGCGTCGTTGGCCGGTTTTGGTTTGCGTTCCTGCTTGGCGGGCAGGTGCATCCAGTAAGGAATGGTTGCCTGGTCACTGCTGGCGCGGCGTGGCATCAGGATGCCAAAGAAGTCCGGAACAAGATCGGCGCGAATGACGATCGGGCTTTGCTCATCCGGCGGTGTCACAAGGTTGATGCCGACGTGTTTCTTGCTGTCCTGCAGCGGCGTGATCGCCTTGGTGAAGCGATCGAGCAGGGTGACATCAAATGACATTTGCTCTGCCTGTTTGTTAAAGTCCTTGGGCACCACGGCGCGCCAGTCGGGGTATCTGCCATCAATCGGCTTGGCATAGGCGATGGCATTGTGAAGCGGGGTGATTTGCGTCGGGTCAAATTCGGTGTCTGTTGCCGCCGCGCCGATCAAGCTGTCGGTCAGATAGGCGGTGCTGCCGACGAAATGCAGTGTGCCTGCGTCCTTGCGTTTGAGCGCATTGGTAAACGGTCCCTTCGGTACCGGGCATATCCAGCCGCCATCGCCTTCGAACAGTGCTGTTTTGTCGCGTACACAGGCCATCGTCCAGCCATCGGTCGCAGTCATGGTTACCCCGCCATCCTTATGCGGTTCGATGAAAACGCCATTGAGGTAATAGCGGGTTTCTTCGGTGCTGATGAATTGCAGCGCTGCATAAAACCGCTTGGCGCATACGCTGATGCGGCGGTTGGCCGGGATGAAATCGGCCTGTTTCTGAGTGGTGGTCATCGCAAAAACACCCTTTGCTGGTTGATGATGTCGCAAAGGGTGCGTGTTTGGTTCGCGTTTGTCAACGATTATTCGTGATAAAAAACGAATGGCATTCGTAAAGGATCAGTGCAAAACGCTTCTGGCGGGGATCATTGTTGGCTTTTTCGGGTGGATGACGGCGCTGATGCGATAGAGAATCGGGCCACGGGCATAATCGATATGCAAGGCGCTTTCGCGCACAAGTTGGCGAACAATCAGGCCGCGCCCGGTATACTGGCAGAATTGCCCCAATATCAGCCTGCCATCATTGGTTGAACAGGCGATATCGTCACCGCTGCGCAGTTGGTCATGGACCGAGCAAAACCGTTTTAATAACAGTTCATCCCCCGGTTTCATGCGTGGCATCATACAGGTTGTATCGACAATAAGGCGCGAAAGCGCATGGCTGCAATGTGTCACAAGGCCCCCCCAATACCCCTCAAATGAGGATGGTTTCTTATACGTCGGTATGGTCCCTTGCGTTATCCCGCGCGGGCCAGGGAGCGACGTTTTACGTCGGGCGCTGTGAGTGCAGCGTTGCTTGACGGTGTTGACGCACCGTCGGCCTCCCGCCTGCTGGCGGTCTGACTTGTGCAGCCGCAACATCCGGGGGTTGATATCAAGTGTTCCCCAAGATCGCGGGCGGTTCTACTGTGTAAAGGGGTAGGGCAGGCTCAAAACCCATCCCGATTAAGGATAGGTTAACTATACCAACACATGTGAATTTGTGCATGTATGGCAGGTTTGCTGCCTAATGTCCGATCAACAGCCCGACAACGCGGGCGATCATCTTGCTGTTGGCGGTGCGCGATGCCTCGACCCTCTCGGCGTTGGCATTGCCCGCAACACTGTTGATGCCATAAAGCGTTTCACCATTCGCACTCATGCCGCTGCAGGTCACGATCTGCACCGGGGTCTCGCCAGACATATCCACATAAACGAATTCATCGCCCAGTGTCGGTGCCTCGTTCGGGTCGCAGAGCAGGATCTCGCGCGGTTTGAAACGCGGGGCCATGCTGCTATCTGGCATGCGAATCGCGAAAACATCACCCGAAAGCGTCATGCCGGCAGGGGCTTCGACAAAGCCGGTCGGGTGCTGTGACCAGTAAAGCGACCCCTTGGAAAGCTTGCCATGCACCGGAACCGTGGCGGGCTGGGTGCCCCCTGCCGGGGTCGGGTGCGTGGTGGCAAGGGCGGTTCCCGTTCCGGTTTCCCCATCAAAGATCGCGGCCACCGTGGTGTTGAATGCCTGGGCCAGCTTCATCTTGTTCTTGTGCATCATGTCGTCGGTCTTGCCGTTTTTATATTGGCGCAGACCAGCTTCGGACAGGTTGGCGCGTTCGGCAATCGCCAGAAGCGACATACCCGTGCCTTGCTGCCAGCGAATAAAATTCTGGCGTTGTTGTTCGATGATGCTGTGCATGAGCCTGTGACCGGTTTTTGGCGGTTTGCCGCGTTTTTTCTGGCTTGGTCGGCACATTTTGCACAGTCCTTGTCCGAGATGACATTGTGTTATTGCACGAATTCGTGTTGACATCCGTGTTAAAACACGAATAAGGTGCGAGCATCATGAACATTGATGACAACCTAAAGCGCATTCGCGCCTGGCGTCTCAAAGTTGGTGGATCGCTTCTGGCGTTCGCGGAAAAGGTCCAGGTTAACGAGGCGACACTCCGGAAACTTTCCGATGAAAACTGGAACCCGACGGTTTCAACCATCCGGAAATGCGAAGCGGTGATACCGCCGGAATTCATGGCCAACGCCAATGATGACATCGACCCGTCATCGGAACCGCAGGCCGCCCCGAGTGATCGGGGTGAAGACCACACACAGGCGGCCTGACAGGCTCAGAGCTTGACCAAATGCCGGGTGCGGCGGGTGTTTCCGCATCCCTGACTTTGCAACCATCGCATGGATTGAGGGAAAATTTTATGTCGAATGATGATGCAAATGCCCATCTGACTGCCGAAAAGTTTCAGGGCGCGTTCTCTGCTGCTTTTGCGGCCAATGTCGGAACCTATCAGGGCGACGGAAAGATCACGATCAAGGATCTGGCGGCGCGCACCGGTATCAAGACGCGCACGCTTGAAGGCTATCGCGATCATGATTGCGGGCCGAGCGGGCACAAGTTGATGGTGCTGATGGATGCGTTGCCGCCGCGCTTTGCCAATCAGATTTTGGCGATGATCGGCATGGGTGGCGCCAAGCAAATGACGCCCGAGGAAATCAGCTTCCATGAAGTGGCAGAGGGCGCGGCAAGCTATACCGCCATGTTCCTCAATTTCATGGCCGATGGCCGGATTGATCACGTTGAACGCCCGGAGCTGGTCAAGGTTGCGCGGCGCATGCATGACAATCTTGCAAGCTTCCTGCATGCCAATGACGCCCCGAAAACCAACAAGCCCGGCAAGGGTAATGTTGCCGAGCTTCCGAAGCGGGGTGCGGCGCGATGAGCAATTCACAAACGGATCTGATCAACGCGGCGCGCGGCTTCATGATCGATGTCTTTGCCAAGGCCCCGGTCGAAGCACTGCAGGGCCGCACGGCAGAGGGCTTGTTTAACGAGCTTTATGCCCTGACCGCCAAACAGGCCGCAGCCCAGATCAAGCACGCGCCCGACGGTGCGGCCAGTGTGATCCTGGCGCAGGCGATCAAGGCGGCCACGTTGGTAAGTTCCCGTGATCTGAGCGAGTTGGACGAAATGCGCCGCACGCTTGCCCGGTATGCCGTCACAGAGGATTTCGATTTTCCCGGTGATTCTCCGGTGTCTTGCGGCCTGTGTAACGAGTCCGTTGCCAGCGATGGGGTAGGGCATTCCGGCACCTGCTTGATCTTTGGTGAGCCGGGTCAGGCGAAAGGCGGCCAGTCATGACCGCCACAAAAACCCTCATTCCCCTGGCCGAACCAACTCCGGCACCCTATGTGCCTGCGCCGGCCAATGATCCGTTGCCGGTGGGGACGCTGACCATGGCAGATATTCGCCAACGTCTGCCGCGGGGCCGGTCCAAGGTGGTCGGGGTGGAGGTCATCCGCCCGCGCAAGGTCCATGAAATCGATGTGGCCGAGGCCGCGATTTTCCCGCGCCTGTTCTGGGCGGTTTATGTCTCGCCAGATTTCGCCGGGGATGGCGATAATGATCGGCTGGCACGCGCCTTTCGCGCCGATATGGATTGTTATGCCGGGTTGATGGCCCCGTCACAGTTCCATGATTTCCGCCGCGAGATGGACCACGGGGCCGATAGCGTTCTGGCCGTGCTGCTTGACCGGCAGGTTGGCGATGATGGCGGCTGGCACAGCCTCAAGGTGTTTGCCGTGATCTTCCTTCTGATGCTCTGGGTCGATCGATATGCCGCCCAGGCGATGTTCACCACCGATTTCGAACGCGCAAGCGCAGAGGTCTTTGACCATATCCGCGCCCTGCATGGCGATCAGTTCGCCGCCATCGAACCCTCGGCGCACAAGATGCTGCCCAAGGTCATCGCGCGGCTCAAGGCCTGCGGCCTGTTCCTGTGGCTGCCGGATTATCGGGGGGCAGAGGAATGACCCAGCTTGCCAAAGTCCAGACCGGTCTTGGGGCGATGATGTCGGGCGGTCGGCGTGAAGTTGCCGAGGGCGACCGCACCCGCCA
>TARA_B100000674_G_scaffold399036_1_pt1 | contig 10433 bp, 6 predicted proteins | sample TARA_B100000674 | Tara Oceans TARA_B100000674 (sample SAMEA2622759) | marine metagenome | biome: marine biome (ENVO:00000447); feature: surface water layer (ENVO:00002042); material: "saline water (ENVO:00002010), including plankton (ENVO:xxxxxxxx)" | depth 5 m
AGGTGTCCAATCGGCGGTCCCAATATCGGCAAGGACTGGCCCGCCGATAAATATCAATGCTAGAAAAGAAACTGTACACCAAACGCCGGTAAATAACCAGCCACCAAACAAGGAACTTACGCTGGTAGGATTCTCGATTTCGATTGTGCCACTGCCGGATTGGTCTTCAGTGGCGTCACTAGCTGGCAGATTCGCCTCCCAGAAGTCCTCTGACATCGCTAATCCTTCAATCAAGGGTTTTTTTTGTGTTTACCCGACACAAGCATATTTCTGTTAGGTTATGGGTCGGTTGTTGGATCCCAGCCAGAAATATAGTTGCACTCTAATGCCTTTATCTCATCATAGTGAGAGGAGATGTCAACGTCCAACGATGCAATATTCTCAACAATTCGTTCCGGTCTACTTGATTTTGGTATGGTAATACAGCCTTCGTCATAGCAAAATTTGATTGCCACTTGAGCTGGAGTGCAGTCAAGCTCGTTAGCGATTTTCTCAAGTTTAGGATCGTTTACTTTGTGCCCTCTCGCTAACGGTGAATACGCCATAATCTTAGCTCCTGCGGCTTCTGTAGCCTGCTTCAATTCGGGTCGCTGCAACCAAGGGTTAAACTCCACTTGGTTGACACTTGGCATATATTTGGCATAACCTTTCATGGCTTCTAAGTGAGCTGGCCCGTAATTTGACACGCCAATTGCTTTAACCCAACCTTGTTCTAGACAATATTCCATTGCCTGCCACACCGGCGCTCGATGTTCTGGGTCTTCTGGCGGGGCATGGACTAGATACAAATCGATGTAATCTAGATTGAGTAATTCAAGTGATTTTTGGCAGTTTTCAATTGTCTCATCATAACCTGTTGCGTGGGCCCGACGTAGTTTAGTAGTTATGAACACTGATTCTCGTGACATCCCAGACTCTCTAATCGCTGCACCAACCTCATGTTCATTGTTGTAAGCACGGGCTGTATCGATGTGAGTATAACCTGCTTCAAGTGCCTTCAATACCGAAGATTTACACTCTCCCGTTTTTGACATTAAAAATACCCCAAGTCCAAATTGAGGTATTTCATGTTCAAACGCTGTCTCGCCGTTTGGCATTGTGTGGCTAATCCGCATGGATGACCTGATTCTTTGGGGGTTGATGAATCCCCCGATTATTCCTCTTCTGTCCATGTTTTGCGCATTACCATGCCCGTCATCTCACCAGCGTCAAACGGCTCAATATCGTGGTCAACAATCAGATGCTTAATCATCTCATGCTGAAATACCATTTCTTGGCAAAGTGGACATTCTAATAGCGGTGCTCTTCGAAAACCCATGAATTCAAGTCTACCTTCCCTGGTAGATAATCGCCTACCAGTCCTCAGTAACACTGAGACAAACACTAAGACAAATAGGACTATGAAACAACCAAAACCCATAAACACACCAGATGGCGTTGGATTTTGACTCAATTGCAGGTTTTGATACACCTTGCCCTCTGGTGAATTTTGGTGCTTGGATAAATCAATAATGTGAGTGAAATTTTCACCGCGCAGATTCAGCAGAATGTCAATGCCATCTTCTTCTGCGCCTGCATCAATAACTACGGTAAAATCACCATAAGCATCGGTCATCGCTTTTGTGCCACGATATTGGTAGCATTCGTAAACACCGATTTCGCACTCAACATATACATAATCAAGCGATACGGGTGTACTGTCTGCATATGTTGCCTTGCCGCTTATTCGATAAGTTTCGGCACTGGCTATTGGCTGAATTAAAATAACTAGCAAGAGCGCAACTGCTAGTCTCCTCATAATACCTAACAAAACAGAACGGCTTTTGAAACTTTGATTGCTCCCTTGGGTTCATAGACTGATTGTTGTATCAAACTTTTATGGGCAAATTAGTGACCGGACAGGCCGCAACATATGTGGAAGAACTGCACATCAATACAGAACAACGCTATCAAATCGTTTGCATAACGAGCGACGTTCAGAAGATTATCAGCGAATCTGGCATCAAAGACGGTTTAGTATTAGTTAATCCAATGCACATTACCGCATCTTGCTATGTTAATGACCTAGAGTATGGTCTGCACCATGACATTATGAAATGGCTCAACAAGATTGCCCCGTTCTATGGTGTGGACGGAACTACCGGTGAGGAATATCAACATCATCGAACCGGAGAAGACAATGGTGATGCCCACCTCAAGCGCCAGTTATTGGGTCAGCAAGTCACAATGCCTGTGCGCAACGGTGAATTACATCTGGGCACATGGGAACAAATACACTATGCCGAATTCGATGGTCAAAGAAATAAGCGCATCCTTGTCAAAGTAATAGGTGTACTGTGACAATTTTGATCGTTATTTTACGATAAAATACGCCTTTTTTGCTGTGGTTTCAAACTCATGCTTATTACTGATTTATCATATTGGCTGACATGCCAAACGCTAGGCTCGCTGAATGGTTTGCTAATGCTGATATGAATGATACCGCAACTGTAGGCGGTAAAGGTGCGTCGCTTGGAGAAATGTTCCAGAAATTATCTACTATCGGGGTGAAGGTGCCAAATGGTTTCACCTTAACTACCGCTGCCTTCAAACAGTTTGTCGAGGCTGAAATTCCAGAAACGACTTGGAATAATGTCGGTGCTCCTGAGGATATTGAAAATTTACGTAATACGGCAATCAATTGTAACACCCTTGCAAGCGCCCTAGAGGTGTGCCTGCGTGATGCCGACCCGAATGATCACTTGAATCTAAACAGTAGAGCAACGCTCGCCCGCTCCTTAGTACGAGAGACACCGGTGCCTAATGAAATAAAGCAGGTTATCGCTCAGGAGTATGGTAAACTGTGTGAACTATACCACCCGGGTGTGGATGTCGCAGTTAGGTCTTCAGCGACAACAGAAGACTCGGCTGAAGCGTCATTCGCTGGACAGTATGAATCATATCTAAATGTCAGTGGAGAACAAGATATTATCGAAAAATGGCGCAGATGTGTTGCTAGTATGTTTACGGAACGAGCAATTGGCTATCACATAGAGCATGGTATGCACCCTCTCGATAGTGCAATCGCCGTTGTAGTGATGAAAATGGCGCGCTCTGACAAGGCTTGCTCAGGGGTTATGTTCACTATTGACCCTGATTCTGGTCACGAAGGTGTGATACACATTGGTTCATCCTACGGACTTGGAGAACTCGTGGTGCAAGGCGTAGTGTCCCCCGACACTTACACGGTTTGGAAAGAAGGTTTGAGACAAGATAAATTCCCAATCGTCCATCGCACCTTAGGCAGCAAGGAACAGATGATGATTTATCATGAAGAAGCCGCAAACGAAGTCCAATCAATTGCGGTGCCATATGAGGAACGTCGCCGTTGGTCATTAACACGCGAGGAGTGTATTGAACTGGCTCAAATGGCGCTAAAGATAGAGGATTATTTCGCTAAACCGATGGATATCGAGTGGGCAAAGGACGGCGTCACTGGTGACCTATTTATTGTTCAAGCTAGACCAGAAACCATTCACTCAAAGGCCCAAACAAATAAAATGACGATATACAAAATTGATGAAAAATTAGCGGATTCACTAAAGAAAGACGGGCGCGTACTCGCCACAGGCCAAGCAGTAGGAAAGCGCATTGGCACAGGTAAAGTTCGTTTGTATCGCACATATGGAGAGGTGCTTGAAGGCAAACGAGAGTTACGAAAATTACTCGAATCTGGTATGTCGATGGAAGAGGTATCATCAGAGCTTTCCGTGTTTGAAGAGGGTGATGTGTTGGTGACCGAGATGACTACCCCTGACTGGGAGCCGTTGATGAAACAAGCCTCGCTAATAATTACGCGCAAAGGAGGTCGAACATCACATGCGGCGATTATCGCTCGGGAATTCGGCATACCCGCGATCGTGGGCTGCTCCGACGCAATGGATTTACCAAACTACGGCGAAATCACAGGTAGTTGCGCTGAAGGTGATACCGGTTATGTTTACTCAGGCAAAGTACCGTTTGAAATCGAAGAGGTTTCGTTTGACGAGGATATTGAACTGACTACCAAAATTAAACTGAATGTCGGATTTCCTACTAAATCATTAATCGATTCAAAACTTCCTGTTGATGGGGTTGGTTTAGCTAGAATCGAGTTTATCCTATCCTCCGAATTAGGCATTCATCCACTAGCCTTTGTTCATCATAACGATCTGAAACACTATGTTGAGACAGGGGAGTTATCCGCCGGGTTGAAGCCTTACCAGGAGGCTTTTACTGATGCAGATATCAACGATGTCAGAGGCTTGGTTGAATCATTAGAGAGTCGTGCTTGGGCTTATGAGGACAAACGCGGCCTATTTATCGATAAACTTCGCGAAGGTGTTGGACTCATTTGCGCAGCGTTCTATCCGCGACCTGTATTGGTTAGGCTGTCAGATTTCAAGTCAAATGAGTATCGCGAATTACTCGGTGGCTCAATCTTTGAACCTGTAGAAGAAAATCCGATGATTGCATGGCGCGGCGCGTCGCGATACTTGGATGAAAAATTCAAGCCGGCGTTTGAAATGGAAATCGCAGCAATGAAATCGGTGAAATATGACTATGGGTTAGACAATTTACAGTTGATGGTGCCATTTTGTCGGACCCCGGAAGAGGGTGAGATGGTCAAAACACTACTCGATGTCAATGATATTGGCCCCAATTCCGGAACTGACTTATTCGTTATGGTGGAGTTGCCATCTAATGCGATTGAAGCAGACAGATTCATGGAAATGATGGAATTAGCCGGCGGTTCTATCGGTTCAAACGACTTAGTACAGACCGTCTATGCGGTATCGAGAGATGATTTAGAGGGTTATCAAAATCCTGTGGATGCACGATCACCAGCAGTTAAATCGATGATTAGAGACATTGTTAGAAAATTCAAAGCCAGAGGTTTAGAGATTGGTATTTGTGGTCAAGCACCGTCAGATTTCCCTGACGAATTCCCCCCGTTCCTTATTGACTGCGGTATTACTAGCATATCAGTGACCCCGGACACTGCCATTGCAGTGCGAGCAACTGTCGCTCTGGCAGAGCAAGCAGCAAAACAATGAGTGACCTTACGCCATCAGTTTTACTTCACACTCGTCTAATCGGGTTTTAGCCACTAAATTATCTGGGTCTATCTGTAACACTGAACGCCATGCGGTTGCTGCCAAATCAAACTGTTCAGCCTCGTGATGCATCGCCGCAATGTGTAGTCTTGAGTCTAAATGTTGAGTGTCAGCCTTTACTGCTGCTTCAAAATCACTCATAGCATTATCATGTCTGCCCCATTCAAGGTATAACAGTCCTCGCTGATGCCATGCGGGGGCGTAATCTGGTGCGATTCGAAGTGCTTCATTCAACGGAGTTTCCGCACGTTCCGGTCGGTCTAAGGCGATGAAACAGGCTGCAAGTTGTGTTAATGCTTGATGATGATGTGGGGCTTTTTCTAACACAACGTCTAGATCTTCTCTAGCCCTAGACCATTCGTTCAGCATCATTTCCGCCTCAGCCTTTCTGAATCTTGCCAGTGTGAAATTAGGCGCCAAATCGAGAAGGATTTCGGCGTCATCCAGAGCCTTTCTCCCCTCGCCCATCGCCATATGTATACTACATCTATTCAATCTGGCACGAATGTGATTGGTGTCTAACTTTAGAGTTCTACTGTAATAATCCAGCGCACGCTCAAGATGTCCTGAACGAGCCTCGATATTGCCGCGTACATAGGTGATAACTGGGCTATCTCCGTGTATATCTGCCGCATCTATTAGATTCGCCGCCGACGCAATGTCGCCTTGATCAAGAGCCAATAGTGCTGCTTCAGCAGCAGATGACGGATCGTCTTCTGAAAGTAGCCTTCGAGCTCGTGTTAATGCTTCTTCAGCAGCATCTAAATTACGCAGCAATCTTTGAGTCCGTGCCATGCCGAGCCATGCAACACCAAGTTCTCGGTCCAATTTCAATGCCCCTTCAAATGCTGCAATTGCCACCGAAAGAAGTGTCGCATCCGTCTCGCCCGTCCCATCTCTAACCTTATCGGCATTAACCAAGTGTAGGCGCCCCTCAACAACATGCAAAAGAGCGTGGTCTATCCCCAGTGGGGTTGTATCGAGTAATTGTTGAGCGACATCTGGCCGACCATCGAGTAAATACCTAGTCGCTATTTTGGCCCTCAACTCACCATTCATCATATCCTTTTCAAGAGCTTTAGTGAGTGATTCTTCAGCCGCTGTTGGTTGATTGTCGGCCAGCAATAAGTCTGCTTTTAATAGAATTAATTCAACCCCGCCACAGTCTAGGGCAACAGCATGAATGGCTGCCTTAAGTGCCTCTTTTAGACGGTGCTGTTTGGTTGCAAGAATTGTTGCAGTTAGAGCCCAGGCAGAGCCATTTTGACGGTCTATTGCCAGGCACTTATCGGCAGCATCGAGTGCCTTACTAATCTCGCCTTCTTGATATAATAAATTCGCATAGGAAAACCAGTCAGCAGCTTGATTGGGGTCCTCGGCTAAAGCCTGCTCGATTGCTTCCAGAGCCTCAGAACGAGCTCCTGCCCTAGCTCGCAGACCGGATAATAATGAGCGATCAGCAGGCGTATCTAGGCCAAGCGCCTCCAACCGTAGGACGTCCCTTTCTGCCTCTATGTCTCCCATTTTAGCAAGAAGATGCGCATGCGCTCGCAAAAGTTCAGGGTTGTCTGGATTGACCGTCATTCTTGCTTCTAACCAATGTCGACGTAATGGTTCATCTCCTCGTTCTATGGCGATGAATTCTAAAGCCTCTAACACATTTGAATTACCCGGAGATGATGCATAGGCTATACCGAAGCAGGTTTCCGCCCAATCATAACGACGCAATTCCATTGTTGCATGACCGAGTTTATGAGCAGAAACCGGTTTCAGTCCTAATTTATTGACATCTATCTGGTGTTTGTCAAATAGTTCGATCAAACGCATAACCATGTTGCTGTTAGTTTGGCTGAGTAACTCCGTAGCTCCTATTTTGGTTTCAACAGAAACCGTTGATACTAGTGTTTCAAGGGCTTCAACCGCATTGGCAACATGATGCTTGTCATCAATTGATTGGCCGAAAGAATCTACCTGTTCAAGATGAGTTATGCTGTTGTATGCCTTTAACGCACCGTCCAACTCTGGCTTCGCGGCTCGTAATGCATCGACCATGCTTCGCAATGCGAATAGTTGAGAATTTACTTCAGCGACTTGATTGTTTAACTGACTAAAGTGCGCACTCTGAGATTCTTGCAGAACGACGTTCACATCGCTTAATTTTTGCATCTTCTCGTGGTTTAGTTTCAACCAGTATCCAACGCCCCCGCCTGCTCCTAGGCAAGCAATCCCAAACAAGGCTGTAATTGGTTCCATGCGTTTCGAGTTTGGTATGAACCTTTATGCCCTCCGGCTGATATCAAGTTCAACAGTGCCTTTTTGCAACCCCTTGAAAATAGCCGTATGAAGAGATTAGCAGTAAAACACATCTGTAGTTGACAATACAAGACTCACATTGAAAGACTATCATCTGTCACACTCGAATAGGTCAAGTCATGCCAAAGGATTTTCTCAACGGAACCGATGCCGACCGGTTCAATGATTACCTTGACAATTGGGCAGATGAAGGCTGGTATATTGAAGATATCATTGATTTTCTGAATGACAATGCCAACAACGCTACTGAAGCGATGACAAAAGTTGAGTATTTCATTAATTCATCTGAACGATTGATATCACGTATGACCCACCAATGGCTTGAACGAATTAATTTGTTTGAAGACCGATTTGAGGGGTGGATTGGCAAATTAAATAACCCAATGAATTACGAAGATATTGCGACTCAATACCGCGATTGGGCTAAACAAAATCGCCGCTGGGAGCTTATTTTAGAAAACTCAAGAGGAGATTGGGAAGCGGTAATGATGGGTGATGAAAGATTACTCATATTGGCACGTTGTGATGCCTTGGATGAGTCTTCTAAACCCCAATTAAATCTATTATTATCAAAGCTGCATGATCCTAATTTATTTTCGGTAATTGATGTAGCCCTGACCGAAATTGAAGAGAACGAAGCGCGTCAGAAGCGTATTATTTATACCGCAATTCAGGACTTACAGAGTGATGGATATGATGTCGAGAATATTGCGGAATTAAACCTCGTTGATGCGCTGAAAGAACTCGGTCATCGGCATAAACTTCACAACCTTCATGAGATAATAAGATTGCAGATTATCGATGAAATAGCAGAGTTTGATGGTAAGCTTGCCGAAAAGTATGAGGTTGAACGGAAAGTCTTGCTAAATACTCAATCAGAAGAAGATTTGAATGAGCTTTCAAAGAAGATATCGGCTGTCAGTCTAGACTTTACCAAACGACTGGCAGCAGTAAACCTACAACTAGCAGAATGGGAAGATGCAGGAATACATTTTCAAACCTCTAGAATAGAAGGTCACGAGATTTTTGAATGGGAAACCAACATGCCGGAATTAGCTATAGAGGTTGAAAACCATCTACAACTGGTAACTCGTTATCGCTATTTTGAACAACGCAGCGAAGATATTGTTTCAGCAGACCAGTATATTGGACGTTTAGAGCAAAGCGGGATGCTAGCTGAAATTGTGGATAACCTAGAATTAGGTTGGAAAGATGCTGAACTTGAATGCTATTCAATTGTAGAGAGATATCAGAACCTCGGATTGGTTATGGACAATTGGGAAGAGCAAATTACTGTAGACCCGATAAATTGTCTAAAACTAATAAAAATGCACGAAAACAAATGGCAGAATCGTTTGTCTTGTATCGAAGAATTGCTGAAAATTGATGTTTCATTCGACGGTGAAACCGAAGTTGAACAGCGCATCAACTTACTACGTGAGATTGATGCCGGACCGGAGGTTATCGATGATACCACTGCGTTGATTGAGCGGCTGATAAAACGACGAACTAGACATAGAGTCCTATTGGAAAAGGAATTGATGAGTTTGATTTCTCTTGGTAAAGCAGACGAGAATACTGTAACCAACACTCTCAATCTAGCAGAATTTGAAGAACTCGTGGCACATATCAGAATACACGGTTCGCAGACCAATATTAGCGAATCTGAAGGCACAATGATTAGAGGAGGAGTTGGTGAAAGAATCAAGCAGAAGGTTGGTGATGAGTTAAATCGCTATGAGGCTGCTGGCTGGTATATCACCGAGTTACGAAGCATGTTTGATAGCGACCCACTGCAAGTTGCAAGATTGTTAAGCCAAATTCGAAAGCAAATGAAAGAGCACGGTGTTTTGAGAAGAAGATTATCGAATTTACCATGGAATCGTAACATTACACTAGCACTGCAGATTCAAGAGGAAATGCAGAATCCGTTGAAATTGGCCCAATTAAACGAACAGATTCCAGCGATGATGAAGCAATTAGCTATGCTTCCAGTTGAAGATGATGATTTTTCATTTTCAGCATGGGCGCCAAAAAAACTCAAGAAAAATCTGTCCTCTGGTATGGTTGATGGCCTCAATGACACACTAGATGATGCCCATGAAGCCATTTTAGAATCGATGGAAATTACGAATGTGGACGAGTTTGATGACGAGACTAAAACGATTAAAGCAAACGTGACACCGTCAATTTCTGATGATAGCGCGAAAACCCAACAGCAATTACCACCAAAAAAAGCTACACGTGACCATTTAGCGGAAAAACCAGTCTCCGCCGCGCCACCAAAACGAAAAACCCCACAAAAATCTGCCAACAGTGGTGATGCAAACGTAGAACACCTACATCTGATGATGAAAAAGCTCGGGCTTAGTGACAGTTACGACGCTAGCGGCCCAGTGGCAAACACGATTGTATCAATCCGCCGCAGCTTAGCCAAACATGTTGGAATTGAACCGAGAGATATTAGAATTGACCGGTTACTTAGACTAACATTAAGACTATTGCCGCAAGGGAATGAACATGATAATCAGCGCAAATTGCTGATTATGAAACTAGCAAGCGGAATCAAGCGTTATGAAAACTGGGTGAAAATGCGGCTAGAGGCGCGCCATCAAGCCGCTAAAGGTAGCTTAATAATCGATTCAAAAATTCTCGGCAAAGCGCTACAAAGGATCCCAGGGCCTGGATTTAGTGTTCCACTGGAGAAAGATGAAAAGGAGTTACCACCATTCAACGATATCGATAATTTAACTAAAGAGGTTAATTTTTTGCTATCTACAATGAACTTAGACAACGCCAGTGGAGTTGTTGTAAACGCTTAATTGGCTTCACTTTAGTTCTTCAAGCAACTCATTTTTCTCATCATCTGATAGAGATTCTTCTATCGGTGCGGCTGCAACGGATATCTCAGGAGCATCAGGCAACGGCGCATCCAAAGGAACCTCGCCAAGATCAAACCCACCTGGCGGAGGAGGCGCCATCATC
>TARA_B100000674_G_C37979328_1_pt1 | contig 10431 bp, 10 predicted proteins | sample TARA_B100000674 | Tara Oceans TARA_B100000674 (sample SAMEA2622759) | marine metagenome | biome: marine biome (ENVO:00000447); feature: surface water layer (ENVO:00002042); material: "saline water (ENVO:00002010), including plankton (ENVO:xxxxxxxx)" | depth 5 m
TTTTAATATAGGGCCTTGGATACAAAATTCATTATTTTTCCCAATGCTCAATAATTCTATTATTAGAATTTTAATATATTCAATACTTAAAAGATTTTTTTTTTGAAAAATCTTTATTTTTTGTTTCCCTATACAATTAGCCCAAGTAACAAAATCTGAATATGGAATGGAGTCAACTTGTATCTTTTTCTTAAATAATTTTTTTGTATAAAATTTTATATAATCGAGAATAATTAATTGCTCTTTATATAGCTTTTTTTCCATTTAATATATTCATTATAAAATTTTGATAATTTTTTGACAGAAGCTAAGCTCACTCTTATACAATTTGAGATAGGATCTGGAAAATTATTTCTTATATATATTTTTCTTTTTGCTAAAAAATTTTTAAGATTTTGAGTAGCTTGAAAGTTTTGAAGTCTTATTAATATTGCGTTTGTATATTTCCCTCCATAAAACTCATCATGGCTTTTTTTCAGTTTTTTTCTTAAATAGAGCGATCCACTTTTTATATTTTTAACATTTGTTTTATAAATTTTATTTTCAATAGCCCAAAGAGCTACTTGATAAGTGAGTGAGTTTGTCTCTACAAGAGATCTACACTTAGACACATAATCACACAGTTTTTTGTTAGCAACCATATATCCAAGCCTTATACCTGATAGTCCCCAAGCTTTTGAAAATGTTCTCATGACGATTAAATTATTATTGTTTTCTACTTTTTTTATTTCTGATTTTGCTCCGAAATGAAAGTAAGCTTCGTCGTAAACAAGAATAATACCCTTTTTTCTACAGATTTTTAAGATTTCTTTTTTATCATTTTCACTAATTTCATTCTCAATTGGTAAATTTGGATTTACTAAAAAAATAACCTTTGTTTTATTGTTTATAATTTTTTTTAGATCTTTGATTGACAATTTAAGATTCTTATTAAATTTCCATTCTTTAAATTTAACATTATGCAACTTACACAAAACATTATACATTGGATATGTTGGTTTCATTATAATTAGTTCATCATTTTTTTTCATTAACGAAAAAATTATATGAGACATACATTCAGTAATTCCTTGTGTGATATAAATATTGTTTGTTTTTAAATTATGGAATTTTGCTATTTTTTTATATAAAAGAGATATATCTGGTGTAGCATTCAATGAAAACCTTGGAATCTTATTTAATACACTGTTAAACTCTTTCTTATCATAATGATCGGCTCTTTCATTTCTATCAAGGATTATTCCATTAAGAACATCCCTATTTTCAGACGTTTGATAACGTTTTAAGGACAATATATGCTTTTTAAACATTAAAGATTTAATTAGTTTTTAGTTCTTTATATTCTTCTTTAAAAAGCTCTCTTAACTGTTTAGTGTCGCAATTAACATTATTTAGGCATTTGTTACAGAATAGGCCATTATATTCATCTTCTAAATGTTTTTTTCTAAAAAATTTAAAAGTTTCTCCCTCCCATATTTCTTTAAGAGTATTTTTTCTTACATCACCAATCGATAATTTATCGTGAAAATCTGCTGTACAAGCAACCACAAACCCATGAGGATTTACAACAATACGATTAAAAGGGTAAACACACCTTGTAGTAAATTCATCCTTTTTTAGACTTCCCAAAATATTTCCCTCTTTAATATTTTCTGAATTGTTAAGTTCCATCATGCTCCCACCTTGATTACTTACATCTCTTAAAGAAAAATTATCACAATATGGCTTTATAAATTTATTAATATTTTCATAATCAACTTTAGATTTAGAATTGTTTACAGCACTAACATAAACACCCATTTTAATTTTATGTTCATTCCTGTATTCATAAATCCATTTTAAATTTTCTAAAACTTTTTCAAAATCGTCATAACCATGCACATTTTTAAAATCTTCTCGATTATTAGCATTAATTGAAAACTTTATACTATCGCAACCGGCATCTATCACTGGTTTAGCTCTTTTAGGAGTAGCTAATGCTCCATTTGAATTAATATAAACGTATTCATAGCCAAGTCTTTTTCCCTCTTTAACGAATTCTGCCAATCTTTTATCCATAAATGGTTCTCCCAATGCTTGCAAAGCTAAATCTGTACATCCATTTTGAATTCCCTGTTTCATCAAGTCAAAAGCAATATCTAAATCTAATTTATCATAATTTTTAATTTTAGGATTTGCACAAAAAAAACATTTATGATTGCATCTATTATTTATGTCTAAAGTTATTTCTCTTGGAAAAGGTGGTACATCAGAAAATACTGCCTTTTCAACTTTAAATGTCATTTCTCTTCTCTTATCGAGAGAAGCAGACCATTTATTTTTATCACTATTACTCATTGGATCTTTTTAAACATTATTATCTTAAATTAAACTAAATTTTAGATTAAATCCTTATTATTTTATCACAAATTTTTAGCATATTATCCCTATGGGATATTATAACTGTTGTTATCTTCCCTTTTAATTTTTTAATACATTCAATAATTTGATTTTCAGTTTTTTCATCTAAAGCACTGGTCGACTCATCAAATATAATTAGTTCCGGATTTCTATACAATTCTCTAGCAATACCAATTCTTTGGATCTGTCCACCTGATAATTTTACACCTCTTTCACCTACAACTGTGTCTAATTTATTATCTAAATTTAAAACAAAATTATAAATTTCTGCATCATTTAAAGCATCTATTATTTTATTTTCATTGATTTTATTTTTGTCAACACCGAATGCTATATTTTCTCTTATCGTTGCATCAAGTAAAAAAACACTTTGAGACACATATCCAATCCTTTTTTGCCAAGATTTAATTGAGCTGTTCCCAAGTTCAAATTTATTATCAATTATAATTTTTCCTTTAGTCGGTCTAAGTAATCCAGTTAATAAATCTACAAGTGTTGATTTTCCAGCGCCGCTTTTTCCTGATATTCCTGTTATTTCATTTTTTTTTATAATCTCAGAAAAGTTTTCAAAAATAACATTTTTTAAATTATAAGAAAAAGTTAAATTATCAAATTCTATCTTACTCTTAAAATTTACTTCTTCATTATTTGATAAAATTTTAGAACTTGATATTTCATCTTCATAATTAAGTTCATTATTCAACATATTTATAGATGGTTCCAATCCTCTAATTGTTTGGAGCATATTCAAAATTCTCATGACAGCAGGTACTAGTCTTAATGATGCAACTATGTATAAACCTATTATAGACAAAAATTCAGTTATATCACTATTAGTTCTTAAGTATAAAACTAATGAAATTAAAAATGTTGCAACTAATAAAAATTCAAATAATATTTTTGGGGCATCAGTGATAGCCTGCTGATAATTTGAAACTTTAACAAATCTGCCTAAAAAATTCTTAAATAATTCAAAAAAATAGTTTTCAGATGCTTTTAATTTTATATCTCGAATTCCACCAAAAGTCTCACTTACAATTTTAATAGCTTTTTCAACATTTAGGATTTTTTCATTTCCAAAGAAATATATTCTTTTTGATGTTAAAAAATAAAAAAGGAGTACAAAAAAACCTAAAATTAAAATAATTGATAAACTTATTTTGGGTTCTAAATAAATTACCAGTCCAAAAACCAACAAAATTATAAATATTTCTATAATCAATTTAAATATTATACTAATACTAGTCCCATAGTTCTTCGTTTCAAACATAACATTTCTTATTAACACTGAAGAATTATTTTTATGATAAAAAGATATAGAATTATTTAAATATTTTTTTAATAACTTTAAACTCAAATATTTGTATATACTTTGTGAAAATTTTAATTGCCAATAATTAAAAAAAATTAAAAAAACACATTTAAATAAGTAAAAAAATAAAATAAATAATATTAAGTTTATAGTAACTGAATTACCCTCAAAAAATGAAAAAAAGTTATCAAAATCAATTCCAAAATAATTTTTTGAAAAATCTCCCTTAATTAAAACATCTATCAAAGGAAAAATAAGTCCAATACTTAGGGTCTCTAAAAAAGATGCAAAAATTGATAAAAATATAAAGATTAAAGATTTTTTTTTAAACTTTTTTGGAAATAAGCTCAATATTTTCGTATATGCAGCGTTCTTATCACTATTTATCATAATATTATTTGAACTTTGATTTCGTTATTCTTCAAAACCTTTCCCAAAATAGATATATTTATTGCCACATTTGTTTTGAGCATAATTTTTTATAAAATTTTTTGATATAGATCTAATAGAACTTTTTTTAAGTTTATCTCTTTTTAATAAATAACTTATTCCATTAAATTTCCATTTATCTATATCTATTTCATTCCAGAACAATTTATTTCTGAATCTGTTTACAACGAAATTCAAGGATTTTAAATTTATACTAAGCCATTCACAGAATAAACCTAAATTTTCAACCCTGTTAAATTGATATTTTTCAACAAGGACTAGAGCCTGTTCTCTTGTTATTCTTTTATATCTTATCTCTCTGCATGCATGATCTAAAACTTTAGAGTAACCGTGTTTTAGAATTTTCAAATGATCATGTAAATTCATATAATTAAAACAATCTATATGATCATAAGTATCAAATGTTCTACTTAAACTAGTTGATTTATAACCATATGTCTTAATCATTAATTTATGTTGGCTAACACTGTCCCAACGAATATAATTACCAAGATAAATACCTCTTACGCCTAACGACTTAATATCCTCAAAACTTGGATATCTAAATTGCTCAAGATCATCATTTTTAAAATCATTATCAAGAGAAATTAAATTGTTTTCATTCACTCCAAACAAATCATGATCTTCTCTATATCTTTTTGTCATTTCAATTTCGTGCATATGTGAAAACATGCCAGTTTGTTCTATACCCTGATGAGCCCCCCAAATTATGAGGGGGATTTTATATTTTAAGGCTACTTTAACTGGAAATGATTTTTGGGCTGCAATAATTGGCCAGTAAATATTTCCAAACTCCATTAAAGTATATTTTGTAATTTTTTTTGTAATATTTAAGTTAATATTTTGAAATAAAATATCACAATCAAATTTTATTCTTAAATTTGCTAAATTATTAATTCCAATTTGAGTATTAAAATATTTATTATGACATACCAATAAAGGAGACAATTTTAAAATATTCTTAACAACATGTACTATAAAATAACTATCCGACCCCCCCGATATAGGGATTATACAATCATAATTTTTTCCTTTAGATCTATATCTCTTTAAAATTTTTTTCAATTTTTCTAGTCTGAATTTCCAGTCAAGAGTATTTTTTTCTTCATGAACAATACAACCAGAACAAACACCATTTTGATCAAAAGTTATTCCAAAAGGATGTGTTGAGGGGTATAAACACTTTTTGCAGATTTTAATATTTGATTTCATTTTTTAATAATTTAGTAATCTTCTCTAAAGTATTTACTCAAAGAACTGGATTTCAATAAATGTATCGAATTTTCTTTATAATTAAGAGCATTTCCAATCGCAATTGCATTTACATTTTTTTTTTTGAAAATTTTTTCCAGCTTTTTTACACTATAAAGTCCACCAAATAGAATTGTATTAATATCATCAAATTTAATCTTTTTTAAAATATTTAAGTTAAAGCCATCTAATGTTCCTTCATTTTCAACATCAGTGATTAATAATTCTGAAATATAATTTTTTTTAAATAATTCAAAAAAATTTGAATTAAGTTTATTTGTTTTTTTTGACAGGTAATCATATCTCATAATTTCTTTTTTTAAGATAATTGGTAAAGATAAAATCACTGCCTGAGATCCCAATGCATGAGATATTTTTTTTATTTCATCACTATTTTTTACAAAAAGGCTGTCACATAAAATCCTATCCGCTCCAGAATTAATAATTCTAATTGCATGATCTAATTTTTGAATACCACCTCCAAAAATTATTGGTGTAGAAATTTCAGAAGATGCGATTTTTTCTAAAATTTTATAATCGGGTTTGCTTAAATTTTTAGTACTATCGATTACATTAATTAATATTTCATCTGCCCCCCAATCATTTAAATTTTTCGCTAATTTTTCCGGATTTCCTAATGGTAAATATTTTTTATAACTAAAAGATTGTACAGCAATATTATCTTTAATTGTTATCACTCCAATTATTCTTTTTTTTTTCATTAAAAATTCTCTGTAATAAATTTCAAAAAATTCAAACCATTTTCTTGGCTTTTCTCTGGATGAAATTGAACACCAATAATATTATTTTTTATAATAATGGATGGAATTTTTTCATGATCATGAGTTGTGGAAATTATAAATCTTTTTGAACCTTCATACTTATATTGATGCTGAAAATAAAAGTACTTATTATTAAAACGACTTAAGAACGAATCATTTTCTACCTTAATTTTTTTCCATCCAATATTAAAATTCTCATTTTTTATTTTGACAATTTTTCCTGGAATTTGATTAATTCCATTTGTTTTTTTTATTTCATTTGAATACGATGAAAGTAATTGCATTCCCAAACAAATTCCTAAGAATTTTTTTTTTTTTTTCTGAATAATCAATAATATGATTAAAAATTTTTTTTTTTTTCAAATTTTTTATAGCATATGGAAAAGTTCCTACACCCGGCAAAATAATCAAATCAAATTTTTTTATTTCTTCACCTCTTAGTATAACTGCCGGATCAGTGTTGATCATTTGGAAAGACTTAATTATTGATGAAATATTGCTTGTCCCAGAATCAATTATACCTATTTTTTTCATACTATAATCCTTTACCCACGATAAATTTTTTCTTTATTTCTATAGAATTTTTTTTTCTTATAATTTTAAAAATTTTTTTATTAACAATCTTTAATAATTGATTATTAAAATCTTTTTCTGAAATATCTAAGTATTTGCAAAAATTTCTAATAAAAGATTTTGAGCATTTTCCATCATATTTAGTTGCGTGTTTGATTGCTATCTCTCTTGAAATATTACCATATCTAATTTCAAAATTTAATAAATCTGTAACTCTTCCAAAACCAAATTTATAATATTTTATCATTTGATTTATTGAAACCCAAGTGTCATCAATAGCCGTAATACCGAATAGATCACCCGTTTTTGAAAAGTTTGCTCTTTTTAATTCTAATCCATTTAAACAAGAATATTTTGCATTATTTATAAAAGTCCAATTTTTCCAAAACCAACTTAAATATATAATTTGTAAGTTATGTTTTTTAAATTCTTGTCGCGAAGGATATTTGTATGGAATTAAGTGAGATTTTTGATCATCAATGTTTTTTAACCATGAAATATCACAGTTATTAAGTGTATTAGAGTTTCTTAAAGCATTTCCATCATAACCAAATTTCAAATTAGTTTTTTTATCATTCCAAACAAGGGCAGGATTTTCCCCCCAAAATATCAGTTTAATACCATACTTAATTGCTATTTGAGGAACAGAGGAATATAAAGCGATTTCCGGACCTATGAGATAATTTCCTTTATAAAAACTTTTTTTTAGAGATTTTTTCCAAAAACCAGGTGCAGGAGCACTAATAATAACATTAAATCCATGATCAATTAAATTAGACAAATTTTGAGCTCCTTCATCAGTTACTTGTTCTGGTGGATAACTACAACAAACTAATAAAGGATTAAGATTAAATTTATCTCTTAGCCATATTGCTTGGCGAGTACTATCTTTTCCTCCACTTACACCTAAAATACAATCAAAGTAATTATCTTTTGATTTATGTATTTTAATAATTTCATTAAAAATTCTCAGTCGATTATTATAAGAATATTCAATTTTATCTTTATCAAAAGTTTCACAAGCAAAACAAACACCTTCTTTATTAAACGATGTTCTAGGTCTTGTATTAGGGTCTAGACAATTTTTACAGTATTTCAATTTAATAAAGCCTTTACAGATAAATTTTAAAAAGAGACATCAAAACTTTTTTGGGAATAAATGAAAAAAATATATTTAATAATTTACGAATTATTTGCTTAGGTATGTTAAAAGACCTTTTTTTTTCAAAACTAGAATTTGGATTAGTTTTAGGCAATTTTTCTAATATCTTATTTAATTCATTGCTCTCAAAATCTATTTTCTGTGTGATCAATGTATGAATATTAGGTTTTAGCCAAGCTACTTTTGAATATAAAACTTTCCAAAATTTATTGTATGGATATTCAGAAATTCTTACTATATCACCTGATTTATTTTTTTCATATTTATTAACATTATAAAAAATCCCGTTAATTGATAACGATTTGTGAATAAAATCAAAATATTTAGAAATGATTTTTTTTCTCATTTCCATCATTGAGTCAATATTTATAATCAAATCAATTTTATTTTCTAAAAATAATTGTTCTAAAATCCATGGTGGCAATAAGTAAAAATCATGAGTACTAAAATCAAGATTTTTAGGACTATTTAATTTTTTGAAATCTTCGTAAAGAAAAAATTTTTTGTCTGGAAAATTTTTATATAAATAATAAGATTGTAAAACTAAAGCTTCGGGTAAATCTATACATATTATTTTTGCATCACAATAATTCTTTTTTAATTTTGCAAGTAAACAGGCATAACCAGCACCAATTTCTAAAATTATTTTTGGCTGAGTTTTTATATTTTGTTTAATTAAAAATAAATTATTAATATTCTGTAAATCATTATAATTGTATTGTTGATCACCAATTGAATAAACCTCATCAGGAGATCCAATTTTATTTTCTAAATTCATGTCTATAAATTCTTTCCCACAGATGTCTATTAATTTCAATAATGAGTCTAAGGTTAAAAAGAATCCACCATAATCATCAAGACCTAAACTTAATTTTTTATTACTTCTAAAGTTATGTAAAAATTTACCATCACTTAGTTTTTTTGAAAAATTACGATAAATATCAGTCCAGATATCAGATTTGTAGTCTGCTTTATATTCTTGAAAAGACAAATTATAATTATCTAATAATTTTTTTGAAAAATTCATCTTTAAAATTTATTATTATAAAACTTTTTTACAGGTCTCAAGAACTAGTTTTTTTAAAATCTTATTTCTTTTATCAAAGGGTATCAAAAAACTTGTATCCTCAATTTTTTTAAAATAATCTTTACTTTTCATTGATATAATTTTTGATAATTTTTGCTCAAAAATTTTTGCATTTAATTCACGAGAAATAAAAAAATTTTTTTTTGACCTAAAATATTTATTTAATGGAAATGCAATAAGCTTTTTCTTTCTTGATAAAATTTCAAAACCCATTGAAGAATCAATGATTAAAATATTTTCATATTGATCTATAATATCATAGGTTGTTGTTATTTTTTTACTAGTATCTTTTTTTTTTACATTTGTAATTAATATGTTTTTGTAATCTATAAAATTAAAATTTGATTTAAATATTTTTTTGGAGTCTTTGTAAATAGATTCCTCGTCATTACTATTCGAATATTGTTTTCGAATAATTATTTTATAATTAATATTTTTTTTATCACAAAAATTTTTAAGCAAAATGAGTAAATTTTTTTCATGTTTGTTATATTCTTTATCTGATAAATAATTTTTAAATTGTGAAATAAATAAAATTTCATTTTTACGTATTCTTGTAATTTTTTTAGTCTTTAGGTTATTTAAAAAGGAACCAATATGTAGAATTTTTTTGTAAACTATTAATTTTTTATAATATTGATCAAATATTTTCCCATATGTTAATAAATAATCAACTTTGTAATTAACCTTTTTTTTAAAATGTTTAAATTCTTCAGAATTCCTAAATGATTGTTGAACAGATATTGTAATAATTTTTTTGTCTATTTTGTCTTTAAGTAGATAAAAATTCGGACTTATATCATTAAAAGTAAGAATGAGTTTTGGTCTCGTAAATTTAATGTAATTTAAAACGTAGTTTGTCATTAAATTTTTGAAACCATTTTTGCTAATACTATTAATCAAAATTAATAAATTTATTCTTTCATATCTTGTATTTAATATTTGAATTTTTTCGTGATTTTTGAAAAAATTTATAAATTGATTGCTAAGATTAGTGTCATAAAGCAAAATGTTACTATTATTTGGTAAATTAATATCAAATTTAATTTTAGACAAAATACTTAAAAATTTTTTTATCGTAGAAAACATTAATAAAATTATTTTACTAATTCAAATCTTTTTGATTTTAAAGATTTAAAAGCTGAAAAAATAATTTCTTCTGTGTGAAAAAAGTTTTTAAAATTTTGAGTTTTTTTCTTACTTAATGACTCAAAAATATATTTGTCTTGATAATAATAAATTTTACTAATATTTGAATTTTTTGAAGGTCGTAAATATTTTATTTTATCTTTCTCTTTTATCTTAATCTTATCATTAACAAAGTCCCATCTCATTGATTTTTCATCACTATAAATCTCAAAAAATCTTTGTTTTTGAGTTGAAGAAAAATCTATTACTAAATTTGATTTGACTC
>TARA_B100000674_G_scaffold90608_1_pt1 | contig 10416 bp, 5 predicted proteins | sample TARA_B100000674 | Tara Oceans TARA_B100000674 (sample SAMEA2622759) | marine metagenome | biome: marine biome (ENVO:00000447); feature: surface water layer (ENVO:00002042); material: "saline water (ENVO:00002010), including plankton (ENVO:xxxxxxxx)" | depth 5 m
AATGTCCAAAGGCGCTATTGAAAAGCTCACGACTTTAGCTCAAAGTAATGGTTTAGGTGGACTAGCCTATATTATTGTAAATGAGAATGATTTACAATCCCCAATAATCAAATTCATAGGGGAGGATATTGCAGCTAACATCATTAAAATAATGGATGCAAATGTAGGAGACATCGTCTTTTTCTCCGCTGCTGATTTTGGGACAGCAAACAAAGCTTTAGATGCGGTTAGACAAGAATTAGGGGCAATGCTCAACCTTATTCCTAAAAACGTATTGCAACCAGCTTGGGTCATTGACTTCCCTCAGTTTGAAGAAAAAGAAGACGGTGGATGGACGTTCTCACATAACCCATTCTCCATGCCTAAGCCAGAATTTGTTGAACAACATATGAATGCTGAAAACCCAGGAAAAATCCTGGCACAACAGTACGACTTGATTCTCAATGGTTACGAAATCGGCGGAGGCTCTGTACGTGCCCACAGGGGCGACATACTTGAAGCTACATTTAAAATTATGGGATACAACCACGAAGAAATGCTGGCTTCAGTCGGAAATGTATACAACGCTTTCCAATACGGAGCTCCACCACACGGAGGAATTGCTTGGGGATTAGATAGACTCTTGATGATTCTTGAGAAGAAAGATTCGATTAGAGATGTTATGGCCTACCCGAAAACCGGTTCTGGTGAGGACTATTTATTCAACGCACCAAATGTACTTTCTGCAAAAAAGGTATCTGAAGCGAATGTTCAGTTGATTGAAAAGACCAAATAGAAACTCCATGAATTAGGAATAAGAATTATGATTCACAGAATTAAAAATATATTTAAAGTCGGTTTCTTGAAAAAACTTCTTAAGGTATCCCTTTTATTTCTAACGTTTTCAGTTGTTGGTTACTTTCTTCTTGGGAAAATTGAGTACAAGGATGGCTTAACATACAAAACAGTAATCGATAACAAAATATACTCTATTCTCACTGAAAAAATAAACGACGGAAAGGCTTTTGAGGTTGAATATATAGAACCTTCTGATTTCAGTGAATTTAACTCCATTTCAATAGAGATGGATTCCTCTGTTTGGGACAGTATGTTGTCGAATTACACTTTTTATCAAAGCAACAGGGAAAAATTTAGCGTACTGGAAAATAATGATTGGAGAAAAATAAAACTAACAGTTAACGATACAACATATAATGCCAAAATGAAATGCCATGGAAAAACCCCTGATGGTCATTTTCATGAAAATATAATGTCATTAACCGTAAAGTTTAAAAAGAAAAGACCTCACTCCTTCTCAAAAAGAATGAATCTAATCATATACAAAAGGCTAAGAGATAGCCCTGCTGTAATAAATTATTTGAGTAAAAAACTAAATATTCATTACATAGAGAGTAAATTATTTTCAGTAAATATCAACAATGGAAAAAAGCATTTGATGCACTTGGAAGAAAGGTGTAATGAAGGTTTTTTCAAAAAGAGAAATTTAAACAACATATTAATTTGCAAAAAAGACTTGAACAAAACATTTTTAATTAACTGTTTGGAAGTCGATAAAAAGCAAAAAAACACCTTTTTTAAAAAGGATGAAGTTTTGCAAGTATTGGAGAAAAAAATATCAAATTCTGATTTGTCTTCAAAAAATAAAAAAACAATTTACCGCTTAAACAAGCTGATATCCAACCATGAAACAGACAGCCTTTTAAAAGTCCTAAACGTTGACTATTTTTCCAGGTATGAAGCATTAAGAAAAATTGGAGGATTTACTAATCATGGATTTGAAAAACACAACTTGCTGCTCTATCCTGATACTTCAAATGGAAAACTAATCATGATTCCTCATCGAGATCATTTTGTAAGAGAAATCGGTAACCAATTTTTCTTTGAAAAAGAGTTGTTGGACAAATTTTACTGGCAAAAACACCTTTTTCTGGAGTGTCTAGTTCTTAATGATTCTATAAGACTCAAATCTTATAAGCATTTATATAATCTGCAAAGGAACAAAACATCAATATTAAGAGAACTAGACAGTATTGCTGATCTTCACTCTAGATTTCAAAGAAAATCTTTAATTAAGAAATGGTTTTATCACTCGGCCTTAGGTCAAGAACAAACAGAGATGGATATGACTGATATATTTGTAAATAATTTAGAAAAAATAATGAGCGACTTAAACCCAGGAACACCTGAAGTTATAGTGAACTCAAACAGCGATTCAACCATTCACCTGTCCATAATTCCAAATTCCCTGAATGAAATAAAAATTAGCGGTATTGAATTGAAAAACAATCATGAATTTGATATGATGCTACTCCGAGAATACACATCAAAGGAGGTTCTCATTTCGGATACACTTTTATCTATAAAAAAACAGAAGAATGAAGACTTTAAAAAACACTTAAAAAAGATTTCCTTTTTTAATAAACTCGATAAAGACTGGAACGAAATAAACTGTACATATCAACTTAAAATCACTGCCCGTTCAAATTCGAACAATGTATATGTAAGTTTTGAGAATATGAATATTTTTAATTTTTCAAACAATATGAAAAAATTAAAATTCCTTTTAAACTCTAACCTTGCCGCTCGGTAATTAATTTTCTTACAAATTGTTTACTCTTGTAATGCAAGAAAAAACAAACGTTCATTAAGACCATATAATTCACATCTATATTTTTAGGTAAAACACATTAAAAAAACAAAAAAGAACTAATATCTCAATTACCTTTTTGCTTAAGACTTAAAAACAAAACTAAAACCCTAAAAAAAAGACTTTTAAATATTTTAAAACCTATTTTCTAACCTGTATTTTTTTTCCTTTTTTTCTTAATTAAATCAGGTTTTAATTCCATAATTTTGTCCTTAATATAACACCAAATGATATGATGAAAAAATTACTTTTAGTACTTATGGGGACAGCAGCACTGTCCCTCAGCGCACAAGATGACTGCGTATCCTCAACAGGATTTATTGACTCTTACGATGCTTCCGAAGCACCAAGTGACGGAAACAATCTTTCTCTCGGTTATTGGGGGTCAAGTGGTGGAGTCTATGACTTCACAAGAAATAATGGAGACTTAGAGATCACTGTAGATCAAGCTCAAGGAGGATGGACCCCAATGGGATTTACATTTTCAGAATCAGTAGATTTAACTGGTAATACCCTCGATATATCTTTAACCAATGATGGATCCGATGGAATTGAAGTTTATTTCTCACTAATTAGTAATAACACAACAGGTGTTGATGCTGAAAGAATTACCGCGACAAATACAGGATCACTTTTCGGAGGAGTTGTAAGTGGTGGAGCTACAGTAAATTATTCATTTGATATTTCCAATGGTAGGATTCATCAATGGGTTGCAAGTTCTGACGACTGTACAGACGGAACAATGGCCGGAAGCTACTGTATGAGAGATAAAGGTTTTGACATCACTAAAGTTACAGGGATTGAATGGACAATAAATGGAGCTGCATCTGCAGAAACAGGATGGAGCAACCCTGAACTAATAGCTCACCCTGTTAAAATTCATTCAATTGGATCAGGAACATGTACAAATGGCGGTGGAGATAACAGTAACGACGGTGGAGATGACAGTAACGACGGTGGAGACGACAGTAACGACGGTGATGACAATAGCGACGGAGACACGAATGGTCAGGCCTGTAATGACTTAGACGACCATGGACACGGTACTTGGTACGATAATTTAGACGTTCAGCCAAATGGTGTTGTAAAGTGTACTTTTGAAAGAGATAGTATCCTAAACACCAAGTATGGAGCTTTAGACAAAGGTCTTTTACAGGAAAGTAATGATGCAAAATACTGTGGTATGTGTGTTGAAGCAATCGCTCCTGACCACAATAATGTTCCAGTAATTATTCAAATTGTAGATGAATGCCCTGATTGTTACGACAGAAATTCTGACGGATCAATCAACACTGGTGTAAATACAAAATTTGGAGATATCGACTTAAGCATTACAGCTTTTAAAGCTCTGCTTCAAGAGGATCATGTTGCTTTAGGAATTGGTGATTTTGACTGGAAAGAGGTATCATGTCCTTGGCAGAAGCCTTTACACTTAATTTTTCAAGGTTCACACGATTGGTACGCCAAGGTTATCGTTGCAAATCATGTAAACAGAATAGCTACTGTTGAAATCTCAAATGACGGTGGAAGTTCATGGGAACTAATGGAAAGAGGCGAAGACAACGGTTTTGTAAAAGGAAGTTATGGTGGAGAAACTAAGGCCTTTAAAATTACAGATATTTATGGAAGCGAAATCATAATGAACAATATTGACATGGTTACAAACGGAAATAACATAGTTGATGGATCTGAAAACTTCCCAGCATGTGGACTTACTACATCAACTCAAGATTTGAATACTCTTGATTATGTAACTGCTTTTCCTAACCCTGCAAATTCATCCATTACCTTTGTTGGTATTGAAGATGTTGAAAAAATGGAAATTGTGAGTGTAAATGGTCAAGTTGTTGCAAGCAAAAACTTCCAAACAAGCACAGCTCAAATATCACTTGATATTTCACAATTAGCACCTGGCCTCTATGTTGCAAAAATGACAGGTGAAAACAATACAGGTGTTGTTACATTTGTAAAGAAATAAGTTCTTATGAAAAGAAGCTTTAAAAGGGGAGCGTAACGCTCCCCTTTTTTATTTTTTTAATACCTTCATACATTAATTTTAATTGCTTTAAAATTTGAAGTATCTTTTTTTTGTACTTATTCTTTTACTAGAGATATCGTCAAGCTCATGCAGTCAAACCCTGTTACCTGAGAAAAGGCTCGAGGAGCAAAACCATTGGTTTACGTCCTGTGAATCCACAAAATTGATTAATAAAGTTCGGTTTTTTTCAGACGGTAAAGGTTTAATTAAATCTCAAAACATAATTTGTGATTCCATTTCAAGATCTGGAAAATTTAGTTTGATTATGAAGCAAAACAAAAAATTTGCTTTTGAGACATCAATAAAAAAAATAAAAAAAGGCGATTATTTTCTCGCATCCGTCTGGGTCAAGGGTTCAATAAGTTTACCTAAACTAACAGCTGTTTACAACAAAAGATTTAACACAAAAAACAAAGTTTTAAAAAAAGAGAACGGGTGGAGCTATCTTGAAATAAGAATACATATAAAGGAAGATGCACCAGAATTAAAATTTTATGTTTTTAAACCGGATAAAATACAGATGATTTTAGACGACTTTCACGTCTATAAGCTCCCCAATAAAATGAACTCAAAAACTAATCAGCTTGAGGGTATCGAAAAAGTTAACCTAAAAGTTCCTGAGGATAATTTAATTAAAGTTATTGAGCAAAGAAAACAAGCATTTAATGACAAAATGCTAAGTAAAAAAACAAAAAAATGGATTAAAGTAGAAGCAAACGGAAAAAAGGCAAAAATGAGATTAAAAGGAGATTGGCTGGACCATTTGTCGAACTACAAATGGAGCTACCGAATAAAAACAACACAACCACCATTTGTAGAGTATTCGATAACAAATCCTATTTCAAGAAATTTTTTAATTGAATTTTCCGCTCAAAAAATAATGCGCTCAGAAGGAATTTTTACAACTAATTATTCTTTTTGCTATGTTTCTACGAACGACTCAATGAAGGGGATTTATGGATTGGAACAACACTTTAATAAAAAGTTAATTGAAACCTGGAAATTCGGAAGTGGAGACATCTTGAAATATGATGAAAATGATGTTTGGAAAATCAGAAAAAAAAATAATCTAAAAGATAGACAGGAGCTCAACTACCTGGATTGCTCTAATATTCTTTCGTACATAAATAAAGGCAATTCAGAACATATGAAAAACAACGGCAAAACATTGGACATATTAAAGAAAACTGACTTTCCTGTAGATTCAATATTTGATATTGATTATATGGCAAAATACTGCGCTTTGATTGATTTATTTAACGCACATCACGGTATATTTTGGCACAATATAAGACTCTTTAAAAGCGATTCAACTCATAAATACTACCCTATTGCCTTTGACTTGAGTACCGATAAAAATTCCAACAATGATGACTTGCTGTTTCAAAAAATAGATAAAGAGCCAATTTTTATTGGATTATTTCAAAATAAAAAATTTAAAAAGAAATATTTTAATCAACTTAAAATTTATTCATCAGATGATTTTCTGAATCGAATAAATACATTTCTAGGTGAAGAGCACAAACTCTATTCGAAAGCCATTCTTCAGGAATACGACTCTGTATGGATTCAAAATGAATTATACCGAGAAAGGGCTCAGCAAATAAAATTATTAATTCAAAACGGGCTTAAAGACACATTGAACACACTTAAATTCGACACAAAAAACACGAATCTTTTAAACAACGAGTACGAGTTCGAGCCGGTCATTTCCGCGAAAGCTTACAATCAAGGAAACGGTAAAATACTAATCATGAACTTCTATAATAAACCCATTGAAATAATATCTTTTGAGGATGATAAAGGACGACCGGTAAAAACCTCATCAAAACAAATACAAGCATACAAAAAGGCTTTCTCAAAAGCATCGTATTATATACACAGCACGAAAACTAAATTAAAATGGTGTGTTGTTAGCGTTAACAAAAAAAGATATCGAATAAAAATACGTAAAGGCGCATACCCTATAAGCTATTAAAAAAAACTATTTTCTTCTCCAGTACATTAGGAGATGTTTCAATTTGATGCTTAAATCGATTTAAATCTTTTGCTAAAAAAGGTATAAAAGACACAACTCTTTCCATGGGTTTTGAACCTGGAAAAAGTTTATTGATAATATTTACTAATTTCAAAATATCTTCCTGATGCTTTTTCTTTTCTGCCTTTAAGAATCTTTTTTCAACATTTTTGAGAGCTGAATTAGCCCTCTTTTCCTCACCTTCAATTACCTTCTTCAATTGCACATCAATCTCATCTCCTTTTATCTTTAAATTATGAAAAAACTTTTTTAAGAATTCAAAATCCTGATCAAGTGAAATAGGATTGGACGACAAAAACTTGGTTAGTGCATTAATTTGAACATTAACGTCATCAAACAAGGCTTCCGAAAATAAATTTCTTGAACTGAGCCAATCGAAATTTTTTTCAGTCAATACAAAATAAGAATTTCTCAAAATTGGTATTGGAAAACCAATCTTTAGAGCATTAAAAACAGGTTTAAGTTCTAACCAATAGGAAACCTCCCCCGCGCCACCAACATAAGCCAGGTTAGGAAACAAGATTTCTTGATAAACAGGGCGAAGCAAAACATTTGGACTAATTTTCTCAGGTGTTTTATCAATTAGCTCTTCTATTTCATCAGGGGTCCAAAACATGGATTGATCTGAAGTCGAAAACCCTTCTTTCGTTCTCACAAATCTCTTTCGAATTCCATTCTCGATGTAAAACAAATTTATCTCCCTAGGTTTAACTTGAAGTTTGTAATCCTGTTTTATTTTGTTGAGATGATCTTTACTTGAATTGGTTACAATCTGTTCAAAAAATTCTTTTCGAGCAACGTCTTTAAACAGTGTTTTTAATTCTCTTGAATCCGCATCAAAAATAAGCAAACCCTCTTCTTTAAAAAGTTCTCTAATAAAAACCCTTGTTATGTGACTTAAGTTCTTTCCTGAATCAAAAGCCTGATTAATAAGCTCTTTAACATGGCTAAATTCTTTATCATCTCCTAAAACCTGATTTACCTCTTTTATAAAACTCTTAAAATGTTCACTCTGAATCCTCCCCACAGGTCCAGCGTTTTTTCCGGGACAACTTATGGTTTTTCCAAACAGGTTCACTTTTGAAATCTCTTGATAATCGTGATCCTCTGATGCCATCCAAAAAATAGGTAAAACTGCATTCTGTGATGTTGAAATTTGTTTAGAGAGTTTTATTACATCCATAATTTTTGTGTAAAAAAACAACGGCCCTCCTAAAAGCATCAACTGATGTCCTGTGGTTATCGTAAAAGTAGTTTCTTTCGAAAAAAGAGCTAAGTTAAACTTCTCTTTTTCAGTAAGTTCAAATGGTGAATACTGATTTTTCAGAGCTTTATAAACTATTGCTCTATTACTGGAGCTGTAACTTCTACCTTTGTTATCCAACAACTGCTTCTCAGAGTAATCCCAGTTAACAATTTTTTTAGCTTTTAACTCTCCCGATAAATAATCTGAAATAATTCTTGGGTAAAAATCAACTTTATTGGATTTTATTAAATTCATTTGTTTTGTGTTCCATATTCCTCAATCGGATTCTCCAATACGCTATACCTAGAATTACTCAACGTAATTATGGAAGAGGCTGTGTAAAACCCAATTCTTGTTTCAGAATATTTGTAATCAATCAACGTTAGTTTTACAATCTTATTTATTGAAAGTTCTATGTAATGGCCGTATCTTATAAGCTTGAAGTCTACAGAATAATCGTTACCAACAACAAATTGATTGGTTTGTAAATTTTTGAAAACAAAATTATTTTGAGTGTCATCAGGGTTGAAACCCCACGCTCTTATTTGAACATAACCACTTTTAAAATCAAGCGATATATAGTAGCCACTTCCATCATCTCCTTCAGCCAACAGCAATCCACACTTTCCTATGCCTTCCATAGCAATTGTCCCCTCCCATATGTATGCTGCAGAAATTCGCTCGAAAGTAAACAATTCATATCCTGACCTTGATGTCATCCACCATTTACCCTGTACATTCTCAAACTTGGCAGTAGGATTATTATACATAGGCTTGACTTCTGGAAAGGCTTTTTGAGTATGAATTTCAGTAACTTTTTCTGTCCATTTATAAAATGACTTAAGATATAACTTCCCTTCCGAATTGACCGCCAGCTCTTTTGGTGGAGGCAACACTCGTTTAGAATTTACTTTACGATCAAGAAAATAAAAACCGTAAACAAGATTATGATCTCCGTCTTTTACAATTCTTGCGGCATAATTTCCTTGAGGCATCAAAACATCATGATGAAAAGACTGATACTCTCCATCAAAAGAATCCGAGTGCCAATAACGAACTTTTATATCTTCTCGAATTGATCCAATGAGAAAAAACCGACCTTCCATCTCTATTAAACACGGACATTCAATATCATCATAAGCCAAAGGGAATAATATCGGCTTTTCAGGCTCAAATCCATTTTCGGTTCTTTTATAAGCCGCCACACAACCTCTTCTGTAAACAGGACCCGTGCTTGCTCTGGCACATATTAACAGATACTCCAAGCCTTTATTCTTAAATAAAAAAGGATCTCGAAAACTTAGCCATGTCCTCGGATTATTCTTAACATCTTCATAGTAAGGAGCCTGAGATTCTATAGGCAAGTCCTCAGGAAAAGTTTTATCCCAACTAATTAAATCTTTAGAAATCGCTCTTCCAACTCTTTGATTAATCCCTCGCTCCTCCAGCTGCAACCCCGTATAAAACATCTCAAAACTACCGTCTTCACAATCCGAAACGTCCATTGTCCACAACATATCATCATCCCACTCGCCTGGATCTCCAACGAAAATAGCGTTCTTTACCCTACTCCATGAAATTCCGTCCTTAGAAACTGCATGCGCAATGTAATCGTGATTAGGTATTATTAAATGAAATAAATGATAAACTCCATTATGGACATGAACTTCCACATCCCCAATTTCCCAATCTGTAAACCCACTTCCTGTATACATATGAACTATTTCAATTTAAAATGCTCAAGTCCTTCCAGAATACCCGCTGCAGCATACTTTTTTGCTACGTATAATTTTTTTCTGGTCCTTAAGTGACTTAATTCTTCTGATGCATTACCAACAACAATTCCATTTATGGGTTCCCGGAACATGTCCATATCATTTCCTGAGTCTCCACATGCGTAAACCTTATTCAACTGTAGGCCCCATTTATGACAAAGATAAAGGATTGCATTTCCCTTTGAGGCTCTTTTCGGAAGGATATCAACAAATTTATTGTGTGACGCTATTACATTTATATGATACCAGTCGTTGCCTAATCGTGACTTTATTTTTTCTTCATTATACTTTTGTGAGTCACAGTAATAAGAAATCTTATGTGGGTTTTGAGCATTTTCCTCCTGTAAAACCAACCAATCTAAAGATTTAAGAGCGTCAACAATTTTAGATCGGTCCCATTTGAAGTCGAGGTATGCACTCCAATCCTCATCTTTACTATTTAGGTCTGTATCGTAATATATTTGTGTACCAACTGAACACACGATAAAATCAACATCTAATTTATATTCATCAACAACTTCTTTTACCAAATCAAAATTTCGTCCCGAAGACAAAGCAAAACTAATTCCAGTCTCTCTATTTTGAAGGAATTTTTTTAAATCCTCTATTCCTGGATCGCCATGCTCAGGAGCAATCAAAGTACCATCAATATCAGAAATAATCAAACTTTTA
>TARA_B100000674_G_scaffold449971_1_pt1 | contig 10400 bp, 10 predicted proteins | sample TARA_B100000674 | Tara Oceans TARA_B100000674 (sample SAMEA2622759) | marine metagenome | biome: marine biome (ENVO:00000447); feature: surface water layer (ENVO:00002042); material: "saline water (ENVO:00002010), including plankton (ENVO:xxxxxxxx)" | depth 5 m
GGTTGAGGAGTGAGCTTGTGGCGCGTTTTGAACCAGCGCAGTCTGCGCGCGGCTTTGCCGTGCTCGACCTTCGGCTTAAAATCGCTCCACTGGAGCGATTTCTTCACAGCGTCAGCCTTCAAGTTATGAGAAGGCTCATAACCACAGGAGGTCAAAGGTTCAAATCCTGTTCCTGCGGGCAATAAAAAACCCTGCCACCGAAGGTGACAGGGTCTTTTTATTGGTTGCGGGGGCCCGAGGCCACCTTTGTTATAACTTCAGGTGGACTTTGGTTTTTATGCCCGGTCGCAATGTCGAGAATCCCCATCAACTCACCACGCAAGCTGATTTGATAGTCGCCACGCTTATCTCCCGGCGTGACAATTATCTCTCCAACCACGGATCTGATCGCGTCTGCCGCTTCCGCATACATCTGTGGATCGTCGAGAGCTGCAGTCAGATTTTGCACCTTCTTCCGGTAAATCTCCGCAACATTTGGATGGATATCAGGAACGTCTTGAGGAACCTCATCCATACGCGCGATGATCTCTTGTTTTTCCTGCTCAAGCTCTTCCATACGGGACTTCATCACCGACTGATACATTCCATCTTCAATAGCGGACATGATACCAGCAATCCCGCGCTCGACCTTTTCAAGTCTCTGCCAATCAAGGACAACTTGCGCGCGACGCTCCCGGTTCATCTGGTTCAGACCTTCGGCATACGCCTGAACCGCTTCCGCCACCGCCTCTGCAGAAACCAGTTTTTCGGTAAGCCCTGCCAGAACACGGGCTTCAATTTTATCCCGAACAATTGTCCGACCATTGTCACATGTTCCACGACGATAGCGATTCAGACAACCATAACGGTCCCGGGTGATGATGCCGTAGTTACCACCACAGCAACCGCACTTGATAAGGCCGGAAAACAGGAAAGCTGGTCTGCGCAAGCTATTGAGCTTTGCGGCATGATATGCACGAACACCCTTGGTTACATTTGCATACTTCCTGGAAATTTCTTCCTGCCGACGACGCGTGGCCTGCCATAGATCATCGTCAACGATACGCAACCCAGGCACCTCAGTCCGAACCCACTCGGTTTCTGGATTAGGTCGTGAAACCCGCCTTCCAGTCGCCGGGTTCTTTACATAACGAAGCCGGTTCCAGACCATTACTCCGATATAAAGTTCATTATTCACAATACCAGTTCCTCGGGAAACATGCCCACGAATGGTTGTATCGCCCCAAACACGATCATACGGTCCGGGTATGCCTTCCCGATTGAGATCAGCAGCGATCGCCTTCGGACTTTTACCCGCAGAAAATTCACGGAAAATACGGAGAACAATTTCGGCTTCTGCCTCGTTGATTTTCCTCTCACCCGTAACTGGCTCGCCGTCGCTGTTCAGACGCTTTACAACATCATAGCCGTAGCAAACCCCGCCGCCGGACTTACCGTTCTCAACACGACCACGAAGACCACGACGGGTTTTATCAGCAAGATCCTTGAGAAAGAGCGCATTCATAGTGCCCTTAAGGCCAACATGCAGTTCGGAGATTTCACCTTCGGCCAATGTAACGATCCGCACTCCGGCAAACTTCAGATGTTTGAACAAAGTCGCAACATCGGCCTGATCCCGGCTGACACGGTCCAATGCCTCTGCCAGCACCACATCGAACTTCTTCGCCTGCGCGTCCTGCAACAGGCTTTGAACACCCGGTCGCAAAGTTATGCTGGCACCCGAGATGGCCGCATCGTGGTAGGTGCCGACAATTCGCCATCTCTCCCGCTTTGCCTGCTCCCGGCAAATACGGAATTGATCTTCGATAGAGTTTTCACTCTGGTTGTCGGAGGAGTAACGGGCATAGAGTGCTACACGGGACATGAGGCTTTCCTTTCTCGTAAAATAAAAGGTTCACCCTTTGGGGCCTTGCCCCTCTATCTCTTCTCCCAATGTGGCAGGACTATTGTCATTGGCTACCCGACGCTGCGTTTTCTCCCAAGCCAAATAATGTTGTCTAGCGATATGATAGCCTATGGCACGGGCGATCATACAAACATGCGGGTCCTGTTTAATTTCCAGTCCATCCCCCGACCAGTCGTTATCGTTAACCGGAGGCATTACAGCTACCCTTGCCTCTAGTTTCTTAGCCATCGGTTCACCTCTTCATGCAGTGGATAGGTCTCCCAAGGATGATCTAGACAAAAAATCATAGGAACCACACTCAAATACGACAGACACACGTTTTTGCTTAATAAGCGTAATGTTCGCACGATTGCCTCCGATGACGCGATCAAATCAACTATCAGGAGACAACGATGAAAAATTATTATGCCTTGGCAATCACGACCGCTAGGGACAGGAAATAGTCAGCTGTACAGGTTAAGCGGGTTCTGGAGAGGCTAGGCTGATTATTCATGTCCCGGTTTGTCACGGGGATCGTGATTTTGGAAGTATTAAACAGAGCAAACTTTTGGTTTAAAGCCCAAATCAATGTCTTTATACGTAGATTTTTATGGGAAGCATTTCAGGTGAGCGATGCACATTAATACCCTTGGTATTCAAGGACTTTCCGGTATCTCTACGATATGCGAGAGAGTGCCGCCAAGAAGAAGACAGGGGCGTCAATGCATACCGATCCTACTTCTATTACCAGCTGTCAAAACCCTCAAATAACGTTGAGAAACTTCATTGAGATCACCACCCTACCAATTTTTCTTGCATATGTTTTAGAGCGGGCTAATCAGCCTCCGACAACAACCTCGTCTCTCAGCCTTGCCAGTTTCGCCAGCGCAGTCACTGCCTGCATAAAAGCTTCCTGCTGTTCTTCTGACAGCTCCCGGAAAAGTTCAATTATTGCGCGTTCACGAGCATCATGCGGCTTGCCCGGCTCCACAAGCAAATCAGAGGGCTGGCACTCCAGAGCTTCGGCTATTCGTAGCAGCCACTCAACAGACAGGCGACGCCTACCATTTTCAAGATGGCTGATTTGCTGGTTACTGACCCCGACAATCTCGGCCAGCTGTTTTAGGGTTAATCCACGTGCTTTTCGCTTCTTCTTAATCCGGTTCTCTACAATCATATATTCCAACGACTTGTTGTTCACCACTGCATCAATTGCCTGAATATAGCATCTCTCTCAATCTTATCGCCCAGTCTTTCGAGCGAAAACATCCCAGTTTGACGTCACCTTCCCCAACAAAATGGATATTTTTGTTGACTTTTATCAACTATATGTTGGATTTTAATGCGCTTCTGTTACAGCATTGAAAGTTTTCGATGTGAGTGAATGGCAGACATCAAGCAATCCGGGCAAACCTGATGAGAGCCCCCCTTTAAAGCGGGCTGCCGAATATGTGCGCATGTCTACCGATCACCAAAAATACTCCACCGAAAACCAATCCGCAGCCATCAGAGATTATGCAGCTCAAAACGGCATCGAAATTGTACAAACCTACACCGACCAAGGCAAAAGCGGCCTTAACATCCAGGGCAGAGACGCTCTTCAGCAACTGATTAATGACGTTGAAAACGGCTTAACCGACTTCGATGTTATTCTCGTCTATGATGTCAGCCGCTGGGGACGTTTTCAGGATGCAGATGAAAGCGCCTATTACGAATACATCTGCCGTCGCGCTGGCAAAGAAGTTCAATATTGTGCGGAACAGTTCACCAACGATGGCAGCCCGGTAGCAACCATTGTCAAAGGCGTTAAACGTGCAATGGCGGGCGAATATAGCCGGGAGCTATCCGTCAAAGTATTTTCCGGTCAATGCAGGCTGATTGAGCATGGCTTCCGTCAAGGTGGTCCTGCCGGGTTTGGATTGCGCCGAATGCGTGTCAATCAGCATGGCGAACAGTTGGGAACCCTTGATCCTGGTGAACAAAAAAACCTCCAAACGGACCGGGTAATCCTTGTTCCCGGACCAGAAGAAGAAGTCGAGACAGTCCGCTGGATGTACCGGACGTTTGTAGAGGACGGTAAAGCAGAGCAAGAGATCGCAGATATTCTGAATGGTCACGGCATACTGTCTGACTTCAACAGACCCTGGACCAGAGGCACCGTGCACCAAATACTCATCAACCCAAAATATATCGGCGACAATGTATGGAACCGGGTTTCATTCAAACTCAAGAAGAAACGGATCCGAAATCATTCTGATATGTGGATCAGAGCGAAAGGAGCATTTAAAGGCATCGTCGAACGAAACCTATTCGAAACGGTACAAACTATCATAGCGAATCGCTCGCGCCGCCTCACTAATCAGGAAATGTTAAGTGGGTTGAAAGAGTTATACGAAACTCATGGCCAACTATCAGGACTGATCATTGATGAAACGGAAAATTTGCCCTCAAGCAGTTCATACGGGCACCGCTTCGGCAGCCTTTTGCGCGCATATCAACTCATCGGCTATACGCCCCGCCGTGATTATCGCTATATCGAGATAAACCGGAATCTCCGTCGCCTTCATCCGGAAATCATCGAGGAAATCATAACCGGACTTAATATTGTCGGCGCTGCCGTTTTCAGGGAAGAAGATACCGACCTGCTTGTTGTAAATAATGAATTCTCGCTTGCGACCGTCATTGCCCGGTGCAAGGAAACTCCCACCGGAGCTCTTCGCTGGCGGCTACGTTTCGATACCGGTCACAACCCCGACATTACTGTCGCCGTACGCATGGACCCCCTTAACAAACAACCATTCGACTTTTACCTTTTCCCACGCATCGACCGGACAGCCGACAAAATCCGGCTCACTGAAGAGAACGAACTGTCGTTTGATGCCTACCGTGTCGAAACCCTTGATCTCTTGTACGAACTTGCGGCGCCGGTCCGCATCCGGGAGGCAGCTTGATGAACAAGGCACCGCAAACTCATATCATAGAGACGATCCCTGTTGACGCCATTCAGGTGTTGAATCCCCGTGCCCGCAATCGACGTCAACATCAGGAAATAGTGGATAATATTGCTGCTGTTGGCCTGAAACGTCCAATCACCGTCAGCCGACGTCAATCTGGAGGTAAGGTGCGCTATGACCTCGTCTGCGGTGAAGGGCGGCTTGAGGCATTCCGCATGCTTGGCGAAGAGATTATCCCGGCGGTTATCATCGACGCGCACGAACCGGACTGCCTGATGATGAGCCTTGTCGAGAATATCGCAAGACGCCCGCACAGACCCATCGACCTCATGGCCGAGATCGGCAGTTTGGCCAAACGCGGTTACAGCGATACTGAAATCGCAGAGAAAACCGGATGTTCACGTGGCTGGGTTTATCATGTCATTACCCTACTGGAACGTGGAGAAGAGCGTCTCGTTTCAGCGGTTGAGACCGGGCTCATTCCAATCGGAGTAGCCATTGAAATAGCAATGTCCGGAGATGATGAATCCCAATCCATTTTGATAGATGCTTATGAAAGCGGCAAGATCAAAGGCAAGAAAATCGGGGCCATTCGCCGCTTGCTGGATATGCGCCTGAAACAGCGCCGCGGCCTATCCAAACTGAAGCTTGGTCAAAAAAGAGACTCCAAACGGCCAAGCGCCGAGGATTTAATACGTGTCTACGAGCGAGAAGCTGAAAAGCAACGGTTATTGGCACGCAAGGCCGATTTTGCTCAGGCCCGCTTGTTATTCATTGTCGAAGCTATGAAAGATCTTCTCTCGGACGAGGGATTTTCCACTCTTCTGCGAACAGAGGGACTCGATACCATGCCCGGTCCTTTGGCAGAGCGGATCGAAGGGAGGACAGACGCATGACCGACGACACCGTAAAAAGCGAGAGAAACGATCGCAAGAGAGTACGATCGGCATTCGAGAATGAAAGCAAGTTTCTCAATGTAGAGGAAATTGTTCCGCTCAAGACAATGCGCCCAGGCACAAAGGAAAGCCATAAATATCAGCAGATTCTGAGTACGACCCGGGCCGTTGGACTTGTTGAGCAACCAGTTGTCATCGCAAATCCCAAGCAACTTGGTCAATATTTTCTGCTTGATGGTCATTTGAGGATCGAAGCCCTTAAAGATCTCGGCATATCTGAAGTTGAATGCCTCATCGCAACCGATGACGAGACCTACACATACAACAAGAAGATCAACCGAATTCCGCCCATTCAGGAACACAGGATGATCTTGCGCGCGATCAAGCGCGGCGTGACGGAAGAGATGATAGCCGAAGCCCTTTGCCTTGACGTTCAAACCATCAAGAAACGCAAGAGACTGCTGGAAGGGATTTGCGAGGATGCCGTAAACATCCTCAAAGATAGCCCCTGTCCCGCTGCAAGCTTCGATATACTGAAACGTTTGACACCAATGCGTCAGATCGAAGCCGCCGAACTAATGATAGGGCAGAAAAATTTCACCGTTGTTTTTGCAAGAGCAATTCTGGCAAGCACCCCAGAAGACATGCTCATCGATCCGCTCAAGAAAAAACGGACAGGTGAGCGTGCAATCACAACGGAACAAATCTCCCGAATGGAGCGAGAATTGGCTAGCCTCCAGGTTCAGGTGAAGTCGGTAGAGGACACTTATGGAATAGATAATCTGCACTTGACCATTGCCAAAGGATATATCCGAAAACTCATTGGCAATGCGGGGGTGGTACGCTGGTTATCCCAACACCGTCAGGAATACCTTTCCGAATTTCAGTCCGTTGCTGAAATCGAAAGGATTGCACCTGTCTACAGTGCCGCGGAATGATTGATGGGGATCGGGACCCGATAAGCGCCGGGACCGCAGGAGAAGCCGTCGGCAGGGGCGGATCAAGAGCGGAGACGGGGATGACGGCGATCCCGTTCGGAGCCCGTCAGGCCGATAGTCATAAGATCGGCCGCGTAGGCTACCCAGTATCTGGTTGCCTTCGATAGGGTTGAGCGCGCCAAGATGAAGAAAAATCCCTTGGCGCGCTCCCCGTTCATAAACTATTTTTAAGAAACATCAGCAGGCTATCACATGGCGTCCAACAGGTATCAGGAAAGCAACTCTTCCAATCTTCCCCGCAATTCCTCATGCTTGACCGGGTTCTCATTCTTGAGGCGTCGCAGATTAAGAAGCTTCCATTGAACAGCCGGAAGCTGTTCTGCTGCAGGCAAGCCTATAAGGTTAAAGTCCGGCTCCCCATCATGCAGCGACAACAGGAATTGGGCAAAGTCCCCTGTGAGAGCATTTCGGATATCGGCAATCAACCGTGATCGTACGTTTTCCAGATCGACAGGATTGACCTCGTCTCGCGTCATCCCCGCAAATTCCTGATCATGCAGTTCCTCAATCAGAACAAGTGCCGGTGCCAGCAACTCATGCGACGGCCGTCCTGATGTGCTGACATAGACCAGAAAAACCCGCAGTAGGTCTTCGGTCAGCCCTTCATTTTCATATAGCAGCTTGACGTCAAACAGGTCCCGCGGATGCTGGCGATCAAGAGCGGCATGCAGCTTCCCGGCATATAAGTCCTCAAATGAGAGGACATGCATCTCGGCAAACCCGAAGGCTTCTTCCACGGCATCCGATACCTTGTGCAATACAGGCGGCAGAACCGTGCCGCGCATGACCGGAGACGTCTCGATCTTCACGTTGGTCGTTCCTTGCGTGGCCATGATCCGGGTTTCCAGATTTCCGCCACCAGCGATCCGCTGAAACCGTACATCCCTGTTCTCGAGGCTTGCCGCTGCAATGATCCGGTCGAGCGCCTGATCAATATTTGCAAGGGACGTCTCCCGATCTTCGATTGGCAAATATGTCAGATCAATATCAACAGACAGACGAGGCAAATCTCGGTAGAAAAGATTGATCGCCGAACCGCCTTTCAGCGCAAAGACCTCCTCTCGCGCAATCACCGGCAGGAGGCGTATCAGCAGCCGGACCTGTTCGACATAGCGCTCACGCATTATGGCTCCCCTCCCCCTGCTCCGAAGGCATGAATGCTGCGGGGACTGAAATCCGGTAGATCGGATGTATTTTTCCCTCCTTGATCAAGGCGCGCGGCCCCGATCCCAAATCGATCTCAGATTTGTCGAGATATTTCAGCCAGGCGTGGGAATGACGATCGGCAAAAACGAAAAACAACCGTTTGACCTTGATGCTCTGACAAGCGCGCAAGAGGGTCATGAGATGTTTCGGTCGCAAATTGGCAAGTCCCTGGAAAATCATGTCGAGATTGTCAAAGCTGGCATGCGACGGCAATTCATCGAGTGCCTCAAGGATCGCCCGTTCTGGTGAGGATACCTTGAGCGGCCAATGCCACGGACTGACGGTTGGGCCTGTATTACCGTTCATGTTCTCAAGTTGACGCTCCACATTCTCGATACCGGCCGGATCATCCGCAAACAGGTTGGTCGAGCGGACAATGAACTCTGTCTCTCCCGGCAACCGGACAAGCCAGGACGGTACCTCGCCATAGAGATAGATACGCTCTTTGTTGCCCAGTGACAGATAATGAGAGAAGCCATGGAAGGTCAGTGCACTCAATCCTCCCAGATGGACCTCATGCTCCATGATCGACTGGATCGACAGCAAAACGAGCTGCCAATCGGGAGCGGGATTCCGGTTCAAACGGGCTGAATGATCCGTGCGTGACAATGGTCGACGGTAAACACCCCGGACTACCCGCTCCAGCCAACCGCGCTCGGCATAGTTATGGATCGATTTGGGATCGACGCCAAACCGCTTCAGCCATGCCGCATCAACCAGAAAGCCGGGTGGCACCCGCTCCAGCATCGGTTTCAATCTTGGTGTTCTTTGATGGCTCATAACCATCAAAATCGCATTTTTTGAAAAAATCATCAATTGAATTTTTAATTTCCTGGCTTTTAATGGCTATTAACCATCAAAATGATGCTTTCATAAAACACCTTGAGAGCAGCGCCCTACGTCAAGATGTTACAAAAACTCGGCGTCTATTCACAATGCCGAGCTTTTGTAACACCGCCCCCGGCATCATATGAGACTGACACCTGACCCACATCACTCACGACGATTTGCTTTGCCGCCCCTCCTGCGCGCCACCTTTCAACCCCTCCTTCCGCGCCCGTACAAAGGCCCGATCATTCTCAAGAAACGCCTCAAGCATGAACGGGATCAATTCGGCAACTGCCTCGCTCTCACCATAGGTCTCCCGATAGAGCGTTGCATAATCGCGGAGCTTCCGGTTCAGATCGGCATTGACAGTCACCGTCAGTTTGACCGGTTTGCGGTCGGGCAGTTTGGCAAGCTTCATCATCTCTGCTCTCCACCATAGGGTTTAAGCACAAGGTCGCGCTGGACGATCACCCGGACCGGCCAGCCGGGACGGATCTTGATGGTCGGCTGGATATTGAGGTTCTTCTCGGTGATCTGCCGTCCGGCCCGATCAACATTCTGCTGGGTGCTCTCGCGAATGGCGCGCACCAGATCGCTCTCGTCGCTGCCAAGCGTCAGTTCGGTTCCGACCCCGAGCAGGGTTGCCAGCGAGATGCCCTTGAGAAGCTGCCATGTATGATAGTCGACTTCATCCTCGAGCCCGGCATAACCGCTGGCATCGGAAGCCGGCATGTTATCAAGCCGGATCGACGTTCCATCGGGCATCAAGATGCGCTGCCAGACCACCAGCGCGCGCGACTGACCGAAGGCAACCACACTGTCATAGGTCCCGATCAGTCGCGCCCCCTGCGGGATCAGCACGGTTGATCCGGTCACCGTATCATACACATTGGCATCCATCTGGGCGATGATCTGACCGGGCAGATCAGAATTGATCCCGGTAACCAGGCTGGCCGGAATGATGCTGCCTGCCATGACCTGCCAAGGAGAGACTGGTGTTTCCAACGGATGCGGATTGTAAATCCCGCCATCATCATAGTCGCGCATGAAGTCGAGCTCGCGCTGCGGTTCGTCCGGAACCGCATTCGGATCGGTATCAGTAGCGCTTGAGGCAACATCCCCATTTATCGCCACTCGATTTTCGGAAGCTTGACTATACGGTCGTTCAGACGACACCGCATTAGCCAGCGAAAAGAACACACCGGACTCCCTTGCATCAATTGCCTGTTGGGCCTGCCGCTGCTCGGCGAGCGAAAGTTCGCCGGACGTGACATCCAATCCCTGGGCGCGTTGGGTTGCGACAATCGGACGCCCGAGATCGCCCGGCAAGGGTGGCCCGAGCTTTGGCACATCCTGCTTTATCTCGGAATAATCCTTGGGCAGGTTTTCCAACTGATCGGGCCTTGCCTGCTGCCCGGCATGATAGAGCTCGTCATTGTCGTTGGCGTTTTTCAGGGACGGGGTTTGCAGCGCCATCATCGCGATCCCGAGAAGGGCTCCCGATCCCAGTGCGGTAACCCCGATCACGATACTCCGTCGGAAACGAACAATCCGGGCATCGGGCCGACCGCGCAGTTCAAAACTCTCTTCAAGCCTATCCGTCATGGCGAGTTCCCCCACCTGAAGCCTTGGT
>TARA_B100000674_G_scaffold372093_1_pt1 | contig 10396 bp, 7 predicted proteins | sample TARA_B100000674 | Tara Oceans TARA_B100000674 (sample SAMEA2622759) | marine metagenome | biome: marine biome (ENVO:00000447); feature: surface water layer (ENVO:00002042); material: "saline water (ENVO:00002010), including plankton (ENVO:xxxxxxxx)" | depth 5 m
GTGCCGCATTCCAAGCACGCGTTTGCCAGCTTCACGAACGACAGCAAAGGCCTCGGGCAGGATCTCATCCAGAATGGGACGCTGGTTTGCAAGGCTGCCGGCATTAGAAAGCCGCTGCTGAAATGAGCTCGTTTTGGCTCTAAGCTCGTCATCCGAAAGCGGTGCAACCTCCTCTTCCAACAGGTTGATATCAGAGACGATGGGCTGGTATCGCTTCAGCTTGCGGGCATTGGGATCACCCAGCAGGAGCTTGAGCATGATGTCGAACCAATCCCGAGTCGTAGCTCACAATACTGAAACGAGCACTGCTATGGAGTGAATGCTCGAGGACAGGACAGACGGAAAGGAGAGCAGCAGAGGAAGACGTCCGAAACAGCCGACAAGCGGCAAAAACTATGACCCCAGAAATGCGAGAAAGTACATCTTAAAACACCAAAAAGCCATGAGCAGACACATAGAAAGAGCAAAATGAGAGAATTACTAGCACCTTAATCCAAGAATTACGGCACTAAGTAAAATAAATGCTTTTTTTCGCTTCGGAGATCGCGCACAGGGGCCTAAACAAGGACAACAAAAGAGAATTGCATTTTTTTCTAAAAATACCAAGATCGCAATTATTCGGCCTCAAAATGGAACAAATTGGCAAATTAGTGGCAGAAATTACAGTGCCTATTGAGCTTTGCAGAAGATTTATCTAGTAAATCCTTAGCCCTCAAGGGGATGCTGCCACCTGCCTGCCGTCGCGCTACACAGGTACAATAACAAAGGTGAAAAAGCCAGTCAAGACCAAGGGCCTGACCTATCGTGGTATCCACACAGTAGGCTGTCCACTACCCAGAGGGGTGTCGCGCGAGTAGGATTTGCAGGAGCAATCTTGTCGTTGCTTGCCAGTCGCTGTATCATTCGGCGGTCTGCCATCTCTTCCGAACCTCCAAGGCAATGGCCTCTTTCCTGATTAATTCAGCCGCTGAAACCTTCAACGGCTCTGACACAACCGACACTTTTGAAGTCATCACTGGCGCAAGCGCAGTGACCGTTAACGGCTTAGCCGGTGATGACACCGTTACACTCAGCGCTAGTGCTGGCACTCTGGGCGATTCCGTCTTCGCTATGGGCGATGGCGACGATACCTTCGATATCGCGACCGCCAACTCCACTGGTCACGATTACCAGAGTGCATCGATCCGTGGTGGCGAGGGTCAAGACACCATCAACATCGGCCTGTTCAGTGCAGAGATCAATAATGTCTCTGTCAACGGCAACGAAGGCGATGACACCATCAACGTCAATCTGACCTCCATTGACGGAACTGCAAGTTCCATCACCGTCCTCGGTGGCGAATCGGCTGACACCATCACCGTGACCTCCGACGATGATGTTCACGAGTTCTATCTCGGCGGTGGCCAAGACGACGACGCCATCGTTTATCTGGGCGGCACCTTCACCGATTCGACCCTGATTGGTGGATTCGGCGAAGATACTGCTTCCGCCGGTATGGACGTAGACAGCTCCCTCATCCAACTGGGTAACGGAACTGACGGCGCTACTGACAGCGCAGACCTTCTGAACTATTCCGGTGTAATCGCTAACTCCACCATCAAAGGTGGCGCTGGCGGCGATACCCTGAACATTCAGTTGGATGACAATTCGACTGCAACCATCATTGAAGGCAATGCTGGTGCTGACACCTTCAACATTAGTGCAATCGCAAACGTTGACTTCGAGTCAACCGAAATCCGTGGTGGTGCTGGCGATGACGCCATCAACCTCAGTGGTGCTGCTGGTGACAACGTCTCCGCTGAAATCTACGGCGGACAAGGTGCAGACAACATTGACTTCATTGGTGTCACCGGCATCATCATCGAAGGTGGTCAAGGTGCCGACGCCATGGAGTGGGGCACAGGTGAAGCCACCTACGTCTATAACTTCGGCGACTCCAACGAAGGTTCTGCCGACACCATCGAAGCTGGTGCTGCTGTAACTGGTAACGATGTCACCATCCGAGTTGATGGATCTGACCTCGCAATCAAGACGGCTGAAGCTTCCACTGTGTCTGTGGACGGCACTGACTACACCCTGACCTTCGAAGGTGGTGTTGTCTTCTTCGGCGATACCGGTATCAATGACGTCACTGCTGCAGTTGACTTCATGGACGGCGCTCTGGGCGATGACGTGGCCGGTGTCTTCTCCTTCGCCACTGGCGAGTTGCAGGCTGCCGCGGGTACCGAGTTCTACTTCTACGCCAAAGGCCAAGGAGATGAAACTGATCTGCTCGTTGAAATGACTGACATCGGTGTGGGTGCCGTGACTGGCTACACACTGACTGAAGCCAACAACTTCGGCAATACAGAGTTCACCTTCACCCTCTGATATCTCTCCTTGATATCCTAAAATCCGGGGACTGCTTCTGCAGTCCCTTTTTTTTTGGCAATTTTTGAACGTGGCAGACATTCACCTCGCTTATGAAAAACAGCAATGGGACGTCGTTATCAGAGAAAGTCAAAAGCTATTAGCATCAAGCTCTGTAGAAAAAGAACGTCGTCAAGAAGCTTATTTACTATTAGGCTCCACATTTCGACGAACAGGCAAAATGCAAGAGGCAATTAAAACACTAGAGCAAGGAATAAAAGACTATCCAAACCAACCGGCCTTATACCATAACTTAGGAAACTGCCTAAAGGCTCAAAAACCAGAAGACAAATGGCCTATAATCCATAACTACCTAAAGGCTCAAGAGCTTGGGTTCAGAAAAGCCAGTCTTGCTGTAAGCCTAGCTAGAACATACCAAGACTTGTCGCTATCAGGACTTGCCTACAAGACAATATTCTCGTGGTTAAAAAATAAGCCTTCACAAGAAGTCACTCCTGTTGATGCCATAACACTCTTAATGGAGCTTGCAGGAGTTGTGCTAGAAGAAGCAGATTCCGAAAGAGTTGGTACATGGTGTATAGAAAATCTTGGAGAATTAGCTAAAAACTCAAGGGAGGGACAAGCATCTTTAGCTGTCTACAAAGCAAAAATAGGAGATACAGAAGAAGCAAAAGAGTGGTTTGAAAAAGCTAAGGACTCCCTTATAAAAGAGGAAGAAAGCAGTTTAATTGGCATCAATAGCCCCAAAAATTCTGCGAATAGCGAACAAAGCCTGATCAACTCAGGCTGGAACCTTGCATGTTCTCTACTTAAAAAAGGAGATATGCAAGGATGGAATTACTATGAATATGGCCTGCAGACACCAGCATCAGGACTTCAGAGGTGGCAAAGATCATTGCAGAAACCCTACGATACGAGTGAATTAGAGATATGGGATGGAGATCATCTCAATAATCGACGCCTTTTGATCATAGGGGAGCAAGCTATAGGGGACACGATGATGTTCCTGCAGCTAATTCCTGAATTGCAAAAAGAAAGCGAAAATCTCGTACTTCTTTTACCCGAGAGGCTTGTATCCATATATAAACGCACGTACCCAAATATAAACATTTATTCAGATGAGAATTTAGATCTACTGAAATCAAATGAAGACCTAGACCTACAAATACCATGCGGGTCGATTCCATCATTAAGACTAGAGAAATGGCTACGAGGGGAATGGGAGCAAGTCAAGCTGAAAACATCAGTTCAAAAAACAAATAAGTTAAGAAAGAAGTATAAAGATGGCTTAGCAGATGACCAACCCTTAATTGGCATCAGCTGGAGCGGTGGTGGGAAAGCAAGTCGAAAAAGAGCTAAATCATTGACTGTCGACCAATTCAAAGAGGTCTTTAAGTTCTTTCCAAAAGCAAGATTTATCTCTTTACAATATGGAAAAGCTGAACATACTGTAAATAACTGGAGAGATGCTGGATTTGACACGATATATGATGAAAGCATCAATGCTCTCAAAGATATGGATTCTTGGCTATCACAAGTAGACGCATGTGATGCAGTGATATCAGTTGCGAATACCACGATTCATGGTGCAGGATCAATTAAAAAGCCGACATTTTGTCTACAAAGTAGGAATAGTGACTGGCGCTGGATTGATGGATTAAACCACTCCTATTGGTACGAAACAGTTAGTACGGGTTGGCAAAGCAGGGATGGAAACTGGCTGGAAGCAATCAAGAAATCAAGAGATTGGCTAGATCTTCAAGAAACTAAAAAATTAGACAAGAGCTCAATCCTTAAGTCCATCCTTCAAAGAACCAAATTTTGCTGATTATGAACACAAAGCAAGTACTTGACACTCAAAAAATCAACGAGCTTAAGAAGCTTCTCAAGGAAAAAAAATATCCCAATCTTGTCGATCGCTGCAATTTTTATATTAAAGGATTTTCTCAACCAAATGATCCAATAGTTTACTTGCTAAAGGGGATTGCTTTGCGAGAACTTAACTCATATGACGAGTCAAACAATGTATACCTTGAAGCCCTTAAAATCTTCCCTGACAATGACGATTTATTGAATGACCTATCCCGCCTTTTAATCATTAGAAAAGAATTTACCAAAGCCGAAGCAATATTAAAAAAACTTGTAAGCAAAAATAAAAACAATCAAGTAGCCAAACAAAACCTAGAGTCACTAAAAATCCTGTTAGACAAAATAGATAAAACGGAAAAAATTAAGTTGCAAAAGCACGAAGCTTCTCGATCATTATCTCCTCTAAAATCTGCATTTAATCCTTCGGAAGTCAAGGAGAGCAGAGAAAACCTGAAGAAAGTATCGAAATTAAAGCTCGAGAGAAAACTGAATAATCTTCCAGAATTGCCGATTATAGACAAAGAAGTACTGGCAGAAGAATGGATTAGCGCAGGAAAAGATGCTTTAAGAAGCAAGTATCCAGCCTTGACACTCAAATTTTGTGGCTACGCGGTAGCCAACAAAGGCAATACATGTCAAATATACGGACTGGCAGCAGATGCGTATCTAAGCATAAAACAATATATGCACGCTCATCTATGTTATCTGATTGCAGCAGAGCATGGAGAACTAGATAGCCAACAACAAGTCAATCTGCTTTCACTTGCTGCGATGATAGGTGATAACACAATATTAACGAGCAGAAATAATAAGATTGCGGCAAGGGTAAACGAAAACTCCAATTCACATAAGAGTGTCGAAAAAATAATGACATCTCTTGGCGAAAATTCCTCTACAGTATTTGACTCAAAAAGGGGAATTATTAGCATTAAAGAACTGAGAAAGGCGCAGCTTTCTAAAGACAACAAGTAACTATTGCATGACAAAAATATAGGCAGGCGCTAATGACCCCCCGCAAGCCCTTTAGCATGCTAAAGTAAGCTGTGATTCACTGAGATTTTCTCAATTTCTAAAACCTTCATTACTAACCATCTCAACCAAAAGTGTCAGGCAACAAAATTAAAAATAAGCTTACTGGCTCTAAAATCCTAGATAGAGAGAATGCGTTATTAATGCGGCAATCTCCAAAATGGATGCAAACTTTTGCCGTTTTAATGTTGCTACTAGCCAGTGGTCTACTTGTAGCTGCGTATTCATTAAAGATCGACGAAGTTGTAACAGCCGTTGGCCAGCTAAAGTCTAGCAAAGGTCGTAATGATGTTAACACCCCAGCAGGAGGAAAAGTTTCCAGGGTATATGTAACCAATGGAGATAAAGTAAAAACGGGTGATCCTTTAATCAAATTTGATACAACATTAGCTGCCGAAAAAAAAGCAGAATCTGAGGAACTAATCGCGCTTGAAATAGCTGGACTTCAACGAAGATTAGAGGTTATATCTCTCCAAAAAGAATCCCTCCAGCAGAGGCTCACGACTAAATCCACTTTGGTTGAAGAATATCAAAAACTTGCTAAGTTCGGAGGCATTGCACAAATTAACTTGCTAGAAGCAAAGGATCAAATCTACGAGCTTCAAAGTCAAATTAATTCACTCAAACAAAGGCAGAAAGAAATTGAAATAGATTCTCAGAAAAGAATCAGAAAATTGCAAACAGATCTTAAGTCTGCGAACCAACAACTGTTCTACCAGCAGGTAAATGCAACAAGTTCTGGGATTGTCTTTGATATAAAAGCAAGGGAGTCAGGAGTATTGACAGAAGGATCTACAATACTGAGTATCATTCCAACTGATGGGCTCAAAGCCGAGGTCTTTATTCCAAATAAAGATATTGGTTTTGTAAAAATTGGACAGGATGCAAAAATAAGAGTTGACGCTTTTCCATCCAATAGATATGGCGAATTAGATGGTGTTGTTAAACTCATTGGAGCAGATGCTTTGCCTCCTAACAGATCGGCAAGTTTTTTTCACTTCCCTATAGATATTGAATTAAAAGAAGATTGGCTAGAGAACAAAGGCTTAAAAATACCATTGAGATCTGGGATGGCCATTACAAGCAATTTAATCATACGCAATAAAAGAGTCATTAGTATTATAGGGGACTTCTTCACTGGTCAACTTAACTCGATCAAAGCATTGCGCAACTAATGGGATTAAATTCTACAAAACTAAATATACTAATCAATGAGTTTAATGAGGAAAAACTTGTTGAGCTATTAGGGCTTACATTGACCAAGGTATTGTATGCAGCTCGAGAAACTAATAGCTTAGGCGTGATAGCTAAAAACATATTTATTGAAAATGACAAGATTAAATTAAATAAATGCTCTTTATCTCATGAAGAATGGAGAGAATTTATGTTCAATGACCGCGTTGAAGAAACTTTTTTAAGCCAAAAATCTAGTTATGAACGTGTCTCATTTTGGTATTGGCTATTGAGCAAGAAGGAAGAAGCAATGGAATACTATTATCAGCTATGTAATAATGAAACCAGTTTTCCAGATTTGAAAAAAAGATTTTCTGATGTCCGTTATTACGCAAACCAGCAAACCATCCATCTAGACACTACTATATCGAAAGCCCTAAGATATACAAAATTGAATGTTCCTACTTCACCTATCCGAACGAGCCAAGGATATCTAATTTTACAAAAGGATTCCTTTAAAAATGCCGCATTGGATGAAAAACTAAGGCAAAAACTACTTGATAGGTTAGAAAATGAATGGTTTTTAAGAGAGCTTACAAGAATGCTTGAAGAAACCTGATTTGAGTCCTTTTACCATCTGCAAACCTCATTTTTTTAAATCATGACCACAAGTAAGACCAATCTATCCGATTTATTAATAGAGAACAGAGAATTTGTCCAAGTAAGAATGGGAGAGAGGGTTGCACGTCCCGATGCATTCACATCAATGATATATAAAGTTAAAAAAGGTACACTTCGACTTTTATTTGCTTCTTGCGAAAAACAAGGAGTTCAAACACTTTGCAAAATTGAAAAGGGGGATTGGATTGGATTAAGTAATTTAATATATGGGGAACCATGCGAATGGATAACTGCATCAAGCGATGTAGTTTTAGAAGCAATATCAACGGAAGCACTCACAAAAATAATTTGGACTGATGAAAAGCTTTTAAGTGAGATATTATCCATGAATCACCCTCATATTAAAGCTAATGTACTAAAAAAATGGCTTTCTACTTTAGCAAAACCTCCAGCAAATCTTGATTCATTTATAAAGTCATCTATAGCTAAAAGTCAACTGATTAACATTAATGATTTAAAGCTTGATGAGTCTTTTAAAGATAATTTCACTTTAATAGCAGCTAACCACTCCAGCGGGATTATTGGACGACAAGTTGAATATGATCAACTCACCTATTTAAAAAATAATGAGTACAAATCGCCAATACTTATTTTGGCTTTTCCGAAAGAGCCTATTGAAAGTTCATTACCGAGTGAGGGGGAAAAAGAGTTATATTCCACTTCTCTAAGAAGATTACATAATCAAGGTACTAAATCAGATACTCCAGACGCATATGATCTAGGTATTCGTGATGATAATACGAAAAAGTTGCAGGAAGAGTTTCCTGAAAGACGTGGACTAGGTAATTTAGGTTCTCAACTTGCCGTCTACGAAATGACCGCAAAGTTGTTTAATATACCTTTTCGTAGAGACTCCGTAAAGAAAAAGATTGAATCATATGAAGCCGCTGGAAAAACAATCAGTACTCAACTTATGGCGAAGTACTGTACTTTTATGGGTTTAGATGCAAGGCCCGTTTCTGTCAAGAGTTCTGAAATAAAAAAAGTAACACCACCTTTTCTTATTCAAAGAGATAAAAAACCTGTTTTAATTCATGCTTTCCGTGGAAATTATTATATTAGCGGAGATGGCATAAAGTGCTTGCAAAAAAAGCCTATAAAAGAACTATTAGACAATCAAAAAATAATTGATTTTGTATCAATTAAAAAATCATTTGTTACGGCAAAAGATCGATTCAACTGGAACTGGGTTTGGAGCATTGTTCGTAAATATCGCGGATCCTTGATATTAGTCGTGGTCATTTCATTGACCGCGCAACTCTTTGCGCTTGGTGTACCACTTTTGCTTCAGCAATTGATTGATAAAGTACTCAGCCAGGGTAATGCAAGCAGCTTGAATGCACTAGCAGGGCTAATGATTGCTTTTGCATTATTCCAAAGCATTTTCACCTCACTTAGAATGTTTTTGTTCGTCGATACTACAGATCGTATCGACCTAACTTTAGGCTCTTCTATTATAGACCGATTACTTAAATTACCGCTGAGCTTTTTTGAACGTAGGCCTGTAGGTGAATTAAGTCAGAGAATCGGCGAAATGAATAATATTCGACAGTTCCTTACAGGCACAGCAATTACAACATTTTTAGACTTAGTATTTTCTTCAATATACCTTGTGGTCATGCTCAGTTATAGTCCTGGGCTAACCGCAATAGCTCTTAGTACATTCCCTTTCTATCTTGCGATTACATTCTTTGCAGCACCCATCTACCGTCAACAATTGAGAGCTCGTGCAATAGCACAAGCCGAGACACAAGCACACTTAATCGAGTCGTTAAGTGGCATTCAAACAATTAAGGCACAGCATGGTGAACTTCGTGCACGTTGGAAATGGCAAAAAAGATACCAACGATTTGTAGAGCAAGGATATAAGTCTGTTGTTCTTGGAACTACAACAGGTCAAATTGGAAGCTTTCTAAACACACTAAGTAGCCTTTTGATTCTATGGTTTGGCCTCAAGATGGTCCTGAATGGAGAATTCACTTTAGGTCAATTATTAGCCTTTAGGATCTTCGCCAATTATGTAACTGCTCCCCTACTTAGGATCTCTAACCTTTGGCAAGGCTTACAAAAGGTCAATCTATCAATGGAAAGACTATCTGATATTGTAAATGAAGAAACAGAAGCTGGGGAATACGATGATGAACAAATTGCACTTCCACCAGTAATAGGTTCAGTATCAATAGAGAGTCTTAATTTTGGTTTCCAAGCCAGCAGTTCCCTCCAATTAATTGACGTCAATCTAAAGGTTGAGCCTGGTGAGTTTATTGGTGTAGTCGGATTAAGTGGTAGCGGGAAAAGTACGCTGATGAAACTAATTGCACGTTTATATAATCCAAAGTCAGGAAAAATCTTGATCGACGATACAGATATTTCTAAAGTCCAACTTTCAAGCCTCCGCTCACAAATAGGTTTAGTTCCTCAAGATGGAGTCTTGTTTGAAGGTAGTATTTCTGAAAATATAGCTTTAAATGACCCAAATATTGATAACGAGAAAATTATCGAGGCCGCTAAAATGGCTTGTGCCCATGATTTCATCATGGAGCTACCTCAAGGATATGCAACTCGAGTAGCTGAAAAAGGTGCGAACTTCTCCGGTGGACAGAGACAGAGACTTGCTATTGCCAGAATGATCATTGAATCGCCATCACTCCTGATTATGGATGAGGCTACTAGTGCCCTTGATGCTGATACAGAAAAAAGAGTATCACGCAATTTAATGGAAGTTATGAATCAGAAAACAGTCTTCTTTGTCACCCATAGAATGGCCACAATCATGAAAGCTGATCGTGTAGTAGTTATGGATAAGGGCTGCGTTGCTGAATTTGGAACGCCAAAAGATCTCATCGCCCAAGGTGGAATTTTCTCTGCACTTTGGAATCAGCAACGTTAATGTTTATAAGAACTTGAAAAACTTAAAGCTATTATTGTTTAAACGCAAAAACTAAAATTTTTACAACAAAGCGCATCAATTAAAATAATTTATTTAATTAAATAACATAAATAAGCGGATGAAGAGATTCGAACTCTCGACCCTCTCCTTGGCAAGGAGATGCTCTACCACTGAGCTACATCCGCAAATGTCTTAGGGGTTTTCCCGTTGACCTAACGATGATGCACTACCGAGGTGCCCTTGGTCAATCAATCTCCCGTTGATGTTCGAAATCAGTGGGAGCCCGCCATCTTCTGCCGCAACTGCTTCACCCGGTCGCGCAGGTTGGCAGCTTCTTCAAAATCGAGCTTCTTGGCCGCCTCCTTCATCTTGGCTTCGAGCTGA
>TARA_B100000674_G_scaffold3647_1_pt1 | contig 10390 bp, 4 predicted proteins | sample TARA_B100000674 | Tara Oceans TARA_B100000674 (sample SAMEA2622759) | marine metagenome | biome: marine biome (ENVO:00000447); feature: surface water layer (ENVO:00002042); material: "saline water (ENVO:00002010), including plankton (ENVO:xxxxxxxx)" | depth 5 m
GACGATTAAATTGAAAAATATGAGATACTTCATAAATAGCTTTAAGTTTTTATTATTTGCACTAATTATTTTTTCATGTGAGGAGAGAGTTGAGTTGGATTATGTTGAGTTCACTCCGGGTTCTTTGGCTGATAATGATGGGAAAATTATATACTCTGATGTAGATGTTTACCCAGTATTAGATGTTATATCTACCGATACCCCGAGTGTGGATAATAGTATTAACACTGGTCTAGTTTTTAGTATTGATACTGTCAAAGCTCCTGCTGAGAGCACTTTTGATTATTCGAAATTCTCTATTGATAAACCTTCAGGAATCATTTCCTATGATAATTCAATGGGTGGTCTGACTGAAGGTAACTACTCTATTACTCTCTCAGTAGATAATGCGGGTGGTGTGGCAAGATATGATGATGTAGTGACGATAAGCGTTTTATCAGTCCCAATTCAAATAAATATTGATAGTGAAAGTGTTGATGTAGGATCATTACAAATTGGAGAAATTGCAACTGCGTCGGTGACAGATCTATCTGGTCAAGGTGTAGTCAGTATGGTGACATATCAGTTAGTTGACGCCTCTGATATTTATTCAATTAATGAGACCACTGGTGTTATTTCCAAGGATAAAGCCGCTAACTCTGGGTCAGTAAAATTATCAGTTCAGGTTGGTAGTAATCTTGGTGCAGTGGTAGCATCAGATCTTTTAACAGTTAATGTTGGTCCCTCACCGACAATAAGTTTATTGCAGTTAGATGGATCGACTCCATTAACAAGAGTTACGTTATCTCCATACACTGCATATACTAGTTACCCTCCTGTACTTAGTGATATGACTGCAGCATCGTGGGATATTATTTTACCTCCAACACTTGATAATTTTAAGAATTTCTTCAGTATGGGAGCCGCTGGTGAAATAACCATAGCTTCTGACGCTAATTTGCCTGAGGGAGATTATAAAATTGGAGTTACTCCTAAAAATGCTGGAGGAATTTCACTTGATTTTCCTGAGGTTTTAACTATAAAGGTCGAAAACAGATCCGCTGTTGTTTTTGAAGATTTAATAAATGATCATCCAGGTGAGGATGATTCAGCTCCTCCAAGCGCTGTAAATGGCTGGAGTTCTCATGTTATTTCTGGCACAAAAGATGATGGCAGCTCATGGAAAAAAATGAAGGCAGTAGCAGGTAAGTGGGGGAGTATGAGAAGATGGATGGGTGGAAGCTATGTTGGTGACTCAGATGAATGTGTGATAAGGGAAATTGACTTATCTTCAATAGATAAGACAAAGCCAACAACTATTGTATTTGGTGAAGTGATAGGATATGGACCAGCTTACATGAATAAATATGATAGAGCGTTTTATTATGGAGAAGATATAACTAATGTATCCTCAGGAACATGGAATGATGCCGAATGGGTACCATTGAATGGATTAGGTTTAGAGGGTGCAGATTGGTTAGGTGCTAATTGGAATGCTGGAAACGGACCACCACAAGATTATACAAAGTCAATAAATTTAAATTCAATTTCTGGTGATAAGGTCTATCTTAACTGGAGGATGAGAAGAAAAGACTCACAGACTGGTAAACAGAATGGACAGTGGGTCATTAATGATATAAGAATTGAGCAGCCTGACGTATATGCGGCTGAAGAAGAATAGAAATACTTTCTTTAATTTTAATGTCTTTGATCAAACTTAAAATTACTTTCTATATTGGAATGATATAAGATGAGATTGCTTCAAATTACTTTACTTTTTTTTCTGACATTTGAGACATACTCAAAAAAAAATATAATATTTATTGCTGTAGATGATCTTAAACCATCTATAGGAGCTTATGGTGATGAGTTTGCAAGAACTCCTAATATTGATGAGCTGGCATCTCTTGGTGCAACATTCACAAACTCTCATGTGCAGCAAGCCATCTGCGCTCCCTCGAGAGTAAGTTTGCTGACAGGTTTAAGACCAGATCTTACTGAGGTTTGGGACTTAGAGACCTTGATGAGAGATAAAAATCCAAGTATATTAACGTTACCCCAGCATTTTAAAAACAACGGTTACAAGACTGTAGGTATGGGAAAAATATTTGATAGTAGAAGTGTAGATAAAGGTCTTGATAAAATTTCTTGGTCTATTCCCTATGTAAGAATTAATGTAAATCATAAAGTCCATGGTAATAGTATAACTGGATTCCAATCCCCAGAAAATAAAAAAATATTATCTGATATAAGAGAAAAGGCTATTGCAGATGGGATACCTAACCAGGGTATGTGGCAATATCTGAGGAGTAAGTATAAACCATCTACTGAATCTTTTGATATTTCGGATGAGGGATATTTTGATGGAGCCATGACAGTTAAAGCAGTTGACCAAATAAATAAACTCTCTGAAGATAAGAAACCATTTTTCTTAGCAGTTGGATTTCAGAAACCCCATTTACCTTTCGTGGCACCTAAGAAGTATTGGGATATGTATGATAGGAATGAAATTCAATTAGCAAAATATCAGAAATGGGCTAGGGGTACAGTGAAATTGGTTTATAATAATAATGGTGAGATGAGATCTTACACCGACATACCTGACTCATTTGATCAGAATGGGTTAATAAATACAGAGAAGCAAAGGGAGTTAATACATGGATACTATGCGTGTGTCTCTTATATAGATTCTCAAATTGGTAAAATAATTAACGCAATAAAAGAAAATAATTTACTAGAAAATACAATTATTGTCTTATGGGGAGATCATGGATGGCACCTAGGAGATCATGGTCAGTGGGCAAAGCATTCTAACTTTGAACAGGCCACTAGATCTCCTCTGATAATCGTTGACCCAGACTCGAAAAAGGATATAGTCAATTCATCTCCGACTGAGTCAGTAGATATATTTCCAACATTAACGGAACTAGCTAATATTGATGCTCCAGATAATTTACAAGGGGTAAGCTTGGTACCACTTCTAAATGGTAAATTAAAGAAAGTGAAAAACTTTGCTGTCAGTCAATACCCGAGAGGAAGAGTGATGGGTTATGCAATTAGAGATGATAGATATAGGTATGTGGCCTGGTATAAGGACAGGGACCTTCCAAAAGAGAAAGATATAATAATTAAGGAGTTATATGATTATAAAAATGATCCTGAGGAGACTGTAAATATTGTTGGATTACAGCGAGATCTATCTGAAGAATTTCAAATTACATTAAACGAGTTTTTAGATAAACAGTCTCTAGAGAAAAAGCTATTTAAAGCTTCACAAGCGCCACAAAAACCATTAAATAATTTTACTACCACTAATGTAAATAGCTCAAAAAATTTACTAAAAAATCCTAGTTTTGAAGATGGAACTAATGGATGGAATGTTGGGAAAGGATGTTCAATTTTTTCAGTTAATGGTAATGCCCAGTCTGGAAGTAGGGCCTTGATGTTCGAGGGAACAAGATGCGGTGTCTTCCAGAATATAAATGGTTTAAAACCTAACACTACCTATAAAGTATCTGTATTCATTAAATCTGAAAATAATGAGGCTGGTCTTATGAAAGTGAGATTTTATGGTGGTGAAGATATTAATAGGAGGTATTCAAAATCTACTTATGGTCAGGTTAGTACAACCTTTAAAACTGGACCTGAAAATACTTCAGTAAGAATTGCATTACTTAAGTATGTGGCAGGAGCTACAGGGAAAACCTGGTTTGATAATTTATCGCTAACTGAAGTTGGAGGAAATGAAATTTCAGCTAATGGTAATGGAAATTTACCAGTAAAAAATTTACTCAATAATTCTGGTTTTGAGAATGGGATTAAGGGGTGGAGTAAAGGGAAGGGTTGTGAGATAAGTTCAGTTAATAATAATTCAAGATCAGGTAATAGTGCACTTATGTTCTCAGGAACAAAGTGTGGAATTTTCCAGAAAATTAGTAATTTAAAACCCAATACGACATACAAGGTAAGCGGTTATATCAAATCTCAAAATAGTGAGGCTGGGCTCTTAAAAGTTAGATTTTATGGTGGAAAAGATATTACCAGGAGATACTCTAAACCCGAATATGGTTTAGTAACTGCAACTTTTAAAACAGGTCCTGATAATACCTCTGCAAGAATTGCTTTGCTAAAATATGCTGACGGTGCGACGGGAAAAACTTGGTTTGATGATATATCAGTCGTCGAGGTTGGTACACAGATAGCTACAGCGGGGGAGAGTATACGTAACATTTTATCAGAGAAAAATTTTAAAAATTTTTATTTTGGAGCGACCATTTCTTCATCACAATTAAATTCCGAGACGGAAAAAATATTAGTAAGTAATTTTAACATGACTGTTCCTGAGAATGCTGTAAAGCAGTCTGTAGTTCACCCTGACCCAGAAACATGGAATTGGACCAATTCCGATGCGATTATTGATATGGCAAAAAAAAATAGACTTCTCGTCAGGTTACACGGACCAATTAGTCCTCAGGCTTCAAAATGGGTTAAAGATGATAACAGAAATTCAGAGGATTTAGAGAAAATAATGGTTGATTTTCTAACTCAACAATGTAAAAGATACAACGGCCACCCTAATGTAAAATGGATGGATGTCGTAAATGAAACAGTAACAACGTCTGGAGATTGGTTTGGTCCAAAGAAGGGGGTAGCTGATTGGGAAAATCCATGGACAATAATTGGATCAGATGTTGATAAGAATAACACCCCGTTATATATCTCAAAATCTTTTGAGATAGCAAATAAGTTTGCTCCGGATATAAGCTTAGTGTATAATCAACATGGTGGGATGGATGAATTGATGTGGGAAAAAGTAAAACAAACAATTATTTACCTAAAAGATAAGGGGCTCAGAGTTAATGGTATTGGGTGGCAAGCTCACCTATCTAGTAGAAAGCCATATGGTGAAAAAGAGATAAATTATTTATCAAGTCTTATTGACTGGACCCATGAGAATAACCTGGATTTTCATGTTACAGAGATGGATTATAAAATATTTGGGGAGGTTACAAAAGAGAAACAATCTGTTCAAGCAGATGCCTATTCTAATATTTTGAAAGTTTTATTATCGAAAAGAGAGAATGGGTTAGTTACTTTCAACACGTGGGGGATAGTTGATAGATTAGGTTCACATACTGACAAGTCTAGGTTTATTTTTGATCTTGCAGGTAATCCAAAACCAGCGTATTATGCGATGAGAGAAGTTTTAGAGGAAACTACTTTTAAAAGTAAAAACAGCTCTGGTCTATGATTAAATATTTTTTAACAATTTTTTTTGTAGTTATATTATTTGGTTGTGATAGTAATATTGGCAGTGACAGAAAGAATGTCTTATTTATAGTTGTTGATGACCTAAAACCTCTTCTGGGGAGCTACGGATATAATGAAATAATCTCCCCAAATATTGATCGACTAGCAAGCGAAGGCGTATTATTTTCAAGGGCCTACGCACAGCAGGCAATTTGTACAGCATCTAGAATGAGTTTTATTACTGGAAGACGTCCTGATTATACTAAAATTTGGGATCTTCAGACTAAGCTTAGGGATGTTAGACCTGACATAAAGACTATACCCCAGTATTTTAAGGAAAATGGATACGAAACTGTTGGTATGGGTAAAGTTATGCACGGAGCTAGAAACAATGATCCAGAGTCTTGGACTCTGCCATTTATAGCCAACGAAAATTTCGAATATGCTGATGGTTATAAGATGCCAGCTAATCTCTACCAATCACCGGATATACATATCAAGTGGGACTCTCTCCAGGCTGCTCTTGACGCTGATCCTAATGCAGACAGAGGTTGGTTCGCGGTAAATAGTGTGATGAAGTCAGCAGGTTTAAGACCTTTAACTGAAAACTTAGACGTTCCGGATAATGCGTATGCTGACGGAGCATCGTCACTCAAGACAATAGAGTTACTGAATTATTTTAAAAGTGAAAATAAAAACTTTTTCTTGACAGTAGGCTTTCAGAAACCTCACTTACCTTTTACCCCACCAAAAAAATACTGGGATCTCTATGATAGAGATAAAATTACTTTATCTGAATTTCAGGAGAGGTCTAAAGGTTCACCCCAGGAAGCTTACCATCAGTCTGGTGAGCTTAGAAATTATCACGATACAGAGCCAAGTATGGATTCAGATGGAATTGTTAATCAAGATAAGCAGAGAGAACTTATACATGGTTACATGGCCTCTGTCTCTTACATAGATGCACAAGTAGGGATAATTCTCAATCATTTAAACTCAATTGGATTAGATAGAAATACTATAGTTGTTTTTTTGGGGGATCATGGTTGGCATCTGGGAGATCACGGACTCTGGAATAAACATTCAAATTTTGAGGAGGCTACTAGGACCCCTCTAATTATTAAAAGCCCAGACATAGATGGTGGCTTTATTAATGAGAGTCCTGTTGAGTTATTAGATATATTTCCTACTCTCTGTGATTTGGCAGAGATTCCATCGCCTGAGGATCTAGATGGGGTTTCACTTCTCCCGATATTACAGAAAAAATCAGAAGTTTTAAAGGATTTTGCAATAAGCCAGTACCCTAGGAGATGTAATGTGATGAGGAGTGTTATAGGAAGATACCCAGAAGATTGTACTATGATGGGTTACGCAGTCAGAAATGAAAATTACAGATATGTTGCATGGGTATCAGGTAACTTTGAGGACAGGAGTGATTTTAGTAAAGATGAAATATTAATGGAGGAACTTTATGACTATGAGAGGGACCCTCTTGAAACCATAAGCTTCGCATCTGATCCAAGTTACAAAAAAATTAAAGATAATATGATTAGAGATCTTAGGAGTGTAATATGGTCAAAATGAAAACTCTTCTCATCACTAGTCTTATTCTATTTTCATTTGAATCAAATTCTCAAAAAACTATTAGGATAATTCCTGAGATAATTGAATATAAAAAAGTTGACACAATAAGTCTTGACTTACATATTTACAAACCATTAAATTTTAATAATTCAAAAAAATATAAGACAATAATTTTTTTTCATGGAGGTGGTTGGAGGAATGGAAATCCAAGACAATTTAGAAGACATGCGATGTATTTTGCTAGCAGAGGTATGATTGCAATTACACCAGAGTATAGGTTATTTAATACACATGGTACAAGCCCATTAAATTGTGTTCAAGATGCTAACGCTGTCATGAATTTTATTAAAAAAAATGCAAATAATTTAGGAATAAACTCTAAAGAGATTGTTGTCAGTGGAGGATCTGCTGGAGGTCATTTGGCATTGACTACTGCATTTTGGAATGTCTCATCTGTTATACCGAAAGCTCTAATTTTATTCAATCCTGTAACGGATACAAGTCCTAAGGGCTTCGGTTTTAAAAGGAACTTAGATGATGCTTTCCAAATATCTCCAATCCATAATATAGGAAAAAATTATCCACCTTCAATTATACTAATTGGGACTGATGATAAAGTTACGCCTTTACAAGACATTAATGAGTTCAAAAGGGTTGTAGAAGAGAAAGGTGGAAGATGTGATGTTGTCACTTATGATGGGCAAAAGCATGGGTTTTTTAATAGTCAAAAATATTTTAAAAAAACTACTTATGAAGTAGACAAATTTCTATCTTCTTTGGGTTTTTTAAATGGTGAACCATCAATTTATTTACAGTATCAATAATGAAAAATAAAAAAAAACATTACATCCTTGTTATTTTAATTTTTCTTTCAAATATTATTATTGCTCAAAGACCAAATATAGTTTGGATAACCGTTGAAGATATTAGTCCCACGCTTTCAGTATATGGAGATTCTACAGCTAAAACACCTAACATAGATATTTTAGCTTCGCAAAGTCAAATTTTCACTGAGTCATTCACTACTGTGGGGGTATGTAGTCCCTCAAGGTCGTCTATCATTACTGGGATGTATCCCGTGTCGATAGGTACTCACCAGATGAGAACGGGAAAAGATGTATTCGGTTGGGGTTCAAGAAATTATGATGGTCTATCAAACGCAATTGATGTCAATGGAGACTCTATTCCACTGCATTCGGTGGTTACTCCACAAGAGGTGAGGTGCTTTACTGAATATATGAGAGCTGGTGGATATTATTGTACTAACAACTCTAAGACAGATTATCAGTTTGCTGCCCCTGTTACAGCTTGGGATCAGAATGGAGATGATGCTCACTGGAGAAATAGAGATAAAAATCAACCCTTTTTCTCAGTCTTTAACTTTGATGTGACTCACGAGTCAAAAATGTGGCTTCATCGGAATAAACCTCTAACCGTTGACCCAAAAAACGTACCTCTTCCACCATATTTTCCTGATACAGAAACAGTTAGAAATGATGTGGCCAGGAATTACTCAAATATTGAGTTGTTAGATTCTATGGTGGGTGATCTGATTAAAGAGTTGAAGTCTGATAAACTATTAGATAATACATACATATTTTTTTTTAGTGACCACGGTGGTCCACTACCAAGAGGTAAGAGATCTCATTACGAATCTGGTCTAAAGGTTCCCATGATTATAAGAAATCCGTATGATATCTCATCTAGATATAATGATGACCCCATCTCATTTGTTGATCTAGCTCCTACAATGTTATCAATAGCTGGAATTGAAATTCCAGGTCATTTCCAAGGTAGGGCATTCATTGGTGATAAAAAAAATACTGTGCCCAGAGAATATATTTTTGGGTCTGGTGATAGATTTGATGAGACTTATGATAGGGTTAGGAGCGTAATATCGAAGGATTTCGTATATGTGAGGAATTACCATAAAGATAGGCCAGCTTACAAAGATATCCTCTACAGGAAAAATATTGACATGACTAATGAGATGTTAAAGTTGTATAATGATAATAAACTCAATGCAGATCAGAAGTATTGGTATAGGCAGTCAAAGACCAAAGAGGAATTTTATGTTAGGTCTACGGACCCATTCAGTTTACGGAATATTATTGACGACCCTGGATATAAGAATGAGATAAAAAAACATAGACTTGCCCTGAAGAAATGGCAAAAGGAGATAGAAGATATTGGTGCCTTACCGGAAAAGAAACATCTATCATACATGTGGCCAGAGGGAATCCAGCCTCAAACTCAGAAACCTAAAGTTGTTGTCAAGGAAGGTTTACTAAACATAGAATCGCTAACATTGGGGTCCTCAAGTGCATATATAATTTCAGACGTGGATTTTCAACCAGGACTAGATGACGGTTGGAAATTATACCATCAGCCAGTTGTTGTAGATAAATCTTATCTTTATGTAATATCGACAAGGCTTGGATTTAAAGATAGTGATATAGTTAAAATTAAATTATAGGAATTGAAGAGGTTTATAATATTTTGTTTTTTTTTCTTTTCTATCATTGATGTTCAAGGAAAGAAAAATATTCTTTTTATATCGGTCGATGACCTTAAACCAATGTTTAATTCGCATGGATATGATGACATGTTCACTCCTAACATTGACGCACTCGCTGCCAAGGGCACTTCGTTTTTAAATACATCTACACAGCAAGCCATATGTGCTCCCTCTAGAGCCAGCCTCTTAACTGGATTATATCCAGATAATACCAGGGTTTGGGATTTAGATACTCAAATACGTGACGAGAATCCGGACGTTGTCACACTACCTCAACATTTTAAAAATAATGGATACTACTCTGTTGGTCTTGGTAAGATATTTGATAATAGATCAGTTGATGGTAGTTACGATGGAGTTTCTTGGTCTACTCAGTTTCTCCAGGGTATGCCAAATCAGTATTATCATAATAACGACAACGGGAGAAATGGCTACCAAGATCCAGAAGTTCATCAAGCTATAAATCAGTACAATAATTACATAGCATCTAATAATATTACCTCGACTACAGCTAAGAGAGAAGCTAGGAAGCTCTTCCCTCTATCTAAGCCTGCAACAGAAGGAAATCAAGATCTTCCTGATGACGGCTATGTCGATGGTGCCAGAACAAATTACGCGTTACTAAAAATGGAGGAGGCAGCAAACTCCGGAAAGCCATTTTTTTTAGCTGTTGGATTTACAAAGCCTCACCTCCCTTTTGTAGCTCCAAAAAAATACTGGGATATGTATGAAAGAGATAATATATCAATCCACCCTGAGCAGGGAAGAGATAATAGTATTCCATCTATTTCATTCCATAACAATCATGAGTTAGTTAATAATTACTCAGATATTCCGTTAAACGGAAATATAAATGAGGATAAACAGAGGGAGTTAATTCATGGGTATAAGGCCTGTGTATCGTACATAGACTCACAGGTCGGAAAGTTAATGTCGAAACTTGATGAATTAGGATTATCAGAAAATACAATTATAGTTTTATGGGGTGATCATGGTTGGCACTTAGGTGACCACGGTTTATGGGTTAAGCATACTAACTTCGAGCAGGCTGTCAACTCT
>TARA_B100000674_G_scaffold245856_1_pt1 | contig 10389 bp, 10 predicted proteins | sample TARA_B100000674 | Tara Oceans TARA_B100000674 (sample SAMEA2622759) | marine metagenome | biome: marine biome (ENVO:00000447); feature: surface water layer (ENVO:00002042); material: "saline water (ENVO:00002010), including plankton (ENVO:xxxxxxxx)" | depth 5 m
CCCCCCCGTCCGTCGCCGTCGTCCATCCTCCCCGTTCGAACGCCCCACCGTCGTCTCATCCCCCGATCGCGTCGCCGCGTCGCGCGTCTCGCACCCGTATCTTCGCGCTCCTCCTCCCGCGTTCGATCCTTTCGCTCGCCGACCCGTCCTCGACGTCCACCCTGGACGCGCGCGCGCCCATGACGACGCGCGCGGACGACGACGAGTGCGGACCACCACCACCACCACCACCACCACCACCGGGCCCGTCGGCCGTCGGTCGCGGCCCCGCGGCGTCCGCGCGCGGGTCACGACCCGTGCGGTGCATGGACCACACACACCCGGGCGTGGTCGTGGGCAGGCGTCCCTTTCGGGGTCGTTTCCCTTTCCCTGTATATACCATATAGAATACCTATGAAACTGTATCTCATGAATATAAAGCACCATGCTATTACACATCCATAGTGGAGTATCCACGACGCCCGTGTATCCATGGATGGATGACGCCGAGCATCGCGCGAACGGATGACGCGATCCGCGTCGAGGTCGACGACGAGACGGGAGACGACGACGACCGCGACGACGAACGCGACGACGACCGCGACGAACGCGAACGCGAACGCGAACGCGACGACGATGACGACGACGATGACGACGACGACGATCGATCGTGAGAGTATCGTCGATCGAGGGTGAGCGAGGGAACGAACGAGAGAGAGAGAGACGCGCGCGCGTGGGCATCGTGTGACCACCGACCGCGGATCGATCTCGAGTCGAGTCGAGTGACGTCGAGTCGACGGCGCGCGCGGGCGCGATGCGAACGATGGGGACGACGATGCGACCGATGGGGACGACGACGACGAGGACGACGACGACGACGAGTGTGCGCGCGAGACGTGGACGAACGGGGGTGAGTGGACGAGTGGACCGCGCGGGCGCGCGGGCGCGCGCCGAGGCGGGCGGGGAGTCGGCGGCGAGGGAGACGACGGAGGCGCGCGATGAGACGGAGGAGTACCTGGCGAAGATTGAGGAGAGGCGGAAGATGATGTTTACGACGCAGACGAGATCGCGCGGTGGGACGGAGAGGTCGATGGATGAGGAAGCGACGACGAGGGACGCGGAGAGGGGAGGCGGCGGAGAGGCGGCGACGTCGAGACGAGGGACGCGGAGAGGAGAGGAGACGGCGTCGACGTCTTCGTCGTCGCGGAGAAGGTCGACGGAGAGTGTGAAATCGTCATCGTCGTCGAATGGGAAAACATCACGGTCGCGCGAGGGTAACGCGTCGAGAGGACGTCCCGAGACGGAATTGGTGTGGGTGTTTGAACGTCCGGGCGAAGGCTGGGGCGAACAAATTCTTCCCACCATCAAAGCGGAACGACGCGTGGTGGATCGCGCCGTTCCGCCGAGAGCGCCGAGTTCTGGTGAAGAATACCTGACCACGGAGCTCGGTCTCACTCCGGACGAAGCCATCGCGGCGTTGAGCACGGCGGCGGCGTGGCGAACGACGAAGAAGGGTCGAGCGCTCGTCGATAGGCGCCGCATGCGGCTCGCGCAGCAAAACATCATTCCGTCCACGCAGAGAATGTTCGAACTCGGCGCGAGCAGGGAAGATGTCGCGCATATCATTCGCGATTATGCCATAGTCCTTTCGTTGGATCTCCACACTGAATGGAACATGAGGGTCCTAGAGTACGTGGTTCGCCAAAAGACGGAGACGGGCGGCATCGGCGGACGCATCCGAAAACGAGGTTGGACAGGTCGCAGCGCACCCAGAGCAAACGATCCCATGCGCACATGGGTCCTGGAGCAACGCGCGAAGAGAGATGAAGCCGAACTCGACCAAGAACAACTGTACATTCTCGATTCCATCGGATTTGACTCGGATAGATACATCACAAAGGAACGCCAAACGCGCGCACAGACGTGGGAGACATCTTTTGAAGAGCTTCTGGCGTTTCAGATCGAGTTCGGCCTCACGAATCCACCGTATGAGCCAGGTATGACGACCGGTCTCGGTGCATGGCTCGAGGAACAACGCGAACTTTACAGACGCGGAGAATTGAGGCCAATGAGAGAGAAGCGATTGCGTCAGCAAGGCATCGCATTTGATGCTCTCGAAGCTCTCAAAGAAGTTCGGAACATGTCGTCTATGCTCCGAGACGTCACGGTTGAGCCCGTCGAATCCATGTTAGTCGTGGGAACTCAATTTTCGCAGATGGCTCTCGAACTGAAAGCCTTTCTAAACGAGAATGGGGAGTACTCTGAGCCTTTGATATCTTCGCCAATCGGCGCGTGGTTGATGAAGACTCGAGTCAAAGTCCGTGACGATTTACTCTTGGACGACGAGATCAAGGCTCTTGAAGAACTGGAGCTCGACATCACGTACATACCCGAAAGTTGGATCGATATGTTGAACAAGTACTCGAATTTACGCTACCGAAGATCTCAGATCCTCGGAACAGACATTGCCAAGGTGCAAGCGTGGCAGCGGGAGCAACTCAGATTGATGCAGCGCGGCGATGGGTCTTTAAGTGAGGCTCAAATAAATCGTCTGCGCCACATCGCTTCGAAGGATAAGATCGCAGGTCTTGCCGGAGAATCGTTCCGTAACGCGCGCGAGGAGCGCGCGAAAGAATTCGCCGAATTTGAGGCTCGCATTGCCGCACGAAAAGCACGTCTGAAACAACTAGAGAACATCAACGTCAACGAAGAAAGCGAAGATTAGCACAATAGATTTAGCATGCTCGCAAAAACATACATGTTTGTTCATACATGTTTGTTTGAAATACTACATTTCTAATCTAGATAGCCTGCACACTCCAAGAAGTACCGCTAGCTCTATTACCGCTTCGGTCACTGTACTTGGCGAACGTCGGATGTTCCCCCAACCGGTCGTTTCGCTGCAAGGAAAACAATTTCCACGTCTCAGCGAGCGTGAAAACGCCGACAAAGAGCGTCAGAAACTGTGAAAGGATGAATCCATAGGCAAGTAGCCCACAGCTCATGATGACAGACAGCGTTATCACGATCCAACCGGCAGTCCTCACCGGCACGCCGCAGAGCGCTAACGCATTTGATATGATTCGCGAGCCATCGAGCGGGTACGCGGGGATCAGCAAATTGAAGAGTAACAGATAAATGTTCAGCCAACAGCCTTGCGCGGCGACGTCTCGCACGAAATTATGACCGTACCGAGACGTGACGGTTGAATTCCCACCAGCGGCGAGATAAATCAGGAACCAGACGATGAACATCGGCACGTGCGTAGCGGGCCCGGCTACGGCGACTCCTAGATCACCCTTTGCGGACGAATCGTCGAGGTTGATGTACGCTAATCCCCCGAGGGGCCAAAGTAATATGTGCGACACGGTGCCTCCCACCTTTCGAGCCGCCGCGCAGTGTCCGAGCTCGTGGACGAGGACGGTGGCAAAGAGAACGAAGCTCGTGATGAGTTGCAGGAAAAACCAGTAAAAGCCAGAGAAACTCGCCAGCACCACGACTATGGCGCAGTAAAGGACCAGTAAACCGGACACGTGAACATCTATCTCCATGATGGTGAACAATTTCGTGGACCTCGCGTACCAAGGCTGCGTAGGTTGCGCATCTTGTTCTGGATTGAGGGCGTACACGGGCTGCCCGATCACCGGCTCGCTCGTCGGGCGCGCTTGCGCGGGCGGAGCGGCGCTGGGAGGGGCGTCCGAACGCTCGAATGGGTTGATTGGAGTCTCATCGATCGATCGCGACATGGTCGCCGCGACGATTTGACGCGACAGAGAGTGTGGATGCGCCGACTGCGAGATCCGCGACGGTTTGTCAAACCAACAAGCTGTGGGAGATATTTGTATGATTTTACAAGCTCAACGTTGAATTCTAATATGGGCACGCTTTGGGGAGCTTGGTCTTCGCATTCCGGCCATTCATGTCGAATTTTTTGTTGGCGCTGCCGCCCATGACCATGAGATCGCCCTGGTACTTGCGCAGGGCGCGCTGCGCGCGCCGATGCACCAAGGAAATTTGAGTGGGCATCGTCGGGTAATCTCTGCGAGTGATGCCACCGCCGGTTCCGCGACGGACGCCATCGACAGAAGCGCCGATGTGCTTGGCGTTCGTTCGTACGGAATCGCGTTCATCGCGTGGACGATGATTTTGTTTGTAGTATCTACGGAACTCTCTGGGACCGATGCGCTTCACTTTGCCGTCTTTACCGATGATGATGAGCTCATAACCGTTGTCCGCGAGTCGAACCGGACCGGTGGTGAGCTCTTCCATGGAAAAAGAAGGCGCTTCGGTGTCCATTTCGTCCTCGCTACTAGACGCCTCTTGCGCGGCGCGTTCGATGTTCGCCAACGCCTCTTGCGCTTCGTCGTCGGCCATCTCCTCCCACTCTCCTTCGTATTCATCGACGTCATCGTCGTCCTCAGCCTCACCACGTCGTCTCGAGATTTCTTCCAGTAACTCCTCCGGCACTTCCTCGCCGCGCTTGATGTATCCATCCACCTTGTCGAGCGTCTCTTTGTGCGCCTCGACCCATTTCTCGAATCGTTGCGCGCGCAGCACGCTTCGAGGAAGTTGATCCTTGCGTTTCAGGTGCCCCGTGCCCGCCACCGCCGTTCCACCCTCGCTCTTCTTTTTCGTGGCGGCCTCCTGAGCCGCGGCTTGTCGCATGACTCGATCGAACAAGTCTTTCCCGACCACCGGCAAACCGGCGACGTTCCGCTTGAGGTTGTACCGGTGCCAGTCCGATTTATAATGCATCTTCAGTGCGTCCATGGTGTCGAACACCACGCCCTACGGCGATCGAAACGAACGTATCGTCATCATCGTCAGTCTCTCGTCCGCCGTCTCCCCGCCTCGCGCGCGTCTCCGTCGCGTCCGGTCTCAAAACTCGCCCAGCCGCCGAGGGCACACATCGTCTTCGCGTCGCCCACGCACCGGCGCCGTGTGGCACGTGAGCCCCGCGCCCGCGCCGTCCATGACTCGCTCGCGATTCAATCTTCCTTCGCCTTGTCCTCTCGCCCGCGACGGCGTCCGTTCTCGATCGCTCGCGAACGCGACGCGCGGTCGAGTGACGCGCGCCCGTGGCCGCATCGCCGCCGTCGGTGGCGCACATCGCGACTCTTCGTCCCTCGGCGCGTCGACGTCGGCGCGCGTCGCCAGTCCGTGAGCGAGGCGCGAACGAACGCGAGCGTTCGAACGGCGGCGCGCGAGAGAACGCTCGAACCGCGACGAGCGACGCAGAGGGGCGAGAACGTGGACGATGGCGAAGAAACAGCGAGGTGGCGGCGGTCGCGCCGGCGGCGGCGGCGCGTCCGGGTCGAAGGGTGATAAGCCCAAGCACTCGATGAGCACGGTGGGACGGACGAATAACATGAATCCTCACGAGCGCAGCGCGGCGACGGTGCGGAGGTTGGCGATGTACAAGCAGAGAGCGGTGCGGGATAAAAAGGGGAAGATTCTCAAACAAGACTTGCAGAGCAAGGAGTTGCCGTCGACGAGAATCGTGCCCGATCGACGGTGGTTCGGTAACACGCGAGTGATCGGACAGAAACAATTGGAAGAGTTTAGAGAAGAGATGGCGACGAAGAGTCGCGATGGGTACACGGTGCTCATCAAACAAAAGAAATTACCGCTGTCCTTGCTCAAGGATGAAGAGAGAGGTCGAGCGAGACGCGTGAATTTGTTGAGTCAGAGTTCGTTCGCGGATACGTTCGGTGCTAACAAGCGACGAAAGAAACCTAAATTGTCCATGGATAATTTGGAGGCGATGGTGAGCACGGCGTCGAAGATGGGTGACATTTACACGGAGGGTGTGGAGACCGGCGCCATCACCGACCGGGACTTGATGCGCGAGGACGACGGCGTCCGCGCCGAAGCGAAGGCTGGTATGTTCGAGAAAGGCCAATCGAAGCGGATTTGGGGAGAACTTTACAAGGTCGTTGATTCATCTGACGTCATCATTCAAGTGCTCGACGTTCGTGATCCCATGGGAACGAGATGTTACCATCTCGAGCAACATCTCAAAAAGGACGCGATGAAGAGACACAAGCACATGATTCTCCTCTTGAACAAGGTTGATTTGGTTCCAGCTTGGGTCACCAAGAGATGGTTGCACACACTGTCTCGAGAATTCCCCACGATTGCTTTCCACGCGTCTGTGAGCAATCCGTTCGGTAAAGGCGCTGTGCTTTCTCTCCTTCGACAGTTCAGTCGTTTGCGAATGGACAAACAAAATATTTCTGTTGGTTTTGTGGGATACCCGAACGTCGGCAAGTCATCCGTCATCAACGCGCTTCGCGCCAAAAGGGTGTGCATCACCGCGCCGATTCCGGGTGAGACGAAAGTTTGGCAATACGTAAACCTGACGAAGAGAATTTTCTTGATTGATTGTCCTGGTGTCGTTTATCAGGATACGGAGGACACGGACACCGACTCCGTGCTGAAGGGTGTCGTGCGTATTTCTAATCTTGAAGACGCACAAGAACATATTGCTGACGTCGTGATGCGCGTAAAGGCTGAATATCTTCGCCGCGCGTACAAGGTGCCGAGCTGGACTGATCCAGATGATTTCTTGCGCCAAATTGCACGCATGAGCGGTAAGCTACTCAAGGGAGGCGAGGAGGACGTCAACGCCGTCGCGAAGACTATTCTGCACGACTGGCAGCGCGGTAGAATTCCTTGGTTTACGGCTCCGCCTTCACTTCCCGACGGACCCTCCCAAACCATCGTGAACGTGACGGAGAATGCGACCGATGCCGAGAAGACGGCTGCGCAAGGATTCGCCTCGGCGGCGGCGGAAGCGACCATGAAGCAAGTTCACCGCCGCATGCCGCAGGCTCATGGTCTGTTCGATGAAGAAGATAGGCACGATCAAGAGTACGCAACCGAGGATGAAGATGAGCCGGCATCCGGAGACGAGGGTGGTGAAGAAGAGGAGGACGAGGAGGAAAACGACGCGTCTACAAAGTCAAAGAGAAAGCGTGAAGAGCCGTCGGGAGACGACGAGGAAGACAGCGACGAAGAGGATGACGAGAACGCCGCCACCGAAATCGGCGAGAATTCTGAGAGCGAAGACGTCGACATCAACGACGAACTCGTTGGCGACGGCGTCGACGCGGAGACTTTGAAGAAGTTTGCCTCGGATGACGAAGACAGCGACGCGCGAGGCGACGATAGCGATAGCGATAGCGACGGCTACGGTCCGGACGGTTTATCTTTCGACCAAGTCCTCGCGGAGATGAAGGGTGAGGTGAAAGAAAAGCCATCCGGCGTCAAATCATCCACCAAATCTCGCGTCGACAAAAAGAAGAGTGCCGACGCCTTCGGCGCCGCCGGTTCCACCAAAAAGGAGCACACCGTAAACTTTATGGCCGGTAAAAAACCCGCGCGTCGCAAGGGTCGCAAGTAAATTAGTCGCATCGCGTCTTTGAGCGCGCGCGTGGGTTGTAAGTACATACATTTGCTGATGAATTTTCTATTTCCACGCCCATCGCCATCCGATCCCCCATTATTTCTATTTTCGGGACGAAAACGGTCGTTTGAGCGTTTTCGAGACTTCCGAGGCGGTCCCTCGAGGCGACCACGAGGGAGGCGGCGCGCGAGAGATCGGGACGCGGCGCGATCGGAACGAACGCGCGGCGATGCCCGCGGTCGATGATGACGTCTCGGACGACGTCGAGCGCGTCGCGCGATCCCGGGGACGACCCGAGGGACATGGAGCACTCATCGTGCGCGCGGTGTCTCGCTTCCTTCGATCGACCGATAGGGAACGGACGAGCGAGGCGGGCGATGGGACCGCGAACGAGAAAACGGGGGAACAAGGCGAGGGATCGTGCGGTGACGCGGGATCGGCGGGCGTGGGGTCCGAGACCGAGCGCGGGGAAGAAGCGACGGGGGAGACGAGGAGACCGCGGCGAGAGACTGAGACCGCCGATGTCGCGGCGAAAGGGAAGTCGCGGACGATGATCGAGGGTGAAGAAGACATCTCGTGGAGAAAATACGGGCGGAAGTACATCATGAAGGAGGCACCGACGCCGATTGAGCGTTCTTATTATCGTTGTTCGGTTCCCGGGTGTCCGGCGCGGAAACACGTGTGCGTTCGTTCGGGGTCGGATAAATTAGAAGTATCGTACATGCACGATCACACGTGTAATCAGCTGGAAATGCTTCACACGAACACTGTGAAGCGACCTCCACCCACGCGAATGGAGAGAATAGGTCCGCCGAAGAAACGACCCCTTCAGTCCACTTGTACGAATGACAGCGCGAACAATGATCAAGGCATAAACGCTCGTCGGATACCTCGGTGGACGATGAAGCGGAAGAGAACGAAAACGGATGCAAAGAAAGTCGCCAGTACGCAGAAAGTCACCGGTGCAAAGGAGCGTCGGAATGTAGGCGCCAAAAAAGCGGAAACGAACATTCCACAAAATATTTCTCTTTTCGCTCGCGTAAAGTCAAAGGACGGTGAGACAGCGTTGAAACCCGTCCGATTGATCATGCCATCTAAGGGTCAGAACGGCGCGTTGAAATCTCAGATAGCGCTCCGAGATGCTGCGTTGAAGGTTGAACGTAGCAAAGTTATCGTGCTCGAGGCAACCTTAGAGCTCTTGCGTTCTCAGATAGAATGCAGAAACGTGAGGGAGCGTTTCAACGGAAATTCGAACGGAAACTGTCATTAGTATAATGCTGCAAGCGATGTTTTATCTACTATAATCTAACGCGGTTGTTGCATGTCGGCCGCATCACCAATCAGAGGAAGCTTAATCTCTTTACCAGCCGTCGAGCCGACGGCGCCGACGGTGCAACAAATGTACGTGAATAGGAATACACTGTTGAAGAAGAGGATTTCGGCCTGTAAGCCGACTCCACCAGTAGGTCCAGATCCATCGATGCCTTGGAAGGTGCGCGTCAACAAATCTGGAACGATCAACAAAATATCCAAAAGAATGGCTTGTTGTGCGTTGAAGCGAACGAAACGCTTCATGTTCTGGTTTTGAACGACACCCAGATAGGTGGCGAAAAACACGACAACTTGTAAAAACCCAAGACTTCCCCACAGACTAATCACCGGTGCGAGCGGTAACAACGCGAGACTGAGCATCGGAAACTGCATGAACAAAAATTTGCTGTACTTGAGGCTGTCCAACAAGGGCAACATGTACACCAACGCCGCGATCGCGCGTTCGCTGTAATCGTACTCCTCCTCCGGGTTCACCAGTTTTCTGTTGTTTTGCGCCGCCTTCTCGCGCGCGATTCTCGCTTGCGCCGCGGCCAGGTCCGCGGCCACGCGAGCGCCCTCCTTCTTCGCCTCCGCGTCCAGCGCTCGCGGCGGCGGCGGCGGCGGCTCCGACGACTCAGCCGGCTCCGGCGTCCCCAGAAGCTTATCCAAGTTATTCATCGTATCGTTTCCGACCTCATCCTCACCCTGCGCCGCGTTCGAGCGCACAGATCCTCGCCGCTTGAGACACACGCGCGCGCTCACAATCGAACCCATCCGTATCGGCGCCTCGAACGACGCGCTCACTCGTCCTCGACGCATCGGCGCGCGAACGCTCGTCGCGCGCGCGGACATCACGCGCATCGTCATCATCGTCGGTCTCGCGAGAGCGCGGCGATGTGACGACTCGGACGCGCGCCGCTTTGGCGTCACTCGAGGCTCGGGACGCGTCGACGTCGACCGGGCGGTTCCCCACCCTGACTCTGGCGCCGACTCGGAGCTCGCGAGGGGACGACACCGAGGCGAACGGTGGACGTGAGCGCCGGATGGAGACGAAGGAATGACGAGGAAGCATCGATTTTTTTGACTGTGTGCTAAGTGTTACATCATCTTCCTTCCATTCGCTCTTCATCGAACCGTCGAATCGGCGCCGCGCCGCGCGGGAGATAGACTCACATTCCCTGCGAGGCGAGGTAGTCACCGAACTGTTCCACGTGCGCGCTCACCTGTCTCGTCTCGAGATTATCCCCGTGAATACCGATCACCAACGCCGTCTTCGTCTTCTTCACCACGATTCCGTGCGTGGAGCCTCGCTTCCCTCGAACGACGCCCGCGTCGTCGCCGCCGTTGAGAAACACGTACCTCGACCCACCGACTATGATACCCTCGCTCGCGCGTTCGATTGGATCCGCGAACAGAGCCATCAAATTCTTCGCCTCCTCGGCGTTGAATCCCGGAAAGTGTTCGGATTGTCCCCAAATGTTCCCCGCGTGGTCCGAGATGGCGGACGCGCTCAGCGCCCCCGCCGCGGTGCCGTCCGGCGCCGCCACCACGCTCAGCGATTCAATCATGGCCTACGGCGTCGCGAACGAATCTCTGGCGTCAGTCTCGATCACGCGCGCGCGCGCGTCGTCGCGGACGACGCGTCCCTCGCCGCGCCCGCGCCCCGTTCCGTCGTCATCATCATCGGCACC
>TARA_B100000674_G_scaffold107486_1_pt1 | contig 10384 bp, 7 predicted proteins | sample TARA_B100000674 | Tara Oceans TARA_B100000674 (sample SAMEA2622759) | marine metagenome | biome: marine biome (ENVO:00000447); feature: surface water layer (ENVO:00002042); material: "saline water (ENVO:00002010), including plankton (ENVO:xxxxxxxx)" | depth 5 m
ATCAAATCCTTCCATCGTGGGTAAAACAATTTTTTTTAATTGTTTGTTTTCAATAGCTAAGTTTTCGAGTAAGATATTGGCTGTTTTGAATGATGATTGTTGAGATATTGATTTTTCAACTTTTTTTACAGCATCTATCAGCTCGTCAATGTCCACTGGCTTTAGTAGATAGGAACAGGAGCTTAAGTTTATGGCTTGAATTGCATAATTACTAAAGGCAGTTACAAAAATGGTTTCAAATGGAATACTGTCGTATTGATCCAGCAAGTCAAAAGCGTTACCAAATGGCATTTCAATATCTAAGAAAACGAGTTTCGGTTGATGTTTTTTTATGATTTCCGCACCTGATTTTATATTATCTGCTTCAGCCACAAGTTCAACTTGTGGACAATACTCCCTTAAATAGTTTCTTAACGTTAAACGACTTGCTGCCTCATCTTCAATAATTACTGCTTTCATAGTTTACTTTTTAAATCTGTTTTGTGGAACTACTAATTCAACGATAGTTCCGGTTCCATCTTTATGAAAATCCTTGATGGTTACATTAATTTTTAAATCGTGCAATTCATTTACAATTTGAATCCTTTCCTTTATATTTCTTAACGCAGTACTTCTGTTTTTCTTTTGGTTATTGGTTTTGAGTTCAGCACTTTTTTTTCTACCAATTCCATTATCAGAAATTGCAACATGAAGGTCCGTTTCCTGTTTAGTAAGTTTTAAATTTAAATTACCCGAATTTTCTTTGTACCGTAATCCATGCCAAATAGCGTTTTCAATGTAGGGTTGGATAAGCATTGGAGGAATTTCAAAATCATCATTATCTAATGATTCGTCAATGTGTATTTTATAGTCAAACTTGTCCTTAAATCTAAAATGCTCCAGTTCAAGATAGATCCCTAAAATTTCCAATTCTTTTTGAATTGGAATAAAATCGTATTCTGAATTTTCCATAACCAGTCTCATTAATCTTGAAAAACTGGTTAAGAATTTGTTTGCGGATCGTTGGTCGTTTTCGGAAATAAAACTGTTCACCGAATTAAGAGCATTGAAAATGAAATGAGGATTCATTTGCGACCTTAGGGTTCGGAGTGCTAATTTTTGATTGGCAATTCGTCTTTGTTTGGAAACTTTAAGAATGTAAAAAACTGCAAATGAGCCAATTATTATTAATATTAACAATAAGCCAATTGCCCATCGACTGGCTAACAAAAAATTTTCTTTTAGCGCATCCTCTTTAACCAGACTGTTGATCGCATTTTGCGAAATTTCTTTTTCTTTTCGAAGTAACTCAAGTTGTAAAAGATTTTCTACTCCTTTTCCGGAATTTATTGAATTTAATTTTTCCCTACGTTGTTCGATGGTATCTTCAAGGGTGGTGTAAAAATTTATAAATTCAAATGCTTTTTCTTTATTCTCAATTATCCTTGCTGTATTTCGAATAACTGTAATTTCACTTTTATCAATTAATGTGTAATTCGGATTTTGCATGAATTGATCAATTGAATATATTGCTTTTTCATAGTTTTTTAATGCGTAATAAGATTCAGCTAATCTCAAATACTCTAGAGAATTGACTTTTCTATTTCGACTATTTAAAGATTCATTTATTAGGGTTACGTCTTCTTTATACCGATTATTGGATTTCAATGTGTTTGAGAAAGATCTTTTAAGTTTGGACCTTTGTCTAAAATTATTTTTTTCGTTTGATTTTTCTGTAATTGAAATTGCTTTTTGATAAGCTTCAATCCCTTCTTCAATTTGGTTTGTGGAAATATAGCAAATGGCCATTTTATTTATTATTTCCACTTCCTCTTCTTTGCTTGTTTTTCTGAATTGAAGTGTTTTTAAGATATCAATGGCTTCGTCAAATTTTTGCAATGCAATTAGGTTTTCAACGAAAAGTAATTGTGTTTGTAAACTTGATTTTTTACTTTTTGATTGTAGAACTGATTCCAGCAAGGAGTTTGATTTTTGATGCTCGCCCGTTTGAGAGTAAAGTTCTGCAAAAATTAAATTTATGTTTGGTATGTCTATTTTGTTCTTCCCACTTTGAGATAGTTTTAAATATTCCAGAGCCACCTCGGGTTGATTTATCGATTGATAAATTTTAGCTGATGCAAAATACGACCAACCTAAAGCTTCTTTAAGATCATTGTTGATGCATGATTTTGTTATAATTTCAATTTGTTTTAACTCGGTGGACGATAAGGAATCGATATTTAAAATTTCCCTTACCATATGAATGTGCTGGTTTGAAAGAATAACATTATTTCTTTTTCTTTCTGTTTTATTTTTTTTGATTTCACTTTGTGTTCCTCCGGCATAGTGAGTAATAGGAACTGCAATCAAAATGACAAGTAAAAGATACAGCTTATTAAGAGTTTTATTTTTTTGCATGATTGTGTAAACATCTTTAAAAAGATTTGTATTTCCAAATCACAAATTCCCTTAACACATAGATAGAATAGGATTTTTGGTTCTTTTAAGTTGCTTAACTAATTGGTTATATCGTTTAACTCAATCAAACAACTAATTCACTAAGTCTTCATTTTTATTCAACTTTTTTGGGAGCAATTTAGGGTCAGATATAAATATTAAAAATTATGAAAAATCAAATTTTACCATTAGTCGCCTCAGCTATTTTAACACTGTCATTACTTTCTTGTGAGGAATCGAGAAGTTTAAAAAAGAATGAAAATAAATCAGGACCTGATATAAGTTCTAAAAAAACAGAATCGACTCAGACAAAGAAAACAAAAATTAAGTTGGCAATCATATTGGACACCAGCAATAGTATGGACGGTTTAATAGATCAGGCTAAAAATCAACTGTGGAAGATTGTTACAGAGCTTGCTAAAACAAAAGACAAAAATGGTGAAGATCCAGATATAGATTTAGCACTATATCAGTATGGTAATGATAATCTTAGTATCAGAAATGGCTATGTTCAATTGGTTCAAAGTTTTACAGGGGAATTGGATGAAATTTCTGAAAAGTTATTTGCTTTAAAAACTAACGGAGGTGAAGAATATTGTGGTACAGTAATCAGTACATCTTTGACTGATCTGAACTGGAGTAATTCATCTGATGATTTACAAATGATATATATCGCAGGGAACGAGGGTTTTAACCAAGGGTCTTGTTATTATGAAAGGGCTTGTAAAATAGCTAAAAGCAAAAATGTGACTGTAAACACTATTTTTTGTGGTAATCGACATGAAGGAATTAATACTTTTTGGAAACATGGTGCAGATTTAACAAATGGTAATTTTGCTTGTATTAATTCAGATGCTAAATCTGTTCATTATGACTCTCCTTATGATGATCAAATATCCCTTCTGAATATAGAATTAAACAAAACATATGTTCCTTGCAGTGCTGCAGGTATTTCTAAAAAAGAAAAACAGCTTATGCAGGATTTAAATGCAGAGAAAATAGGTAAAGCAAATGCTTCCAGAAGATATTTATCAAAGGGAAGTAAAGTATATCGTAATAGTAGCTGGGATTTAGTTGATTACTCGAAAGGAAAGAAATTTGATATTGGTAAAGTTGATAGAAAACACCTTCCGGATTCCTTAAAGAATTTATCTGATACTGATTTACGAGTTAAAATCAATCAGCTTTCCTCTAATCGCACAAGGATTAAGCAGGAAATGGCAAAACTCAATAAAAAAAGAGAGGATTTTGTACTTAAGGAAAAGCAGAAAGCTGCTAAGATTGGTGATGCTCAGTTGGAAAATGCAATAATTAAAGGGTTGAGAGAACAGGCTTCAAAGAAGAAAATCAGGTTTGAAGAAACCATTAATTAAGAGAGCTGTTTTCATCGCAAGTGATTCATTGATCGTTGATTAAAAAGTTTTGTCTTTTTCACGCAAAAAATAATTTCATGAAAAGTATCATAATAGCATTACTTATAGTGAGTCCTTCGGGATCATTAGTTGCAGGTAGTAATTATCAGGAAAAACTGGATTCTTCAATAAAAAAGTTGAGGAATTTGAGTTCAGATTCAATCATTTCTGAATCATTTTACTTTGTTATGACCGATTCTGTTTTTCCAGATTGGATGGGAACAAAATGGGATTTTAATGGAATATCAAATGTGCCGAGTAAGGGCATGATTGCTTGTGGATACTTTGTAAGTACAACCTTAAAGCATGTTGGTTTTAACTTAAATAGATATAGGTTAGCTCAGCAGGCGGCTTCTAAAGTTATAGATGTGCTATGTGGCGAAAACAAAATGAAATCGGTTTTAGAAGCAGATATCATTCAAAAATTAAAAGGTAGAGGAAACAATCGACTGTATGTTGTTGGGCTTGATTATCATGTTGGTTTTTTAGCGGTGGAAAACGACTCGGTATATTTTATTCACTCAGATTATTTTAACGGAAAGGTTGTTTGTGAAAAAGCATCTGAATCAATAAGCTTTTCAAGCACAAACGCATACGTTTACGGAGAGCTGACAAATAACCCATTATTATTTACCAGGTGGAAGAACGGAATAAAAATTTATTAATGAAAGCTAATATATTATTCATTGCCGGAGTTTTTTTGACTCAGTTATTTGCAAATGGTGAAACGGAAGTCCTGAATCAGCCGGAATATTCATCAAAACTGAAAGAAGCAAAAGAATTTATTAATAGAAATAAGATGGATTCAACAGTATGCTTTTTAATTGATATGAAAGTTCATTCGGGTAAAAAAAGGTTTGCGGTTCTGGATTTAAAAGGAGATTCTATTTTAAGGGAAATAATTGTTTGTCACGGAAGTGCAGGATCAAGAGGGTTAGAATCGAGTGGGCCTGAAAACCCTGTTTTTAGTAATATTCCAGGTAGCTATGCTTCATCTTTAGGGAAATATAGAATCGGCAAACGATCTTATAGTAATTGGGGAATTCATATTCATTATAAACTGCATGGATTGGATTCAACGAACAATAATGCTTTTAAAAGGATAATAGTTCTTCATAGTTTTATTGGTGTAAATCAATCCGAAGTTTATCCTGAGGCTGCACCATACAGTTTGGGGTGTCCAATGGTTAGTAATGAGGACATGACTTATTTGGACGAGCTTTTAAAAACAAAAAAAAATGTATTGATGTGGATTTATCATCAGGAATGAAAATTTAGGTATATGAGTTTTATTTAGTTTGTCAGGTTAGTTAGCGATGGAGGAAGAGTAAAATCTTCCTCTTTTGTTTTTAAAGCAATCACTAACAAGCTCAGAACAAATTTTTGGAAATCTATATTTAATGAGTATTTATTTCTTGAGTTTTATTTCTAATGGCCATCCTTTAAACTCTTGAAATGTAGAAGATGTATTAAAATGCAAAGGATAAGCATGAATAAATGCCTTATGCCCTTTTTTCTTAAATTCTACTATTCCAAAACCTGGTGATTTACGATTAATAGAATTGGGATTTGGTGCATTTGGATTTGGATTGGCAACGGCTCTTACGTTAATTTTGTTTCCGAATGCATCAGTATATTTTCCTAATGGATAATTATTATTTGAGCCATCATCATCTGGCCACCACATTCTAGGCCAGGTATTTGCAATTGCAGGGACAGAATAAAAAGTGTAATTTGTATTACTTGAGTCAAAAACATCTATTACAGCTCCCATATGTTGATCTCCTGAAATAAATAAAATAGATGAATCCTGAAGGGCTTCAAGAGCTTTATCTCTTCCTGTTTTAGGCCATCCATTCGTATCCATGTCTGGTGATACTTTTTGAGGTCCACTATCTTTTGTTGCAGGTCGATCTTTTAAGGGCGTGTAATCAATTTGAACTGTTGTTAAGCTGGCATATGCTGATTGAGTTAAAATTATCCTGAATTCTTTTTTCTTTTTTAATTGCCCAGACCACGTCTTTAAAAAATTTAATTGCTTTTTTCCTAATAGTGTGAATTCATCGTTATGATAATCTTCGGCAGTGATGTTTTTTTCGATTGCAAATCCATTGTAAACTTTAAACTTATTTTGTGATGGAGGAGATTTAAATTTTTTGTCTTCTAAAATAGCGAAGTTGAGATTTCCATATTTATAGTCGGTGTAATAGTTAATGATTCCATTATCTAATTTTTTTTGTTTTGGGTAAGGTAGGTGGCTTGTTTGGCAACGAGTAACCATATTTACAAAATCTTTACCCATAAAATACCCTCCATTATCCTGCTGCCAGGTGTCGTAGTTTTTTTTTCCGTAATAAGAAGGGATCTTTTCGATTGAGCTTGTCTTAGCAGGAGCACCACTATTTCCCCAAATGTTTCCTTGAAAAACATCGTGATCATCCGTCATAATAATAGTGGGTTGATCTTGTGTAAGATCTCTGAAAGCATAACACCAAATGCTCCATTTGTATAAATAGTCGAGCCTGCAGAAAGGTTCTTTGTAAATGGCCATTTCTGGTCGACTTTCATAGATTTGATCTCCTAAAAAAGCAACTACATCTGGCTTTTGAATTTCATAACCTTCTTTTATTTTTCTATAGGGATAAAACACATTTTTGTATTCAATACCCCCAGAATGGAAAAAAGTAAAACCATTACAATTTAGAGCCATTAACTTTGGTCGCTTGTTTTGAGGCTTGGAATGTACTGTACCCCAAAACACTTTTCGATGTGGATTTTCTGATAATGGTACAGATGATCTAACAACATATTTTTTTGATTTAAAGTTTTTTGGAAGAGGGATTCGGAATCTTAATTGATAGCATGATGAATCAAACTGACCAACGTATTTTATTTCATCAGAGCCTTCAATAAAACCGAAGGTAATTTCATCTTTTCTTTTTGGGACAAATGGCATTAATTGAGCCGTGAAGAACAAAGAGTCACGTGTATTGGTATAAAACGTTGATAGAATGGGGCCAATTCTACTCGTTTCATTATTAATAAATGATTGTTTTATTCCTTCAATATGAATATCATCAAATGAGGCATTTGTTGTATAGGGTGTTTTAGAATTATAGAATAATGCAATATTTCCAATAGGTATATCATAATTTATTGGAAGTTTAATTTCTTGATTTTCAGAACCATAAATTTTGAGGGTTGTAGCGGAGTTTGTATTGTATTCAATTTCAATAATAATTCCTTCAGTAAAAAGTTCTTTTTTTAGTGTTTCGTTAATTTTTACTTCAAATAAAACAGAATCAATTTGATAATTTATCAGTTGTAATTTCCCATCTGCTTTTATTCCAAATAAATGACATTTTCCCGGTGAAAGTGTGTTAAAAATAAAATTGTTTGTCTTTGAAGTTAAAGAGGTATCCCCGGCACCAATTAAGAATCCATAAATAGCTATTGAATCATTACGAACCTTATCGTAAAGTTTAATTTTCGAAGATAAAGATAGTTTGCCTTTGGAATTTATAATAGAGTGGGAGGTTATATGGGCAGTTCTTCTTTTTGAAAAAAATGGGAAGGCTTTAGCTTTATTGTTTTCAACTTTCCAATCCAGAAACGAATTACACCAAAAATTATATCCAAGCCATGGTTGATTGTCAATTGAATCCCAATCGTAATGCAAAGACAAGTATTTACTTTCCCCTCGAAATTTAAGAGGGTAAGAAAACAAAGGCTGTGTCTTAAAAAAGAAAACACAGCCTAGTAATATTATTAAAAGCGAATGTCGCATTACACAATGCTTGCTGATAACCCAGTGTAGTTATATGGAGAAATTGATTTCAATTCCTTCTTAATATCATCTGATACATTTAACGTTTCAATAAAATTAGCAATTGAAGTTTCGGTAATTGCATCATTCGTTCTTGTTAAAGCTTTTAATGCCTCATATGGTTTTGGATATCCTTCTCTTCTTAAAATAGTTTGGATCGCTTCCGCAACAACCGCCCAGTTGGCGTCTAAATCTTCCTTAAGTTTAGCCTCGTTTAATAATAATTTACCTAATCCTTTAAGAGTTGAAGCTAAACCAATTAAAGAGTGACCAATGGGTACGCCAATGTTTCTTAAAACTGTTGAGTCAGTTAAATCTCTTTGTAATCTTGAAATAGGAAGTTTGCCAGATAAATGCTCATAAATTCCATTGGCAATACCTAAGTTTCCTTCAGAATTTTCAAAATCTATAGGATTTACTTTATGTGGCATAGCCGAAGAACCAACTTCACCTTCTTTTAATTGTTGTTTAAAGTAATCCATTGATATGTATGTCCAAATATCTCTATCCAAATCAATCAGAATAGTATTTATTCTTTTCATCCCATCAAATAGAGCAGCTATGTTGTCATAATGTTCAATTTGAGTTGTAGTTTGAGATCTGTTTAGCCCGAGTACACTATTCACAAAATGATTTGCAAACTCAATCCAATTTCGCCCTGGAAATGCAACCTTATGTGCATTAAAGTTACCCGTTGCGCCACCAAATTTAGCCGAATAAGGAATAGATTTTAATTGTTTTAATTGAACTTCCAATCGTTCAACAAATACATAAAATTCTTTACCTAAAGTTGTTGGAGAAGCAGGCTGTCCATGTGTCCTTGCCAGAAGAGGTATTTCAATCCATTTTTTTGACAAGGTTTTTAACTCAGAAATCACCTCATTAATTATAGGGTAATAAACCTCATTTAAAGCATCTTTTAAAGATAAAGGAACAGATGTATTGTTAATGTCTTGAGAGGTTAAACCAAAGTGAATAAACTCCAGGCTATCTGATAAACCAAGAGCTGTTAGTTTTTCCTTAATAAAATATTCTACTGCTTTTACATCATGGTTGGTTGTCTTTTCAATTTCTTTAATTGCCAATGCATCCGTTTCAGAGAAGTTTTCATAAATTGAACGAAGTTGAGGGAAAAGTTGACTTTTAACTTCAGATAGTTGAGGTAGAGGAATTTCACATAAGCATATGAAATATTCAATTTCAACTTTTACGCGGTACCTAATTAAAGCGGCTTCTGAAAAGTATTTTGCTAAATCTTTGGTTAGTCTTCTATATCTACCGTCTATGGGAGAAATTGCTGTCAAATTATTTAATTCCATGTGCAAAAATTAGTGGACAAATATAGTTAATTCAATCGGATTTTGTTGAGGTGTTCAAATGAAATCTAAATTTAGATCAGGCATCTAATTCAAATGATTTTTCGCAAATGATTTTTCCATTAATAAAAACTGCAATCTTGTGTTCCCCACTGTACAGTTTTCGAGTTGATATAAGTTTAAAAGAATGAGTTTTTTCAATAAGAACTGATTCACCTTTTTTTATCTTCTTAACACATATTTTAAAGGTTTTGGGAGCTCTTTTGTTGTTGAATTTCATGAAAAAACAAATATAATCAATAAGAAGATTTTCTGTAATCGGACCTGTGTTAGTAATGGTAAATGAGAATTTAAGCGAATCACCAATTTTTATTTTTTTATGGCTTAATAAAAAATTTGAAATTTTTATTTTCGGTGATAATGAGTAACCTTCAATTTTCAGGGCATCCGGAGTTCCTTTTTTAAGCTCATTTCTGAGGGCGTGTTTTACAATCCAGTTTGTATTAGGCTTGTTTTCTTTTTTCCATTGCCTAAGAATTTTTAAAGCAATTTTAGGGTTGTCTTTTGCAATATCATTCATGTGGTTTGCTACTGATTTTTGCACATATTTTGAATCATCGTTTTTTAGGATTTGTAGTAATTCAATACCGGAATATGGGTTTTTTTTGAATGCTTTTATTTCCTTAGCCCAGGGAAGTCTTGGTCGGCAACCTTCTGAGGCTAGTCTTCTAACATTAGGGTTTTTATTTGTTGCCCATATTGTTAATTGATTAATGCTTTCTTCTTCAAAGTTTTCAATGAAAGGCCGAATAGCAAATTCACATGTAAAGTGTTTTGTAATATCCTCTATTAAGGCAAAGGATACTTCCAGATATTCTTTTTTACAGCCATTCTTTGCTATAAAATCACTTAGTGGCATCCAGATAAATTGATTCCAGTTATTATCTGTTTTATAATCTTCAGGGAGAGATTTTTTAATTATTTTCGCACTTTCATAAAAATCTTTTGGCATGTATTTATTCAGAGCATTTGTTATTATATTCAAGCGTTCACTAAATGAAATGTAATCGTGAAAGGAACCAATGTAAACTTTAAAATCATCAAATTTAAACTGGGGGTAATGCTTTAAGATGATCAGACCTAATCGGGCAACTAGTTTGTGGTTGAAAATATGTCTTTTCAGGTGAACCGCAGGCACTATTTCTTAATAATCTTGTGAGAGACTTTAGTAAGACCATTGGAAATAGTTATGAAGTATATTCCTCTCGAATCTATACTTTCCGTTTCGATGTGATTTATACCTTCTGCTAATTTTCCATTTTTAATTTCTCTACCCGTAACATCTGTGATGGTGAAAAGTAAATTTTGTTTATTAGTGTTAATATTCAAAATGT
>TARA_B100000674_G_scaffold328285_1_pt1 | contig 10383 bp, 10 predicted proteins | sample TARA_B100000674 | Tara Oceans TARA_B100000674 (sample SAMEA2622759) | marine metagenome | biome: marine biome (ENVO:00000447); feature: surface water layer (ENVO:00002042); material: "saline water (ENVO:00002010), including plankton (ENVO:xxxxxxxx)" | depth 5 m
AAAGATGCAACTAATTTTTATATGATTATTGCTGGTTTTGCTGCATTTCTTGGTTGTTTAAACCTGCTTCAATTACATCTACGAAAAATTGCTTATAAAAAAGAAAATTGGCAATATAGTATTTTTACATTAGTTGGATTTATAATAATGATAATTTTTGGATTTATCTATAATGGATCAGAAGTTGATATGGGTCCACACCTAAAAGATGATAAATCTGCATTTTACTGGATGTATAATTATATATATTTACCACTAGCATCAACAATGTTTGCTCTTTTAGCATTTTTTGTTGCCTCAGCTTCTTATAGAGCATTTAGAATTAGAAATTTTGAAGCTACACTATTATTAATTTCTGGAGTTTTATTAATGCTTGGCCGAGTTCCAATAGGGGCATTAATTCCATGGTGGGTAGTAACAATTATGTTTACATCTATATTTTTTGCCATAATTGCATCTAAAATTTTAAATAGGAAAGTTTTTTTCCTGTCCTATGTTTTTTCTAATATCTTACTTATAATTTTAGGATTATTTTTTGATTGGTCTCAAAAAACTCCCGCAATACTTTCAATACCTGCAATTCAAGAATGGATTATGGCTGTTCCAGCAACTGCTGGTTCAAGAGCTATAATGATTGGAATTGCTTTGGGAATTGTTGCGCAATCTTATAGAATTATGACTGGAAGAGAAAGGTCAATACTTGGAGATTAAATGAAAAATTATATTTTAAAATTAGGAAATTTAGATAGAAGAATCATTTTTTTATTAATTGGTCTTTCTGTTTTGATACCTTTAATAAATCCTAATTTAGTTGATTTGCCATTGGGACAAGATCGCAATACAAAAATTGTTTATGATTCAATAAGCGAACTAAATGATGGAGACAGGGTATTAATTTCTTTTGCATATGGTGCAAGTACTAAGCCTGAGGTTCATCCAATGGCTGTAGGTTTACTAAATCACTTATTTACAAAGGGTATAAAGGTTTACATTGTTTCGTTATGGCCTGAATCACCAATAATGGCTGAACAAGCCATATCTGCAGTAAAAGAGTCGCAATTATTTGATATTAAAGATGGAATTGATTTTGTTATGTTTGATTATAAAGTAGGTGGTTTTGTTGTTATCAAAGGAATAGCTGATAACTTTAGAGATATTTATCAACAAGATAAAAATGGTATATCAATTAATGATCTTCCAATTATGGAAGGAATATATGATGTCAAAGATTTTGATTTTGTATTTGATTTTTCAGCAGGTGTTCCAGGAAATGCTGAATGGGTTCAATATGCATGTGATCCAAAAAAAGTACCTCTATCTTCTGGCTGTACCTCAATAATGGTTACTGATGCAATTCCATATGTTGAATCTGGTCAGTTAAAAGGTATTTTAGCAGGAATGCCTGGTGCAGCTGAATATGAAAAAATGGTTTATGATTTTATGGTAAAAGAGCAAAATAACAATAATAAATATATTAATTCAGAAAAAGATATCATAAAAGGTAAGGCTTATGCAAGAATGTCAGCCCAATCAATAGCTCATCTTTTGATGGTATTATTTATTATAATAGGAAATATAGCATACTACTTCAGTAGAAAAGAAAACTAAATGGTATTTAATTTTGAAATAATCGGAATATGGTTTTTAGTACTTATGACACTAAGTATTTTGAGTTATTTGTATGGTGATAATCCATTTTATAAGGCTTCAGAACATATATTTGTAGGAGTTTCAGCTGGATATATATTTGCTTTAACATGGTGGGATCAAGTTTGGCCTAATTTATTTGGAAGATTATTTCCAAATTATGTTCAAGCAGGTTTTGATTTTAACATCATATATGTTATCCCATTAATACTTGGTATTTTTATGTTATTACGACTCATACCATCTTTGAGTTGGTTAGCAAGAATATCAATTGGTTACATTGTTGGAATGGCTGCAGGTTTAAAAATTTATGTATTTATTAATTCTAATATTTTAATGCAAATTCAAAATTCAGCTATTGATTTTAGTAAAAGTGGTTTTGATATATTTAATCATATTTTAATTTTAGTTGGTGTAATATCTGGACTGGTATATTTTTTCTTTTCAAAAGAACATAAAGGTGTTATTGGAAAAGTTAGTAAAATTGGAATTTACTTTCTTATGATTAAGTTTGGTGCTTCATTTGGTTTTGCTGTTATGGGAAGAATATCTTTATTAATTGGACGTTTCGAGGACTTAATTAACTACTCCGTTGAAGATTATAACTATGCAACTCCAGTAATTTTTACATTTATGATCATTTCACTGCTAATATGGTCACTTAAACAAAAAGATAATACAGAAGATTATAAAGGATAAATAATAAAATGAATGAAATATTAAAAAATTTAGGTATAAACGAAATCAGTATGGGATCATGTTTTGGAGGTGAGACTTGGATTGACAATGGTTCTAGTAATTATATAGAAAGTTACAATCCAACAAATGGAGAATTGCTTGGTAAAGTACAACTTTGTGATGAAAAAGATTATGAAGATATTATTAACAAATCAAACGAAGTTTTTAAAGAATGGAGAATGGTGCCTGCACCTATTAGAGGACAACTAATACTTGAAATGGCAAATGAATTAAGAAGTAAGAAAGACGAATTGGGAAGTTTAGTATCTTTAGAAATGGGAAAAATTAAAGCTGAAGGCGATGGTGAAGTTCAAGAAATGATAGATATAGCTGATTTTGCGGTAGGTTTATCAAGACAATTATACGGACTTACTATGCATTCAGAAAGGCCAGAGCACAGAATGTATGAACAATGGCATCCAATTGGAAATGTTGGTATTATTTCTGCATTTAATTTTCCAGTAGCAGTTTGGGCATGGAATGCCTTTATAGCCGCAATATGTGGAAATATAAGTATTTGGAAACCTTCATCTAAAACTCCTCTTTGTGCAGTTGCTGTTCAAAATATATGTAATGAAGTTTTAACTAGAAATGGCTACAAAGGGATTTTTAACTTAATTATTGGAAGAGGTTCAGTAATTGGAGAAAAATTTATCAATGATAAAAGAGTTCCATTAATATCAGCCACAGGTTCAACTGCTATGGGTAAGAAAGTCGCTAAGGCAGTAGGTGCTAGATTAGGTAAAACAATACTTGAATTGGGGGGTAATAATGCAATTATTGTTGATGAAACAGCTAATATGGATTTAGTAGTACCTGGAATAGTTTTTGGTTCTGTGGGGACAGCAGGTCAAAGATGTACATCTACTAGAAGAATAATTGCACATTCCTCAATTTTTGATAAATTAATTGATCAACTTAAAAATGCTTACAAACAAGTCAGAATCGGAGATCCACTTAAATCTGATACTTTAATGGGTCCTTTGATTGATAAAGGTGCCATTAATGATTTTGAAAATGCATTAGTAAAAGTTAAAAATGAAGGTGGAGAAATTTTATTTGGAGGTAAGCCTATTGATGGTTTGGGCTGCTTTGTTGAACCAACTATAGTCAAAGCAGAAAATTACTATCAAATAGTTCAAGATGAAACTTTTGCACCTATTTTATATGTAATGAAATATGATACCATAGATGAGGCTATTGAGTTACATAATTCAGTACCTCAGGGACTATCATCATCAATTTTTACAAATAGCATCATAAACTCGGAAACATTTTTATCTCATAAAGGAAGTGATTGTGGAATTGCTAATGTTAATATAGGGACATCTGGAGCAGAAATTGGAGGTGCATTTGGTGGTGAAAAAGAAACTGGTGGAGGTAGAGAATCTGGTTCAGATGCATGGAAAGCATATATGAGAAGGCAAACGAATACAATTAACTGGAGTAAAGAATTACCTTTAGCACAGGGTATTAAATTTGATTTATAAGGAATAAAAATGACAATTAAAGCAACAGAAGTTAGAGAATTATTAGATAGAAATATTTTAGCAGATGGATTTGAACCAATATTAGATTTAAAAGAAAGTCATGATTCATGGATTGTTGATAAAAGAAATGGTGAAAAATTTTTAGATATGTTTTCAATGTATGCTTCTGGATGTATTGGATACAATCACCAAAACATACTGAAAAACAAAGATTTGCTTGCAAATGTATCTTTATTTAAGCCAACATTATCAGATATTTATACAACTGAATACGCTGATTTTTTAAATGTATTTGATAAAATTGCTATCCCAGCGTATTTAAAAAATACTTTTTTTATTGAAGGAGGTGGATTAGCCGTAGAAAATGCACTTAAAGTTGCATTTGATTGGAAATATAGAAAGAATTTAGAAAAAGGAATAACTAATAAAGGAAACCAAATTATTCATTTTAAAGAAGCATTTCATGGAAGAACTGGTTATACGCTTTCTTTAACTAATACTGATCCAATCAAAACAAAATATTTTCCAAAGTTTGATTGGCCAAGAATTGAAAATCCTTATTTGAGTTTTCCTACAAATTCAGAGATATTAAATGATGTCAAGAAAAAAGAGGAATTAGCAATATCACAGATTATTGAAGCTATTAAATCTAACCCAAATGATATAGCTGGATTAATTATTGAGCCAATTCAAGGTGAAGGAGGCGACAATCATTTTAGATGCCGATTTTTTGAAAAATTAAGATCACTTGCAGATGAACATGAATTTTTATTAATCTATGATGAAGTTCAAACTGGAGTTGGAATTACAGGTAAAATGTGGGCACATCAACATTTTACACCATCGTTATGTCCATGCGATAAAACTATTGAAAAAGCTCCTCTACCAGATATTATATCTTTTGGAAAAAAATCACAAGTATGTGGAATTCTTGCAGGAGATAGAGTTCTTGAAGTTAAAAATAATGTTTTTAAGAGATCTAGTAGAATAAATTCTACTTTTGGCGGCAATTTAACAGATATGATTAGATTTAAAATAATTCTAGAAACAATTGAAGAGTTTGACTTATTAGAGAACGCTGCAAAGATGGGTAATTATTTACTTAAAAAATTACATAAATTAGAGGATCAATTTCCCGCATTTGTTATTAATTCTAGAGGATCTGGATTATTTTGCTCGTTTGATTTACCATCTTCAGATGAAAGAGATTTATTGACACAAGAGGCATATAAAAATAATTTAATAATCTTGGGCTGTGGTATTAAAAGTATAAGGTTTAGACCTCATTTAACTGTAAGCGAACAAGAAATTGATTTTGCTATTGATTCTTTAGAAAAGTCTATTAAAAATATTTTAAAATAGTGAATGGTAATTTATATATTGTCGCAACTCCTATTGGGAATCTCGATGACACAACTATTAGATCAAAAATAATTCTTGAAAATGTAGATTTTATAGCAGTTGAGGACACTAGAGTTACTAAAAAATTTTTAAATAAATTTGATATTGAAAATAAACTTATTGTATACAATAATTTTAATGAAAAAAAACAAATTGATAAAATTCATAAGATTTTAAAAAAAGGTAATGATGTTGCTCTTGTTTCTGATGCAGGAACACCATGTATAAGTGATCCTGGATATTTACTAGTTAACCATTGCAGGAAAAATAAAGTTAATGTTTTTACTGTTCCAGGTGCCAGTTCATTAATATCCGCACTATCTATTAGTGGTTTACCTTCTGACTCTTTTTATTTTGAAGGTTTTCTTCCAAAAAAGAAAGGAAGAAAAACAAAATTTGAATTTTTAAAATCAATTCCTTGTTCAGTTATTATATTTGAATCACCTAAGAGAATAATTAAAACATTAGCAGATATAAGAGATTATTTAGGTTCGCAAAGAGTTGTGAGTATACATAGAGAAATGACTAAAGTTTATGAAGAAAGTTTTATTGGTTTAGTTCAAGAATCTATTGATTTTTTTTCTTTGAAGAATCCAAAAGGTGAATTTGTTATTATTATTGCTAAAGAAGGATATACATTATGATGAAAAATAAATTTATTTCTTTTGAAGGTGTTGATGGCGTTGGAAAAACTACGCAAATTAATTTATTTTTAGAAAAACTTAAAAAATCAAATTTTGATTATCAATTATATAGAGAGCCTGGTGGAACAAGTTTGTCAGAACGAATACGAGAAATTTTACTAAATAATGATAATGATATTTCAAGTATTACTGAAACTTTACTATTTCTTTCTGCTAGGTCTGACTTAATTAATAAAAAGATTATACCTTCTGTTGAAAAAGGTAAATCATTCATTGTATGTGATAGATTTTTTGATAGCACCCTAGCTTATCAATCCTATGGTAGAGGAATTAATATCGATTTAGTAAAAAAAATTACAGAAGAGATTTTGCAAAATTACATACCTTCAACAACTTTTTTACTTGATTGTGATATTGATTTAAGTTTAAGTAGGTTAAACTCTAAAGATAGAATGGAAAGTTCAGGTTTAGAGTTTCTTAATAAAGTTAAAGAAGGTTTTTTAGAGTTAGCATTATTAGACAAAAATAGATATGTTATAATAGATGCGAATGATAGTATTTCTGACATAGAAGAATCCATTTGGGAGCAATTTAGCAAAAGGTATTTAAAATGATTAAAACATCATGTAAAAGTTTTTTTATTATAATTTTATTTCTAGGTATTCTAATACCAACTGAAAATGATTTAGATGAATATTTTGATTTATACCAAAAAATATTTGAAACATTTACAAAAAATTACGTTGATACACTTGATAAAACAGAATTAATAAAATTAAGTTTTGATGGTATGTTTAAAGAAGTTGATCCTTATACAAAGTTATATGTTGGTTCTAGTAAAGACAGATTAGAAATTATGACAAAAGGTAAATATGGCGGTATTGGAATGCAGATTGGTTTAATTCAAGATACTTTAACAGTTTTAATGCCTTATGAAGATAGTCCTTCCTACACAGAAGGTATTCAATCTGGTGACCAAATATTAATGATTGATACTATCTCAACAATAGGTTTAACATCATCTGAATCATCAGAATTAATTAGAGGCGAACTAGATTCAAAATTAATTTTAAAGATTAGAAGGCCGTCAAATCAAAAAGAAATGACATTTGAATTAGTTAGGTCAAATATCATTGTAAAAGATGTTCCTTTTTGGGAGGTAAATAAAGATGGTGTTGCTTACATAAGAATAAAGAAGTTTTCAAAAAATACGGCTAAAGATTTTAGAAAAGGTTTAACTCAGATATTAAAAAACCCAAATACTAAAGGATTAATCATTGATTTAAGAGGTAATACAGGTGGTTTATTAAGTAATGCATTAAATATTTTAGATCAACTAGTTCCTAAGGGAGAAAATTTACTTAAAACAAGAGGCCGCATTGAAAAGGCAAATAGAAATTTCAATGCAAAATTTTCAACTAAGATACCAAAAAATTTTCCTATGACAGTTTTAATTGATAATAGGTCTGCTTCTGCTTCTGAAATTGTATCTGGAACTTTGCAAGATCTAGATTTAGCGTTAGTAATAGGAACTCCATCATTTGGAAAAGGTTTGGTTCAAAGAATATTTAATGTAAATGATTCTATAAGTTTGAAAGTTACTACATCCAAATATTACACACCTTCTGGAAGATTAATTCAAAAAAAAGATTACCTAGACAATGATGTGTTAACTGATGGCTTAGAGGATAGAGATTCAACTTTTTATACTAAAAATGGTAGAACAGTAAAAGGTGGTGGTGGTATTTATCCAGATATTGAAATTGAAAAGAAGAAAATCCCCCCAATTGTACAGTCACTTTATAGAGAAAGATTATTCCTTAAGTTTGCGTCAGAGTATACGTTTAAAAACAATATGAAATTGCCAATTAAAATTTCGAAAAAAATATTGAAAGATTTTATTGAATATGTTCAAAATTACGAAATCGATTATATTCTTCCTGGTGAAAATGAGTTAGCTGATCTAAAAAATAGTTTATATAGCGAATATGGGACAACTGTTGATAGCAAACAAAATAAATTTAAATATCAAGCTGATGAATCATATATAATTGTCGACGCTTATGGTTGGCTTAGATTAAAAAATGGATCTGGGAAAACTATAAAATTAATATCTCCTTCAAGTCATAGTTTGAATACAGGTGAATATAATATTAATGAATTGGGTCAAATTGTTTCTAAAACCAAATTACAAAATACTGATTTAGAATATTTATCTTTTTTAACAAGTAATATTGATGATTACTTCAATGAGATTAAAGTTTTACAATATATTGACAAAGATAATATAAAATGGATTGAAAATTCATTATTGAGAGAAATGTCTCTAGTTTTAGGTAATGAAAAAGAAAAAATTAAAGTTAGTTTATATAATGATGCTGAATATCTAAAGGCTAAAGAACTAATTTTAAATTATGATGAATATAGCAATTATATAAGTCCAAAAAATTAATTTAGTCGATTAGCTCAGTTGGTTAGAGCGCTACGTTGACATCGTAGAGGTCACTGGTTCGAATCCGGTATCGACTACTAAATTTTGTAACGAATTAATTTATAGTTTGTAATATAGTATAAATTTCTTAAAATTGGTGCTCGTATATATATATTAAATAAGGAGATATAAAAATAAATAAAACTAATAAGGGCTTAAGAATAAATGAGCAAATTAAAACTGAGACTGTTCGATTAATAAGCAGTGAGGGAGATCAGTTGGGAGTAGTATCCTTACAAGATGCTTTAAATAAGGCTGATAATGTTGGTTTAGATTTAGTAGAAATATCACCAAATACTAATCCTCCCGTATGTAAAATTTTAGACTATGGGAAATACATTTACGAAAAACAGAAGTTAGAGAAAAAAAATAAAAAGAAACAACATGTAATTCATGTTAAAGAGATTAGGGTTAGACCTAATACAGGTGACCATGATTTATTGACAAAATTATCTCGAGCAAAAAAATTTTTAGAAGCCGGAGATAAAGTTAAAATAACTGTAATGTATAGAGGTCGTGAAATGGCTAGACAAGATATGGGCGTAGATACATTAAACAGAGTGGTCAGTATTTTAGATGACTTTGCTGAAATAGATAAGCAAGCAAACATGGAAGGTAGAAGACTTTCCTTAATTCTAAGTCCTAAGTAAGGAGTAAATTAAGATGCCAAAAATGAAAACAAGAAAAAGTGTTGCTAAAAGGTTCAAAAAAACTGGTTCTGGTAAGTTGATGCATGCAAGAGCAGGTGGAAGCCATTTAAACACAAGGAAAAGCTCGAATCGGAAGAGGCGTCTCCGTAAGAGCACTACAATTAGTTCTGCTATGAGTAGCAGAAATAAGAAAATGATAAATTAGGGGAGTAGTATGCCAAGAGCTAATAGTTCAGTTCCTAGAAGGAAAAAACATAAGAAAATCATTAAACAAGCGAAGGGTTATTTTGGTACCCGAAAATCCAATTACAGAACTGCAAAAGATGCTGTTCAAAGAGCCTTGCAGTATGCTTACAGAGATAGAAGACAAAAAAAGCGTGATTTTAGAAGATTATGGATAATTAGAATTAATGCTGCTGTAAGAAATAGAGGTTTAAGTTATTCTAAGTTTATATCTTTATTATCAAAAAATAATATTGAAATTAATAGAAAAAGTTTAGCCTACATGGCTGTAAATGATTCAGATGCGTTTACAAAATTAGTTGAATCTGTAAATAAATCATAAATTCAAATGTCATTATTAAAGAAAATTGATTCAATTCAGAAAAATTTCAAAGCTGAATTAGCTTCTTCTATTGGTGATTCAGACAAAATTAATGATCTACATAATAAATATTTAAGTAGAAAAGGAATATTATCTACACTTTTCTCCGAATTAGCTGATGCTAATTCTAAGGATAAGCCCATATTAGGTCAAAAAATTAATTCATTAAGAAAAGATATTCAAGATCAATTAAATAGTTTAGATTCTAATCAAATTAGTAAAGAAAGTTCTAATATTGATTTATCTTTACCAGGAGATTATTTTGCAGAAGGTAATATTCATCCAATAACAAAAGTGATTGATGACATATCTAATATTTTTAAAAATATTGGTTTTTCAATATTTTCAGGTAATGAAGTTGAAGACGATTTTTATAATTTTGAAGCATTAAATATTCCAAAACATCATCCAGCGAGAGACATGCAAGATACATACTATCTGAAAAATGATAAATTATTAAGAACTCATACTTCTGCAAGTCAGATTCACTTTATGGAAGAAAATGAACCACCAATTAAAATCATTTCTCCTGGAAGAGTATATAGAAATGAAGATATTAGCGTCAGAAGTTATTGTTTATTTCATCAAATTGAAGGATTGTACGTTGATAAAAATGTAAGTTTTTCTGACCTTAAAGGTGTTATGGAATATTTTTCAAAAGAATATTTTGGAAAAGATGTTAAAGTTAGATTTAGACCAAGTTATTTTCCATTTACAG
>TARA_B100000674_G_scaffold496059_3_pt1 | contig 10380 bp, 18 predicted proteins | sample TARA_B100000674 | Tara Oceans TARA_B100000674 (sample SAMEA2622759) | marine metagenome | biome: marine biome (ENVO:00000447); feature: surface water layer (ENVO:00002042); material: "saline water (ENVO:00002010), including plankton (ENVO:xxxxxxxx)" | depth 5 m
GCTAGCCGGTCGGCACGGGCTTTTTCGGCGGTGGCGAGCTGCTGCCACTGGCTGCGTTCGCTTAGGCTGGTTTGCAGTAGGTGTTGCAGTTGGCCGGTGCGCCAGGCGTGGTAGAGCAGGGTGGCGATAAGCAGCGCAACGGCAACAGCCAATGCGGTAGTTAGTGCGCGAAGCATGTGGGGCCTCCCTGCCAGCCTGCAGCGCGGTAGCGCGGTTCCAGGGTGCGCATAATGCGTTGCACGTAGTGGCGGTTTTCCTGCATGGCGGCGGGGCTGCGCGCGGAGTAGTGCTGGGTGTGGTGCCACCAGCGGTCGGGGTGTTGACCGGCGGCCTCGGCCAGGCGCCGGTCGCGGGTGATCCACCCTGGGCCACCGTTGTAGCCACTGAGGGTGAAGGCCCAATGCTCGCAGGGTGGAACGTCGCGCGCGTGCCACGGCTTAACGCGCTGGTGAATGTGGCGGTTGTAGCGCAGCAGCGCCCGCATGGCCCAGCCGGGGGTGTACGGGGCCGCGTGGCCGAGGTCGGGGTAGCGGCTGGTGATCCACTGCGCGGTGGCAGGGGTAAATTGGCTAAGGCCCTGGGCGTAGGGACTTTGGGCGGTGGCTTGCCAGCTACTTTCCTGGTGGATTTGCGCGGCGAATAATGCAACCGGCGCCTGCAGGCCAAATTCTTGCTGAGCAAGCCGGGTAAGAGGGCGTTGGTAGCCCTTTGCGGCGGCGGGGATCTGCGCCACGGCAGCGGTGCTGAGCAGGGTGACGGCAAGCAGTAGCCAGCGCATGCTTAGACCCCCAGCCCCAGGGCGAGAATGGCAGCGGCCACCAGCAACGCACGGCGAACGAGTGCGGCGGCAATGATTAGCTCGCCGTCGATTTCAATGGCGAGTTGATGGGGGCGGGCATAGTGAAAAATGCTGCGGTCGATCCAGTAGCCGAGGTAGGCGCCCAGCGACAGCTTGGATAGCGACCAGACTAATACGCCGAGTTGGTAAGGGGCGATAACGGCCACGACGCACGTGGCCAGTAAAGCGCTTAGCAGCCAGGGCCAAACGCGAAGGGAGTCGTGTTGTTGTGTGGCCACCTCTGTCTCCGTTTGATGGTATGGAGACTAGAGGTTAGGGGAGGCAGGGAGCTGGGGTTAGGTGAAGGGGTTCAGGGGTGGGGCGTTCCCCACTTAGTCTTGCTCTGCATCATCACTTGGGTCAAAGTTTCCTAACCCATATTTGCGGGCAGCTGCTGCCGCAGATTTCTCATCCTTGAACATATCTAAAATTTCTTTTTCGTCATCTGAGAGGTTACCCAGCAACCCGCCTGTTGAGAGTAAACCCATTTTTCTCTTTGTGATGTATGGGTTGTCGATTGCCATATTTAAATAAAGGTTTTGTTGCTTTTCTAGCAGCGTTATTCGTTTGGCCATACTTCTGGTGAGGTTTAACAACTCAGATAAAATATCGTCAGTTGTTCTAGATGGCTGTGTATTCAGGTCGGTTGGGTTTTCTTCTAATATGCGGTGAAAGCGCTCTTGAAAATCTGGCCAGTACGTATCGAAGGCTTTCTCTAATTTTTTTTCGCTTAAGGCTTCTTCACCCATCGCATTATTGATGGTCTTCACCAGTTTCAACATATCTTCGCGCACTGGGATTGTGTGATTGATTTGAGCCAATGGCCCCACAACCTCCTCCGGCTTGAGATCAATGAGAAAGGTGCACGCGAAGCTATCACTTAGGTGTTTCGCGATTGCGCCTGACTCAAAAAGTATCCAGGGTTTGTCTTTGTTCTCTTTGGATAAACAAATTATCCCTATGGAAGATTCGTGTAACGCTTTACGAATTTCGACGTTCCATGACGACCCTTTTTCAATGTCGTATTTTGACATCCACGGTTGCGTGGCTTGAATCACGCCTTCGATCCACTCTTTTATCAATTCGGCGACTGCACCACTACGTTCGCCCGACCAACTAATAAAAACCTTCATTTGCCGTGTTCCTTGTTGTTGCGCGGTGTGGCGCTGTGCCATTCCCTGTTGGGTAAGTATGGCGCAATACGGCGGCGCTGTTAATGGTTGGCGAGGGCGTTGAAGTCGATGGGGTGAAACGATTCGCTGGCGATGAATTTGCCGTTGTGGGTGTGGGTGATTTCCAGCATGCGGCTGACGGTGGTATAGGTGATGTGCTGCCTGGGGTTGGGCATGGTGGGTATGCTTAGGGTAATGCGGTTGCGGTGTACCCGGCAGCCGGTGAGCTGGAGGGTGCCGTTGTGGGCGGAGCCGGTGCGTAGTTGAAAGCGCTGCGGTGGGGGCTGCGCGGCGCTGCTGGCTTGCAGGCTAACTTTGCTAAGGGGCAGGTCGTAAACGGTGGCGACAGCGGCATAACACAGCTGCACCGGGGTAAAGGTGTGCTGGCGCTCGCCGTGTTTTTGGGCGGCGATTAACAGCAGGGCAAGGCCGGTGATGCCAAGGCTTTTGAATATTTCGCGTGGGCCACTTATACCTAGCCCAACAATAAGACAAACGAGGGTAATTACGCTGGCGGTTAGCATGGCACGTTCCTTGTGCTGGCTGATTTTTTTGGGGTGTGGCGTCCTGCCTGCCCGGTGTGACCTGGTGTTTTTGGGTGGGCTTAGTGTGGGGCCTGGCCTTCCATTAAACCGAGCAGGTCACTTGTTTTATAGCCGACTACGATGAATTTAACCATTACTTGTGGTGCGGTTTGGGTTGGCCGCAGTGGGTGGTGCGAGGTGGCAACGTATTTAAAAAAGCTGTCGTGGTTGCCCAGGCCGTCGGCGGCCAGGTGTTCTTGTACGCCGCCGGGGTTAACGGGAAAGCGCAGAAATTCGTAGCCCTCTATTGGGGTAATGCGGTAGTAGATGCTCTTTTGATTATCCCAGCTATGAGCTTCGACCTGTATGTCTGGATCGCCTTGCAGGCGGTTGCCTTGGGCGTCGAACAGCGCTGATTTGGTGGTGAGGCTAGAACGGGCTTTGCTGAGCAGTTCAAACAGGGCGATGGCGTCTGAGATCATGGTTCATTCCTGAAGTTGGTACCCACCATTTTCGCTTTCTTCTACACCGAGGCGCGCGGCGAGCTTTTGGGCTTTGCGGCGCTGGCGTTCTTTGGCAGGACGGGTGTGTTCGTACAGGGCGGTGGCGAGCAGGGCAAGGGCACTCAGGCCTAGCAGTGCGGTAACGGCCATGGGGTAGCTGTTGAAGGTGTATACGGCCAGGCTCAGCAGGGCAGCGGTAAGCAGGGCTTTGATGGTTGCGCCGAGAAAGGCAAAGAGGGCGTTGGCACCTAGCAGCAGGGTAAGGGCGATGAGTAGCAGCAGTGCAATGAGCATGGGACTTCCTTGTTGGTTTACAGCAGGCGTTGCTGGGGCGACGCTTCCTGTTCGCCTGCGGCTAGTATGACGTAAATTTGTCGTTCGGTTAAACCGTGTTTTAACGCTAACGAGCGCACGCTGGCGCCACCGGCGCGGGCTTGGCGAATGAGTTGGTCGCGAGCGTGGCGCAGGGCTTGGGTGCAGCGGGGAAGGTCGAGCGCTTCGCCGGGGAAGGTGGCCGCCAACGCGTGGGCGGCGCGGTGGCCCAGCAGGCGGGCAAGCAGGTGGCTGTCGGGCAGTTGCTCGGGTACGTAAACGCGGGTGCCACCGAGGTGCTCTACCAGGGTGAGGGTGGCGTTTAGGCCGATGGCATGGACAACGTCGGTAAGGCTGCTGGGCAGGTTTGCTGAGGCGAGTGGGTTCATTGTGGGGCCTGCTTGGGTTGGCGTTGGGTGTCGCGGCGGCGCTGTATTTCGAGTGCGGCAACAAGCCGCCAGAGTTGGTCGGCGTTGAGCCAGTCCACCCGTTTTAGGCCGAACATGTGCTCGGCCATGCTGTGGGCGTACTGCCAGCTTTGGTTTTTGTCGGCGAGTAGGGCTTCTATTTTGTTCATAAGGGCGGTGCGGTTTTTGGCGGGGCGTGGGCGCTTGCCGCCTTTTTTGGGCACAAAACCTTTGCGCGTGAAGTCGTCCATTACGCAGCGGAGTTCTGGTAGGGAGAGGTGCTTGGCGCTGGTTTTGCCGGTGAGGGTTTTTAGGGCCTGCCGGTAGGTGTCGTCGTCCAGTGCGAGCTGTTTGCGGGCAATGTGGATTTGCGCCAGCAGGCGCTGGCGTGGGGGTTTAGTGCTCATGGTTGGCCTCTTCTAGCAGTGTTAACCCTTCTACCTTTTTAAATTGGCGGATGAGGCTTTTGGCGGTGTTGAAGTCGGGCACGTAGTGCTCGATTTTTTGGTCTAGCTTGGGGATGAGTTTTTTGGCTTGGCGTACCCCTAGGTTTTTTACGATGGAGGCGCGCTTTTTGGGCGGGTAGAGCGCTCTGCTTCGTTTGCGCCATACCTGTTTGACGATGGGGCTGTAGATGTCGTCGTTTTCTGGAAGCATCCATTTACCTTTCCAGCTGCCGTCGATGTAGACGATGAGGGCGAGTTTGCTTTCTGAAACGCGGCTTTTAACGACGCTGATTTCATGCGGGCCGAGTTGGAATTTTTGCTGCCCGAACAAGCCGGATAGGTTTTTTTCAATGGCTGTCCATTGGTCTTTGGTGATGGCGTTCATAGTGCGGCGATGTCCAGTGGAATGGGTTGGTAGTTGTCGGTTTGGCCGATGCGTTTATAGATGCGCAGGTAGGCGGTGGTGCCGATGATTTGTATGGAGTCTTTGAGGGCTTCCATGGCGCTGCGCCAGCCGTCGTCGTCGATGTCGAGGCGGAGTAGGTCGAGCACGGCGGCGGTTTTGATTTTGCCTTGGCCGTCGGTGCGGAAGGCGCGGTCTACGAGGGCTTTTATGTGGGCGTTGGCGCCTTCGCTCCAGCGGAGGATGCATTGGTTGATGAGTTCGCGGGCGGCTTCGAGTTCTTCGGTGAAGGTGAGCCGCTCGGCATAGGTGCGGGTAATTTTGTATTGGCCGTCGTAGGTGGTGAGGGTGACGTTGCCTTTTTTGCCTCCCATTTTGACGTTGTATCGCTCGGCGGCAATGCTGACGACGTCGGCAACATCGGCGAGGGCGCGGGCTTTGAAGTCGCGCAGGCGCTGGTTGAGTTCTTGTGCTTCGGTGGCGAGGTCGCGGGCGACGGCGTCGCGGAGTTTGTCGTGATCGCGCACTTGCTCTTGTGGTACGAGGTGACCTGCGGCGTTGAGTAGGTAGCCGTTGGGGGGCTTATTCATGGTTGGCTCCTTGGGCGGGTTGGCTGAGTTGGTAAAGGGGGCGGCCGCGAGTGCAGCGCCCGGATGAGTGAATGCGGTTTTGCATGATGAGTTTGCAAATAACGGATTGCGCGGTGTGGTAGGGAATGTCGAACTGCTGCGCCACGCCGTGGCTACCAATGCGGCGGTTGTGAAAGGCGAGGTATTCGACGGTGCGTTGGGCGAGTGCCTCTAGCTGTTGTTGGCTGTGTTGGCTCATGGTGTTTGGCTCTGTGTGCGTTGGAGTACTTGGCCGTTGTTGTAAACGAGGCGCTCGTGCGGCTGCCCGCAGTAGGGGCAGTTGAGGGTGCTGTGCCAGGGGCCGATGTCGGCCGGTGGTTGCACGGCATGGAGTTGCTGCCGACAGCGCGGGCAGTTGTAGGTGGCGGTGGCTACGTTTTCTTGCTGGCAGCCTTGCAGGCGCTGTTGGTAGCGTTTGCGTTGGGCATGCAGTTGTGGGCTGTGGGTTATCGACATGACAGTTTCCTTCTGAAGTCGCTTTTGTGGTGTGAACGTTTGTTGCGGCGTTTGTGGTGCAGGGGTTCGATAACGCTGCCGTTGCGCTGGGGCAGGTGTTCGACTTGGCGCTGGGGTTGGTGGGCGTCGAGTTGTTGTTGTACCTGGCGTTGTTGGGGCAGCAGGGGCCGGTGGTCTTGCTGTAGGTAGAGTTGTTCTATGAGCTGGGGGTTGGGCAGGTATTGTTCCAGGCTTAGGCCATAGGCACGCAGGCCCAGCTCGATAAAACGGTCGGCGTAGTGTTCGAGGTAGTTAACGTTGTAGAGGGTCATGCTTTGACTCCGTTACGGGTTGGGCGTTGGTTGTTTGGGCAGGTTTGGCAGGCGCGATAGAGGGCGATGCGCGAGGGGTTGCTGCCGATGAATTTGGCGTTGCGGTGTTTTTGGCACTCGGCTTGTGAAATTTCGCCGAGCTTGGGGCAGTGCACGGCACCGAGGGTGCTGAGGATGCGGCTTTCCATGTTGGCGTGTGAGGGCGTGGGGTATTTGTTGCGCAGCAGCAGGCTGATGGCGGTGCGCGACACGCCAAGGCGCCGGGCAACGGTGGCTTGGTTGCTTTCTTGTACTTCGTTGGCGAGTACGGTGATGAAGTGCGGGGGCGTTTGGCCCCAGGCGCTTAGGTTGATGGTGGGTTTCATAGCAGCTCCTGTGGGTCGTCGGCGCACATGACTTTGTTGAGGTTGGGGTCGTAGACGGTTTTAACGCGCTGTACCTGGGGTGGGCGCGGGCCGGTGTTCATGTGGGGGATGAGGCAGATCACTTCGCGGCGGCCGCGGTTGCGGTCGCAGGGTTCGACGACTTGGAGGTATTTGGCGCGTTTGAGCGAGCGCACGTAGCTAACGGCGCTGCTTTCTTTAACACGCACTTCTGGGGTGGTGGCTTTTTCGGCAAGTTGTCGAGCGTCCATGGGGCCGAGGGTGCGCAGGCAGCGCCACATGTTTTCCTGGCCTCGGCCTTTGAGTACGGGGTTGCCTTGGCGGTCTAGCCGGGGGGCTTCGGCGCCGGTGTCTTTGATGAGTGAGTATTGGTTTTCAACAAATTGTTGGTTGGTTAGCTGGACGATGTAGCCACCTTTTAGCAGGGCGTGCAGGTAGGTTTTAACGGTTTCGTCGTCGGCGTCGGCTCGGCGTGCGATGGTGTAGATGGTGAAGTTGTCGCGGTGCTCACGGATTTGTTCCCAAATGCGTTGGCGTGCGGGTTTGCCGCCAATGAGTTCCATTTGGATGGGTTTGCGGCGTCCGCGCTTGGTGGTTGGCTTGTTCATGCGTGGCCTCTTGTTGTGCGGTAGTACTCGGCGATGTTTTGGTAGACGCGAATGCCGAAGTCGAATTTGCCTTCTGCGTTGGGCAGGGGTGAGATGACGCGGCGGTATAGGGCTGGGTCTAGGCCGGGGTGGTGGAAGTATTCGTTGGTGACGATGACTTCCACGGCGTAGGGTTTGCCGGGTTCGCTTAGCAGCACTTTTTCGCCGAAGTTGGCGTCGCGTATTTGGGTGTTAATGGCAGGCATGGTTTAGAGCCTCCGCTTGGGGGCTTCGCCGGTGTAGAGTTCGCGGCGGCCCCAGGTGTCGCGGCTGGCTTCGTCGATGCCTTCGGCGATGGCGGTTTCGTTGATGAGTTCGAGGTTGACGGCAATGCGCCGCACGCTGCCAGCGCTAAGGTCTACGAGCATGTCGAGGAGGTCGTCGGTGACGTTGATGGCGGGCGCGTAGATGCTGACGAGTTTGCGGGCGTCGTCGAGGGTGACGGGTTGGGCGGGCACCCAGGCGAGTACGCGGCCGTGGAAGCGTTCCCATTTTTTGAGTTTGGTGGGTAGTTGTTCTTCGCCAATAAGCAGGATGGGGGCTTGGCTGGCTTCGTAGATGTCGCGGATGAGTTCGACGTTGTTGCGCTCTACGATGTGATCCATTTCGTCGATCATTAGGGGGCGGCCTGACTGGGCCAGCTCTTGGGCGACTTGGTCGAGCATTTCGGGGATGGTGTAGGCGGGTTTGATGCCCATTTCAAAGAGGATGGCTTTGAGTGTGGCTTTTTTTGACCACACGGATTTGGCCTGCACGTAGAAGGCGCGGTGACGGTTGGCGGCGTAGATGGCGGCAACGGTTTTGCCAAAGCCGCTGGGGCCGAACATGCATACGAGGCCGGGCAGTGAGTGGGTGCGGGTGATGGCTCGCTCCAGGGCGACGTCGCAAATGCTGAGGTTTGCGGTGTCGGCGATGCCGTTGGCGGTGTGGGTCATATTGGTGCTTCCTTTCGTTGTGGGTGGCGGTTTAACGCCGGTTTAATTAGCCGTAGCGTTCGTTTTCTCGTTGTTGCATGGCGCGGTATTCGCGGGTGCTTGGGTAGCGCTGGTACCAGCTTTGGTGGTCGTCGGGGATGGCTTGGGTACCGTTTGCATATTGCTGGTGCAGGGCGTAGCGCTGGCTGGGTTGCATGGTGCTGAATACGGTGTGCTGGCCTGCGGGTGGCTCGGCGACAAGGGGCTGGGGAGCGCGCTGACGCAGTTGCTGTATGTTGCCCACCAGGGGAATGGTGGTGTCGCTGGTGTGTTGCATGGCGAGGTTGCCGCGACGTTCTGCGTGGACTTCTTCGAGTTTGTTTTCGAGGCGTTTGGCGCGGGCTGCGGCGCGCTTGTCGCGCGATTGTTCGACGTAGCTCATGGGCATGTAGTCGGTACGGTTGGCGTTCCATTCGGCTTTACTGATGAGGCGTTGGTCGGCAATGTCGTAGATCCATACCCATTGGGGGTCGTGGATGTCGAAGGCGACGGCGACTTCTTCGTCGTGGAATTCGGTTAGGTCGTGGCTGAAGTAGATGTTGTTCATCAGGCGCACTTCGCCGCGCCGCACGGTGCGTGTGACTTGGGGGCGGAATACGTGTGCGGCTTGTTCCTGGGTAAGGGTTTGCGCTTCCCAGCCTTGGTGTTGGTGCCATTGCCAGCATTCGTCTGGGGTCATGTTGCGACGGCGGCCTTGGGGGTCGGTGAATTTTGGCAGCGAGGCGTGGGGCTTGCTGTTGTAGTAGTTGATGCGGCTGTCGCAGAAGGCGATGAAGGTGTCCCAGGCGAGCAGGTGGGTTTTGCCGTTTTCTTTTAGGGCTTTGCGCGAGAGTTTGTGGTGCATGAGGGCTGCTTCGCGATCCATGTCTTTGCCGAGGTAGCCAGGCAGGGCTTTGGCGCCGTCGACCCAAAGGGTTTGGTGCACGCGTTCGATGACGCCGCGCGCTTGTGAGTTGTAGGGCAGGCTGTGGGTGACGTTGGCGCCGAGCCGGGCGAGTACGCCGGTGGATTGGTCTTTAAGCAGGGCGTTGCAGTAGCCGGAGCCGTTGTCGACATAGAGGATGGCGGGTATGGCTTTTTTGCAGCTGTCGATGAGGGCGTCGAGCACGGCTAGGCTGCTTTCGGCGAGGTCGACGCTGTAGCCGACGGCGCGACGGGTGGCGATGTCGATAAAGGTGGTGATTTCGGGCTTAAACGGGCGGCCGTGCAGGGGGTGGCTGACTTCGGTGTCGAAGGTGTGGCCGTCGGCACTGTAGATGTCGCCGGGTTGCAGTTGGTCGAAGGAGCGCCGCACGAAGGGCATGATGTTTTTAATTTCACGCGGCCCCATGCGGCCACGCTCGCGGGTGACGGTGCCGAGTTTTTTGAGCAGGCGGCGCACGGCGTGGATGCTGGGCGGCGCGTCGTTGTGTGGCCATTGGGCTATGAAGTTGCGGTAGGCGTGTTCGACGCTGGGTTTTTCGGGTAGCTGCCAGTGGGGCAGGAAGTCGTTGGCCCAGTCGGGAATGCTGAGCGGTTGTTTGCTTTTGGGGGCAAGGCTTTTGGTGCTGGGCGAGAGCCAGCGCTTTAGGCTCCTTACGCTGGGGTAGGGGCTGTTGCCTCGGCCGCGTCCGTCTTTGGCGAGCCGCAGGGCTTTGTCGAGCACGGGGTTTTGCTCAGCGAGGCTGCCAAGTGTGGCTTGTGAAAGTAGGGTGGTCATTGCGGCTTCTTTGGTAATGCCTTGGGCGTTCATGGCTTCGATGGCGTGTATAACGGTGGCTCTTGCGTCGGCGGCTTGGCGCTGGCGCTGGGTAAGGTTTTGCTCGGGTAGGGCGGGCGCGTGTTTGATAACGCGCTGCTGGTTGGTGGCCAGGAGGTCGCGGGCGACTTTGGCTTCCAGAGCTTTTTGGGCGTTTGCGGGCAGGCAGGCGATGTTGAATTCGCTACCGCCGCCTCGGCCAAGGCGTTTTTGTTGCTCCCAGCCTTCTTTTTGGGCGCGCCGGGTGATGGTGGAGTGGGCAACGCCGAGTGCATCGGCGATGTCGTGGGCGGTGAACCATTGTTTCATTCTGCCGCCTCCAGGCTGAGTTCGGGTTGTTGGTCTTTGGTGACGTTGCCGCGCTGGTGGGCGAGGTCTTCTATTAAGGTGGTGAGGGCGGTTATGACGTCTTGCTGTTCGCTTTTGCCGTGGTAGAAGGCAATAAGCTGGCCGATAACGGTGTGGGTGTAGACGCTGAGTTCGTTCAGTTCTTTGTGTTCAGCGCGCCGACCTGTGGGCATGTCGAGGGCGAGTTTGTTGGCGCTGTGGGCAATGTAGATGGAGAGAAAGTCGCACTGGCAGGCGTGCTCGAATGGGCGAATCATGACGGCTGGCATGCGGCCGGTTTCTAACCATT
>TARA_B100000674_G_scaffold498188_1_pt1 | contig 10380 bp, 9 predicted proteins | sample TARA_B100000674 | Tara Oceans TARA_B100000674 (sample SAMEA2622759) | marine metagenome | biome: marine biome (ENVO:00000447); feature: surface water layer (ENVO:00002042); material: "saline water (ENVO:00002010), including plankton (ENVO:xxxxxxxx)" | depth 5 m
CGCCGGTACCTGACCCGCCTCCAATAAATTCAAATACCGTAGATCGGCTCCCTCGCCCTTCAGTTCTCGTCCTAAACGAGCAAATCCTTTTCGATCCTCACCCTCTAGTTTTGCTTCACCATGACCACTTAGAAAATAAAGAGGTCGATCAGCACCGGTAAGACGTTGAAAAGCTTGAGCCATCGCTTGTTCTGTCGCCTGACGAATCCGAGTATCTTTCGTACCCGTTCGAATCACAATCCGAGGTCCATCAGCGAGAATTGCATCTTCTTTGACTCGGTCTGGTCGACGTTCTGGATCCACAAGTTCAAAACGAAGATCAGATCGTACCGATCGGAGTTGTTCAACAAGCTTCGCTGTAATTTTTGCTTCCCGCCCCCCCGGCTTGAAGTAAGCGGTAATATGGGTCTTCTCAGGTAGCTTTTGCAGTAATGCCTGTGTCTGTGGTGCCAGCGTGTAAACCTGATCATCCGTCAAATCGAAAGAGAGAGCATTCGCTTGAGAAAAGGCAACTCCAACACCACCGATCACCAGCAACCCAACAACGATCAAACTCGTGGTGAATGCATGGATAAATCCACGTCCTTGCAACTGGTGACGCCGAGAACGAAGGGCAGCAAGTAACCAGACGCCTCCCAAACCCAAACCGAGCAAGAGCTTAAACCAAAGCCAAAGCAAATCCCTGCTCACTAACCAAGTCACAGGAGCTGAAATCAAAAGCACAAGGGCTAGAAGACCTACGATTCGACGTCCTTGAGTCATCCCTGCCACCGATGGGCATCCACAGCCCGAGTTGCCAAAACAAAAGAAGCGATCATCACCACCAGAAAGAAGAGTAAATCAGCGACAACAAAGCGACCGATCGCAAAATTTTCGAGACGGGTTAGTGGACTAATTTCAGGTAGAATTTGCGCCAATAGACCGGTTCCACCTCCCGCTGAAGCGAGTACCCAGGCGAGAAGGAGTAGAAAGAAAGTGGCGCCTGCAGCGAGGGTGGGTGAACGGGTCATCGCACTGATTGCTAATCCAACACCTGCAAAGCTTCGACCCAGAAGAAATAGACCTATGAGCGAAAGAATAAATCCAGGTGTATCAAAGGCTGAGCCTTGTTCTGCATTAAACTTTAGAAGCAAACCTTGCACGGCAACAGGTAAAATCAACAGGATAACCAGCACATCCATGGCAAAGGTTTTACCCAGGATATATTGCCATGGGCGTAGACCAGAGCTTGCGATCAGTTCGAAACTACCTTGGCTCCTTTCACCCGCTATAGAGCGCATCGTCACCAGAGGAATTACCAGTAAAAATAAATTCTCAATCGAGAGGATAAGTGGGGCAATAATTCGCTCGTGAAAGTGGAGGTTTACCGCCTCAGGATTCGCACCAAACTGCAAGGTTAGTTCGATAAATCCTCGGATAAGAACCAAAAGAAAATAACCAGATATTAAACTGAGAAAGAAAAGAAGCAGATAAAATGCGGGGGTCGTCAGATGACGTAAAAGTTCGACCTTCATCACCGCTAAGATCGCTCTCATGGTGTCGATTCCGTAAATCCACAGCGATCTAAAAATGCTGTTTGAAGTGATCCTCCATGAAACTCGAGGAGATTTTCGAGACTCTCATCAGCGACTAAGCGCCCTCGACTAATCATAAGGACATGATCACAAAGCAACTCAACCTCAGGTAAAAGATGAGTTGAGAGTAAGACGGTCTGTTCTTCGCCAATACTTTTGACCAGATGACGCATACTTTCGACTTGATGGGGATCGAGACCACTGGTGGGTTCATCCAGGATTAATAAATCCGGTGTCCCCACCAACGCACATGCAAGACCGACCCTTTGTCGGTAGCCTTTGGAGAGTTCTCCTTGAAGTTGGGACCAAACTTCTGTGATTCCACAGCGCTCAGAAAGACTTGAATCGAGGGTAACGCCCTTGATCGAAGCAACATAAGCAAGTTGCTCTTTTACACTGAGTTCCGGCACCAAAGGCGGTCGTTCTGGCAAATATCCAATCTTACCTCGTAAAGCGTCCACATCCTCAAAACTGTCTTTACCACCGATTAAAACACTGCCTGAACTCGCTGCGAGCGCTCCAGTGATCATTCGTATCGTTGTTGTTTTTCCCGCACCATTAGGACCCAGAAATCCGGTAATTCCATTGGTTTTTAAGCGAAAGTTAAGTTGATCCACCGCTGTAATCGAACCGAAGCGTCGGCTCAGTTCTCGGGCTTCGATCATGCCTTCCTCTGCTCGTCCCCTTGGGCCTGATCCGTCAGACCGTCCGTTGTCCCAGTCATCGATGATACTTCCTGATCAAAGCCTTGAGCAGGAAGCATCGGTGGGCTTCCTAACAAGCGCCCCTGACGTAGGCTGAGTAAAATCACTGTCAAAGCCGTCGCCGCAACCAGCACGGAGATTAACCCCGATGTCGAGAGACCGAAGAGAATATCTTCACCTCGACTCTTATCCCCACGAAAGAAGTTCTCGTTTACCCAGCGAAGGATCGGGTAGAGAATCAGCCACATCAGGAAAATCTGACCGTGGAAGCGTTTACGATAACGCCACATGACCAGAATAAAGAAGATGGTCAGTTCGCCGAAGGCTTCATAAAGTTGGACGGGGTGAAGATCGGGTGTGTGTTCCATACCCGTCAGATGGTAATTTGGTGGCCCATTCATACTCGAAAATGCGATGGAACCAGTCGCTTCACTACCACCGATTAGAGGCGTCATTGATCGAGGAAAGTTAAGCCCCCAAGGTGCATGACATTCCGTACCAAAACAACACCCAGCAGCAAGACAGCCAAGTCGGCCTATCGCATGGCCTATCGCCAGTGAAGGAATGTAGAGATCACCAAGGGCCCAGAGATTGAGTTGATGCTTTTTTGTGAAGTATAAGAAGTAGGCGACAGCCCCAAGGAATCCACCGTAGAAGACGATTCCGCCCTCCCAGATCCTAATAATCTTGAGAGGATCTTCAGCATATCCACCAGTATTCCAATACACGATGATGTGAAGCGTCCGGGCACCCACTAATCCTGCAATCATCATGTAAAATGCGAGATCGCCGATTAGGTCTTCATTGTAACCAATCCGTTTTCCATGTCGCTGGGCTAGATTCACAGCAACCAAAAAACCGAGAACGACCATCACACCATAGGTGTGGAGTTTAAGCGGACCAATCTGCAGAAGAACGGGGAGCATTTCGCTTAGCTCTTAACACCATGCATAGGATCGATAAGACCAATAAAGACGAAGATTTAATCGATGGCGAAGAATTTTAACTGATACGCATTGGCATGATGACGCAGATAAACTCTTCACTGGATTCTGGGCGAATCAGTGCAGGGGCTAAATGATCACCCATCACAAACATCGCTTTTTCATCATGAATACTCTCAAGGGCATCCTTCAGATAACGAAAGTTAAAGCCAATTCTTAACTCCACATCATCGTAGTTTGCTTCAATTTCTTCTCGAGCTGTGCCTGAATCACTCTGTGCTGCAAGGGTAAGCGCTCCACTGGCGAAGGCCATTTCGACTTGAGAAGTTTTCGTCTGTGCAAAGACACTCACACTCTTCACCGCACTCAACAAAGCACTTCGATCCACAGTAGCATGACGATCATTCGCTTTCGGAATCACTCCCTCGTAATCGGGAAATCCACCATCGGCGAGTCGCATGCAAACCTGTTGATTTACAGTTCGCGCAACCAGATGGTTCTCTGCTTTCGCCATTTGGACTTTATCCGCACCATCGATGAGCTTACGCAGTTCTTCGACACCACGGGTTGGTAGAGTAATTCCCTCCCCACCTAGAGGCCATTCAAAACCATCACCGGGACGAGAGACAGCCAATCGATGACCATCTGTTGCAACAAACCTCAAGCCATCGCTTGCTTCGTGAACATAGACGCCAACCAAAGAGGCACGACTCTCGTCCGTGGACGCACATCGAATGGTTTGTCCCAAAATCTGATGGAGTTGGGATCCTGCAATCTCAAAAAATTCCATTCCTTCAAACTTTGGAGTCGCTGGAAAATCCAAAGCAGGTAGAGCAGGAAGTTCTCCTCGACCCGTGTTTGAAATAACAGCGAGACGACCTTCTCCACTTTGAGTCAGTTGAAGGCTACCTTCCTGACGAGTACCTAAATATTCGGCAAACTTACGAGCTGGAATTGCAACGGAACCTTCTCCATCCACCTTAGCCGCTACCGTCACTGAAACCGTAATGTTCGTGTTGGTCGCTTCTAAACTGACAAGTCCATCACGACTTGCAGAAACCAGGACGCAAGTAAGAATAGGTTGGCTCGACTTGTGCTGGACCACTCCAATGACCTTATGGAGGGCCTGGGATAACAAGCGTGCCTCAATGGATAGATCCATAAAAAAACATCTCCTCAAGCGGGGGGCAACCTATCGTTAGGCCCCGAGCCTAACAAGGGCTTTCGAGCCTTAAAATGAAAGCTTTGTGTCTCAAAAAACAGTTAGGAATTTATTCCTTCGATGATGTTGTCACTGTTTATCTGTTGATAAAGTTCTAACGTATTTAAAATACTTATTTTTATTTGTTTATGAATCCACATATTTTGACGCTATCTCCAGAACCTTCTTGAGGAATCCAAAGGTTTTCCACATGGCCATCAAATGGATTTACTCAATCTAAATTTAAAAGCTGACTTGGTGGAAGACGTGTTTCGATTAGGTTCGAAAATCCATCTGTTGATTGACGTAATCCTGAAACACCTGCGCTTCGATCGCAAAGCCAAAGCCGATCCGTTGAAACATAGAGACAACCCAATGCCCATTCTTCAGCTTTGAAGTGAACCTGTCGATCTCCTCCCTGGGAATTAAACGATACCAATTGACTGCCTTCATCGGTCGCACTGATCGTTAGCCAAAGACGATCCTCAAAATAGGCTAAAGAATGCGTTCCGGTCAGGTCCCCTCCGAGGCTCTCTTTATCGATTATAAGTTCACCACGATCGGGTGTCGCCGGATCGAATTGAAAAATACCCCCAGTGTTTTGATGACTCCACGATCCATTGCATCCAAGTAAATAGAGATTAGAGTTCTTCGAGATAAGATCAGTGAGTGGATTGGGTGGGATCGGGTAATCTGCTTCGATGATTTGAGTCTCAGGATCGATCACAAGAAGTCGTCCATGGTCTGGAACTTGTGGTGTGAGCCCTTGGCTAAAATCAAGGTTTTGCAGAGTCACGTAGAGTTTATTGTTAATCAAGTGGAGTTGATGGACTTCGGGTCGTCCATCAGCATCTGTGTAGTCCGTGAGAGAAATTCTGTTCTTTAATTGTCCTGTCGCGTCCAAAATTAAAATATCAGCGAGTCCATAAGCTGCAATGAAGAGATCCTGACCAATGATCTGGGCATCATGAATATTAGTACCGGCTGCTAAAGGCCACTCGTCGGTGATACTCAGTGTCTCATCAAGGAGCAGTAGACTGTCGCTCTGGCTACGTTGGAGCAGCATCGGACCCGTTCTACCATCGACCAGTACAACATCGCCTGCCGCCGGACCCTGGCGCTCGCTAAATTGTAAACTGCCAGTGAAGAATTCGGCGTAAAGTCCGGTCATGTAATCGGTTTGTAAGACCAAGAGACGATGTCCCGTGAGATCATGGTGAGAGATTGCGATCTCTTCCTGCGAACAAGCACTCAACAGAAAAAGAAAACCAATAACGATCCTCATGGACGATTCCCGATCCCAATCAACCAGCGCCGACCTGGCAGGGGGTAGCCTGCTTGATCTGCTAAAGCGAGTTCAACCAATCGTTCACCGGGTAATAGCACCACGTGATGGCGACGTTGATCCAGAGCATTGAGGATTTGCAAGGAAAGGAAAGCAGACGTCTTTTTCAGGCGATAACGAAGATGTAAATCAAGGGGAAATTGGGGGGCGACTGGTCTGAGATTTGCCCGATCTAAAAAGTGACCATCATGAAGTTGCCAGCGAAAACCATAAGAGAGCGTGTTCCAAGTTTGTCGCCATATGAATCGAAGTCGATGGACAGGTTCGCCCGAAAGCTGATGGGGGCTTTGATCTTTATCTGAGTCGTAAGCCCAGGTCCCTTGGAGGCGGTAACCCACTTGGAAGCCGTGATGTTGAGCCCACACAGACAGTCCTAAAATATGAGCCTTCGAACGATGCCTTGGTCGACTCGAAAATTGAGCATTCTGATCCCATTCGATGAGATCTCTCATGGTACGAGCATAAAGACTGATTCGTCCCTGTTTAAAGCGCCACAAACTATCAAATCCTAAACCAGATTCTCGATGCAGATTAGGGTTTCCCTGAAGAAAAAATGAACGTCCATACAGTTCGAAAAGGCTAGGCAGTCGAGCCATCGACTGGAGTCGAAAAAGAAGATTTCGATTCGGAGGGCTGTAAGCAATTCCTGGGCTGATTGCCCATTGTTGCTGTGATTGAACCTCGATAGGTTCAAGTTGTTGAAACTTTGCACCGAGCCAAAAACTCATTCCGATGGGATGGCGCCAGTGGAGATCACCATCGATCATCCCCGTCTGGTCGGGGTTATTCTGACCTCGGAAAGCGTTCCATTGAGATGCAAGCATCCATCGTAAATGATGGGCTTGTCGAGATGTACGCCCATGAACTGAAATTCCGATTTGATCATGTTCACTGTTCTCTTCATTTTTAGTTCCAAAATTCCACTCCCCTAGGGGATCAACCTGGTTCTGGAGACGCTGAGCGACGTAAAATTGTAGCCTTCGATTCGGCTTTCGATGGCTGAAGCTGAATCGATGCAAATGGATTGATTCTGCTGTTGCTTTCGTTTGTCGATGACCTGGACCCGGTACACCGCCTGAAAGTCGAGCAAAAAACCATTGAGATCGATAAGGTCCTCTTTGCCACGAAAATAGACTGTTGATCCGCTGCCTCGCATTGTTTTGACGAGTGACCCACTGATCGTCGTCTTTGAAGAATAAGGTTCCTCGATCATCGAAATATGAGAAGTCACCCTGATCTCGACTCAGACTTGTTCCTATTTGGATTTGGCGACTTCGATAACCCAAGGAGAGATGTTGAAACTGATAAGATCCGCCAGCCATTTGAAGCCAAGGTCCTGAATTTCCTCTGTTGGTTTGTAAGGAGACGTGACCTCCAATGGGTGTCAGTCCTGATTCGGATCCTCCGGGATCGACACGTAAATGACTTAACAGCGCCGGTTCGATCAGTCGCCACGCTTGAAGCCCCGTAAAACCAGTGGTTAATGGTAAACCATCGAGACTCATTCTATTTTGTAAACTACGACTGCCTCGAAAGGAAAGCCGACTTAAACCACCAAGGCTGCCGCTCTGTTTTCGACTGACTTCTGGATGTTCGAGGATGAGTTCTTCGAGTTCTTGAGGAAAAATCAGCGCATCATGAGTACGAATCTCTAGATAGGGCGATCGATCGGGGGGGGGCGCAACGATCGTGGGTCCAGGTAGGCTAAGCAGGTAGACAAAAATCATTGCAAAGTCGCACGGCTTGGAAGGGACCAAATTCGAGTCGATTTATCCGCAAATGGCAGCGCTGTTTCCTCTCCGGTACCTGTAATGAATACTTGTCCTCCCTCGCGAAAAAGACAGTCAAAAAGATGATGTCTTCGGCTGGCATCGAGATCACCGGCGACATCATCTAGAAGGAGCACAGGACGGTAGCCTCGATGGAGAATGATCCAATCGATGAGGGCAAGTCGAGCTGCCAAAACCACGCTACGTTGTTGTCCCTGACTCGCATGACGACGAACGGCTCGACCTGCGAGCCTAAAATTCCAGTCATCATGATGGGGTCCTACACTTGTGTAGCCTCGTTTTAAGTCTTTACGCTCCGCTTGTTTTAGGAGTGCAAACAACTGTCCTTCAGGATCTTCGGATGTGAGGTTGGAGTCTAGGCGTACATCCAGTGATTCTGCATGGTTAGCGAGGCCATTGTAGGCAGCCGCCAAATGGGGATGGAACTCTTCAGAACAATGGGATCTGATTTGCTGAATAGAAGCACCATAGCGAGCGAGTTCTCGACTCCATACATCCAAAAGGTTTGGGTCTGATTTACGGCTTCGCAACAAGGCGTTTCGAGCCGCCAGGGCTTGATTATAACGCCGGAGATTCTCGGCATGCTCCCGGTGTTTATAGAAAGCGGTTTGATCCAGAAGTTTACGACGAGCTTGAGGCCCACCTTGAACCAGATGAAGATCACTGGGTACAAAAGGGACCACAGCTTGTTGTTGGAGTAATTGGTCCGGCTGCCGCAGACGTTTATCGTTCACTCGAACACGGCGTTTTCCTTTAGCAAAACCAACACTGATTTCTCGTCGCTCATTATGACTTTCGACGACCGCAGATAAAAACCCGTGCTCACTTCCCTCAGGAATGAGGGGATCGAGACGAAAACCCAGCAATGGTCGAAGACCTAAAGCTAAATGGATCGCTTCGAGTAGACTGGTTTTTCCAACCCCGTTGCCGCCGATGAGCAAATTGATGTCGGGACCTGGCTCCCAATGTAGTTTTTGCCAACATCGAAGGCCTTTTAGGTCCAGTGAATGGACCCGAATCATTCGCTTAAGATCTCCTGGACAGATTGGAGGCTGGTACCTCCATCGAGGAGATCAAGATACGAGGGAGCAGGATCTTGCTGACGCAAGAGATCGATACGACTTTGAGCAAGCTTTTGACTACTGGCATCACCGATTTCAGTGAGGGCCGCCAAAGCAATAATGGTGGCTTCATCAACGTTTTCGCGACGAGCAACTGCCTGATAATTGAAGATGGCGAGTCTTTGACGCCCCATCGATCGATAGGCATGACCCATCAACAAGCGACCATGTGCCTTAAGATTTTCTGGTCCCTCATCGATCAGGGGTCGAAGACGATCAATACAGGATTTAGGGTCCTTATCTTCGATGAAGCACATTAAACTTTCGGTAAAAACCGCTTGGTACCAAGCTTCATCTTTTTGTTGGCGCGCCAAAATACCCTGAATTTGATCTCGGCTCATCGTGGCTCCCTTGATTGTTTTTGCCTGAGTGCCTGCCACAAGCCAAGGGAACCCTCATCCCATCCTAATTATCAAAGGAGAGACAGGCTTGAAGAGCTGAAGCACTCGGGAGGATGACGACTTCGAGTGGAATTTCAGAACTGCTGAGGAAAAAGCGTCCAAGTCCTTGGTCCTTTACACGAAAGGGATGGGGTAGTTGGCTTTGAAGCTTTTGTGCCAGTTGCTGAGGCTCATTGTGGACAAGACGTGCCCGAATCAGTCGATCCGTTGGAACATCAATTCCTGGCATGGTCTCGAGGCTTGAGAGGATCGGGGATAAGGCGAGACCGGCAAGAAGTGCTAAACGACGACGGATTGTTTTATGAAAGGACAAGGCTCCTGTTGGAAGCCGGAAGCCGTAGGTTGTTCCCATATCCCAACGCTGTTGGTGCCTTAGGACCAATCGATTTTGCTCTAAACTTGATTTTGGATCGATGACTTTCATCGCTAGTACCTCCTCATGTTCAACGTAAGGGGGGGGACTGACAAAGCAGGCTAAAAAAATTCTGGCGGTCAGTTAAATCTCGATGTGGCATGAAAGCATCATGGACACGATCGATTCACAGTTGTTACGTGTTGTTGATGGTTGGCAGCGACGTCAGGCCTGGCCCCACGCTGTTCTCCTGACCGGTAGTGAGCGCTCGGGACTTTTTGACCAAGCTTTCTATTTGGCGCGCCGCCTTCTTTGCGAGACAGAAAACGCTTGTGGCGTTTGTTCCTCGTGTCAACGTGTCCATCGTATGAGTCACATTGACCTTCACCTCTTGGCTTCAACTCCCACGCTAAAACAACTCGATCTTCCTTTGGTCGATGGCGCCAATGAGCGCCATCTGATCCGTAAGGAAGAGGTCCTGGAATGTTGTCGTGCACTGAGTTTAAAGGCCCACGAAGGTGGATGGCGAGTCATTCTATGCCTTCGTCCTGAAGAGATGAATAAGGAAGCAGCAAATACCCTTTTGAAGACTCTTGAGGAGCCCGGTGATCATTGCTTGTTCGTGTTGGTAACCAGTGAACCCAAGGCGCTTTTGAAGACGATTATTTCCCGATGTCAGCACGTTAAACTTAAGCCGCAAAGCCGGGAGGACTTAAGCCAGGTTTGGATTCAAGAGGGTTGTGAACGATCCAAATCAGAAGTTCTTGCAGCCATGGATCTTCGTGGTTTCGGGGTGACGCCAGAGACCTTATCCGAACTTCGTCCCTTGGCATTGGGCTGGCTGACCGCTGTTCATGAGAGACACCGTGTTCAGGAACTCGAACTCGCTGAGGGGTTGAATCGACAGGGAACTCCGGAGGCTGTGTTGAGAGTTCTAAGGTCGTTGTT
>TARA_B100000674_G_scaffold152862_1_pt1 | contig 10369 bp, 12 predicted proteins | sample TARA_B100000674 | Tara Oceans TARA_B100000674 (sample SAMEA2622759) | marine metagenome | biome: marine biome (ENVO:00000447); feature: surface water layer (ENVO:00002042); material: "saline water (ENVO:00002010), including plankton (ENVO:xxxxxxxx)" | depth 5 m
GTTATCCACCTTTTGCAACCTATACCTATTGAAGCTATTTTCTTGTTATCGCACCACACACCGGTTAAACCATTTTTTCGTGAGGCTTTAATTTTTAGTTCTGCAAGTAAATTTATAATTAAATTTTCAATTTTCCTAAGAAACCAATTTAAATCTTTTTTATAAAAATTTAAATTTAAAACTAAATAAACTACAATTTGTCCTGGCATATGACAAGTAACTTCTCCACCTCGATTAAGTTTAAATACTTTAGATTCGTCTTCTTTGGAAAAAGATAAGAGATTCTCAGGATTACCACCTCTGCCAATTGTGTAACATAAATGATGTTCGCCTATCCAAATCAATTGTTCTTTTGAATTTCCTGAAATTAAATTTGCTTGATATTTTTTTTGTAAATTATAAATATCTTCGAAATATGAAATTTTATTAGGTTGTATGATTATTGATGTCCTATTCATAATATTTATGTAAATTAAAAAAAGAGTGCAATAAATTTAAGCGTTTATTATGAAAATTTTAATCCATGGGAAAAACATCGAACTTACAGGAGCGTTAAAAAATTATACTGAATCAAAAATAATAAAAGCTACTCATCATTATAAGGATATCGTTAAAGAGGCCGATATACACCTCTCTATTGAAAAGAATAAAAGAATCTCATTTCAAAGTGCAGAAGTAACAATTTTTGCTAATGGAACCATAATCAGAGCAGAAGAAAAATCTGAAAATCTTTATTCAAGTATTGATCTTGTTTCTAATAAACTTTGTAGACAACTTAGAAAATACAAAGAAAGGAATTTCGCTTCTCCTCATAATCATAAAAATAGTGTTAAAGATTCTGATTTGGAAGCAAATCATGCCATTGAATTAGAAAATATAGATTTTTTAAAAGAAGGATTAAAAGGAGATCTACCAGAGCCATCAATAAAGAATAAATATTTCGAGATGATTCCTATTTCAATTATGGAAGCGAGAAAGCAATTAGATCTTATAGATCATAGTTTTTATGTTTTTAGGAGTATTGATACAAATGAACTCCAAGTTATATATAAAAGGAATCATGGAGGTTATGGATTAATTCAATCAAAATAAATAATCAGATGTCTAAATGTTCATACGAATTTAATGAAATAATAAGTGCAACTTTAATAAATCCATTTTTGTCCCTAGATGAATTTAATATTAATTGCAATTTAATTAAGAAATATAATATCAGAAATATTTCAACTTCATTAAATTATCTCAGTGATCTAAGAAATTACTTTGAAAATTACAGGGTAAATATTAGTGTACTAATTTCATATCCTTTATCAGATTGTCCTGATTTTTTAATTGATCAAATAATTGATTACGCGATAGAAAAAGGAGCTAATGGAATTGATTATCTACCTAAATTTTTCTATTTATCAAAAAATGAGGATGAAAAATTTGCAAATAATATTGAAATAATTTCCAAAAAAAAATTGCCTCTTAATTTAATTTTCAACAAATATAGAATGCAAAAAGAGACATTTAATAAAGCGATCAATATTTCTCTAGAACTTGGCGTGAAATTTTTCCAATTTGGAGATGGCTTTGGAACTACTTTAAATATATTTGATTTAAAAAAAATTCAAGAATTATTTGATGAAAATAGAAAAATTAAAGTAGTAGGTAATATCAGAGATATAGAAAGTGTGATAGAACTACTAAATAATGGCGCTGATAATATAGGTACAACATCTTTTCATGAAATTTTTAAATCTATCGAATAAATATTAATGTCTAGCGAGAGCAAATTAAAAGGTCTTTGCATTAAATGTAGTCCTTTAGGTGAATATGATCGTTTAATTACAATTTTATCTGAAGAAAAAGGGATCACAAGATTAGCAGTTCCTGGAGCAAGAAGACCTAAAAGTAGTCTTTCATCAGCAAGTCCTATAACTCTATTAGATTTACAAATATTTGGGAAAAAAAATCTTAAAACTGTGCGTCAAATAAAAATTGTAAAAAGCTATAATGTAATGGGAAAAAGTATAGAATGCCTATCGGCTGCACAAGCGATAACAGAATTAACTTTACTATTAGTTGGCAATGAAGATTCTCAAAATAATTACTTATCAACTGTTTTAATTCATTTAGATCGACTTTATGACCACCAAGTCCCAATTTCATCTGACAAAAAAATTTTATGTATTTGTATTCAATCTCTTATTCATTTACTGGCAGTGGGAGGTTTAAGTCTTCCTTTAAATTTTTGCTGCAAGACTGGAAGGACTATTAATCCTCCACTAGGTAATTGGGAATGGAAATGTAATTTCATACCAAACGAGGGTTTTACTATCGAAGATGATCCACAAAGCATCTTAAAAATAAATCCATCTGAATTAGCACTTTTGCAAAGACTGCTTTATCCAGAATTACCTATTAAGTCAAATGGAGAATTACTAGGACCAAAAAATGTTTGGCTTAAATTATTAACAATTATTGAATCTTGGATAAAGTCACAACTAGGTAAGGAACTATCATCACTAAAAATATTAAGAGAATTTTATTAATAACTTTTAAAATTAACTTTTGAGTAAAAATATCATAGTTGCCTTTTTTACTGTTACTTTATTAATAAGTTTGAAATTTCTAAGTGGTTCATATAGCTTGGCTTGGTAAAAAATCTCCTTTTTGTGGAAACGTTACCTATGGAAATTTAGTAACAGACAATTTAAAAAAAAGAGGATATAAGGTAAGTTTTATCCATTTTGATAATCCAGCTAGAAAGAATAAAGAAGATACATTTTTCTTAGCTAATGATCCTGAGGTGAGTTTGCCATATCTAATTAAATCGCAAGTTTATACCATTCCTTCTCCAAGAGCGGAAAAACAATTAAAAGATTCATTAGAAAGATTAAAGCCAGATATCGTTCATGCAAGTTTAACTTTATCTCCTTTAGATTTTAGATTACCTGAGTTATGCAACCAATTAAAAGTACCTTTAGTTGCAACTTTTCACCCTGCTTTTGACTCTAAGATTAGAAATCTTACTGCAAGTACTCAACAACTTACCTACCAACTCTATGCCCCTTCACTTTCAAAATTTGATAAGATTATTGTCTTTTCAACGGCTCAAAGAGAACTCCTTGAAAAACTTGGGGTTGATAAACAAAAACAAGTTGTTATTCCTAATGGTGTAAATCAAGATATATGGAAACCCTCAGAGACAACAAATACAAAACATCAACTTATAAAAACAAAAATAGGAAATGAAAGAATATTTTTATTTATGGGAAGAATAGCTAGTGAAAAAAATTTAGAAGCACTTCTTAAAGCATGGCGTCAATCAAAAACAATAAATGGTAAGTTACTAATAGTAGGCGATGGTCCTATGAAACCAACCTTAGAAAATAATTTTTATGATCCAGAAAAAGATAATATATATTGGTGGGGAGAGGAGTCTGATTTAGATACGAGAGTTGCAATAATGCAAATTGCTGAAGCATTTTTCTTACCTAGTCTTGTTGAAGGCTTATCATTATCACTCTTAGAGGCTATGTCTACAGGAACAGCATGTATAGCTACTGATGCAGGAGCTGATGGTGAAGTGTTAGAAAATGGTGCTGGAATTATAATCTCAACTGATAATGTAACAACACAATTAAGAACTATAATTCCTATTTTATTTAACCACCCTTCTATTACAAAAGATCTTGGTGAGAAAGCCAGAGAAAGAGTTTTAGAAAGATATACAATTAATAAAAATATTGATGAACTAGAAGCAGTTTATAAAGAATTACAATCTTAAAAAATTATTATCGAAATTCCTTACTTCTATTTCTTGCAGCTAAAATAGCTTCAATCAATATGGATCTAAAACTGCTCTTCTCTAAAGTGTTTAGAGCTGATATTGTTGTTCCTCCTGGAGAGGTAACCATATTTCTTAATTCTGTAATACTTATATTTGATTCTTTTAATAATAAAATAGTCCCTAATATCATCTCAATAACCAATTCCTCAGAAAGTTTTTTATTTAATCCACCGCTTAATCCTCCATCACCTAATGAATCAATAATTAAGGCTATAATTGCAGGTGAAGAAGAAGTTAAAGCTAAAAATATATCTAGATAGTCTTCGGGCATTTCATAAATCTTACTGGAAGTCTTAAAAATATTCTTTATGAATTTTTTTTTATCTTCATTTATTTTTAATCCCCAAGTAATGCCTGTTATGCCTTTACCAATTAATATTGGGATATTTGTAATGGCCCTTACACAATTATGATTTGGAAATTTTTCTTCTAATCTTCTTAAAGAAACTCCAGCCAATATAGAGACAATTGTATTATCTTTATTTTTATTAATAGATAATTCTCTTAAATCTTCAAGTTGTTGAGGTTTTACCGATAAAAGTTTAACAGATGTATCCCAAACCAATTTGGATTCTTTTGAATCTGTCTGATAAACATTAATCTTATAGGGATAAGAATTTCTAATATCATTTAAACTTTTATTAGTTTTAACTAAACAAAAAATCTGATCTGGCTTTAAAATATTTTTTTCTAATAGTGGCGTAACAATAGCTTTTGCAATATTTCCAAATCCAATAATACCGAGTTTATTTAACACCGACTGATTATGAATATGCTGATATTTTGGCATCACCCCAAGCTGGTTGAGGTGTAGAGTTTATATCTACCTTGTACTGAGAAGTTTTTTCGTTAGTACTTATAGAAGATGGTGTTGCCTCAGCCGGAAATGAGCTTGTTACACTAACGCAGCTAGGAGCAAATAAGAATATACTTTCTCCTATACGCTCTTGATGGCCATCAATAGCAAAAGTTCCTCCTGCTATAAAATCAACAGCTCTCTGAGCTTGATCTGGATCCATCATTGTTAAATTTAATATGATTGTTTTTCTTTCTCTTAGAGCTTGAATAGCTTGTGGCATCTCATCAAAACTCCGTGGCTCGATTAAATTCACTTCGGATGAAGAACTAGAAATACCTGGCATACCAATAACCTTTGATGACTTTTTATTCATAAATTCAAATGGATTTGAATTGGCAACTAAATTCAAATTATTTTTATTTTGATTTTGATAATTCATAGAATCAAAATCCTCTTCTGAGGCATAATCTAAATCATCAAAATCATCATCCAAATAATCATCCCCTGCAACAACAGCTTTTAATCGAGAAATAAGTGACACTGTTAAATCCTCTAGAATTTATTTAATGAGTTCGTAAACTCATTAGCAATTATTCAACAAAAAATAGATAACCGCCTGTACTTAAATAACGTTATTTCATCATTTTTGCAAGTTCATTGAAACTTTTTTATTGATAATTATTAACTAATTAAATTCAATTTATCTTTCTCCAAATATAAGTGAGCCTATTCTTAACCATGTAGTTCCTGCTTCAATTGCTTCATTCCAATCATTGGACATCCCCATTGAACATTCAGGAAGTTTAAGGTAATCAGCTATTTCTCGACATTTAATAAACAACTTTAAATTTTCCTTTGCGCTCAGACCTTTTGGATTGATAGTCATCAATCCAATTATCAAAACATTTTTGATTTTTTTTAACTCCTCCCATTTTTCTATTAAATCATCACAATGTATTCCACCTTTCGAAGGATCATTTGCTAATTTAACTTGGATCAAAATTTTTTGGATTTTACCAATTTCAATAGCTGCATTTGAAATTTTTAATAAATTCTTTACCGAATCTACTGAGTGAATATAATCAAAATGATTAACTATTTTGCGAATTTTATTACTTTGAATTTTGCCGATAAAATGCCATTTAATATTTTTTATGTTACTCAGAAGGATCTGCTTCTCATATGCCTCTTGAAATTTACTTTCACCAAAGTCTTGTTGACCAAATTCATTAAGAATTTGAATACGACTAGATTCAAAACCTTTACTAACAGCTAGTAAATTTACATTTTTAGGTAGTAATTTTTTTATTTTTAAATAATTTGATATTTCCAAAAGCTATATAAAAGTTTGTTTGAACAAGTTTTCCCATTTAGGCAGCTCAGGGGAATCGTCTCTTCTTGCTCTTTGCAAATTAATTTCTGCTTGATTTCTTGCATCTAAATAAGGTATCACTTCAAATAATATTTCCCTTGATTTCATAGAAACCAAGAAAAACATTTTTTGGGCATAAAGCGTCGCGTAAATATCCTTTCCCTCATTTGCCTGAGATACTTGGTATAACATTCCAAAAGTTGGATGATTCAAATAACGTTCTGAACTCAAGTTAAAAAAAGTTATTCATAATGAACCATACTGTTTTCTAAGAAAAATTGCTACAAAAATAAAACAAATCGCTAGTGAATTAACATATAAGTCTAAGAAGGTTATTTTTTTTAAGGGTTTGAATCTTTTTATATTAAAAGATATTGATTCTTTTGAAAGCAGTGAATCAGCTCCTTGATCTATTCTCAGAAAAATATTTAAAAAAAGTCTCTCCACTAAACTAAATAAGATTCCTATTGAATATTTAAATCCTAATTTGCGAAAGTTAATGGATCTTATAGAAGCAGATTTAAGAATATTCTGAAATTCTTCTTGAACAAGTGGAATAAATCGTAATGCAAGTAAAAGTTGAAAAAGCCATTTATTTATTGGAATTCCAAAACTTTTAAGCGGGTTCATAAACCAACTCAGTGCCCACACTAGATCTTCTTTTAATGTAGTTAAGAGAATCAAATTTACACTATGTATAAGAGTGAATATCAAGGTAGAAGTTTTAATGCCCAAATCTAATGAGTTCTTTGTTAATGAGAGAGGACCAAAAGAAAAAATGCCAAATTTTTTAATAGGCAATATTAATATATTCCAGTTATATCTATTTTCTAGAATTAAATTTAATTCCTTTGGATCTCTCAATGGTATTTCTAAAGAAGGAAAGCTTGATGATGCAAGAATTGATAATAGTCCAATAATGAAAGACAAGGAAATTAGTAAAAGAAATGGTCTCCACCATACCCTTAAAGGGAGAAAACTAAAAATAGTTATCCCAAATAAACAAATAACTAAACCAACTCTCCAAAAAGGTCCTGCCCAGATAGGTGTTATTAAAAAAATTGATAGAATGATTAATTTAAGCCTACAATCTATAATTCTTAACCAACTTTTATTGCCATCAACATATTGTCCTATTGGGAATTTAGTAAGAATATTCATTATTCAGTATCTAATAATTTAATTTCTTTTTTCGATATTTCCCTTTCTAAAGTTCTTTGTTGTTTACCTCTCCAAAGTAAAATAATAGGTGTACCTTCAAAACCTAAATTAGATCTTATTTGCTTTTCAATATACCTTCTATAGGTACTTCCAAATAACTTTGGATCATTTACAAAAAGTGTAAATGTGGGAGGCTTATTCCTAACTTGAGTTCCGTAATAAATTCTGCCTTGCTTTCCGCTCCTTTTTGTAGGCGGACTTTTCCAACTTAAAGCTTCCTTTAATACTTCATTTACAACAGAGGTTGAGACTCTTCTTCTATGTTGCTTTACTGCTTCAAATGAATGTTCAAATATATTTTGTACTCTTTGACCAGTCAAAGCTGAAGTGAAAAGCATTTGTGCCCAATTCAAAAAATATAGTTTAGATCTCAATTTCTTTTCAATTTGATAAATTGTTGTGCTGTCTTTCTTAATTAAGTCCCATTTATTAACAATAATTAAACAAGCTTTCCCTTGTTCCTCAATTCGGCCAGCTAATTTTTGATCTTGCTCAGTTACTCCATCTACTGCATCTAATACCAATAGACATATATCACTTCTATCAATAGATTTAAAAGATCTGTTAATACCGAAAAATTCTGTTCCATATTTCACATTTTTTTTTCTTCTTATTCCTGCAGTATCTACTATTTTCCAAAGTTGATCTCCTTTTTTTAAAGTAGTGTCAATTGAATCTGTAGTAGTACCACTAATTTCGCTAACAATTGCTCTTTTATTTCCACTAATTGCATTCAACAAACTTGACTTCCCTACATTTGGTCTCCCAATAATAGACATTAGAATTTTTTCTTCTTTAATTACTTCAACATTCTGAGGTAATACATTAATGACATGGTCTAAAAGATCTCCTGTACCTGAACCATGTATAGCTGATAAAGGATAGGGTTCTCCTAATCCTAACTTCCAGAAATCAGAGGCTAAAGAAGCTCCTAATATCGTTGACTCACATTTATTAACTACAACAAATATTTTTTTATTTGTATTCCTTAGCCATTTAGCTATTGCAAGATCTCCATCAGTTAAACCTTGCGTCCCATCAACGACAAAAAGTGCGATAATTGATTCTTCTAAAGCTAAAAATATTTGAGCTCTAATTTCTGGTAAGAACTCACTATCATCGTCAAAAATTAATCCCCCAGTATCAATAACTTGAAACTCTTTCCCACCCCACTCCGCATTTTGATAAGTTCTATCTCTTGTTACACCTGGAGTATCGTAAACTATTGCATTATTTGTTTGGCATAAACGATTTACTAGAGTTGATTTACCTACATTGGGTCTTCCAATAATAGCAATAGTGGGAAGAGACAAATTACTTTTAATTAACTCTTATCTAACTATACAATTAATATTATTTTTAACTTTAAATAGTTATCTAATTATTGATTAAAGATCCTAATTGAACCTAATAATAAGGAGTGAGAAATAAGGTAAATCATAAGATTTATTTATAGATGCCTTTTCGATTAATTGATTATGCATCCCTATATTTGAAGCCAAAATTGCTTTATTTAAGAGTTCCTCTTTTTTTAAAACTTCTTTAACCCAAGGCCATCTTTTTCCTACTTTTAAGATTGCCAAAACAATATTATTAGTAGATGCATTATTGAATAAATCGATAAGCTGGGTTGAATCATTAGGACATTCAAAGATTTTTAAAATTTCACCTTGCTTCACTAAATCATAATCAGCATATGCTGCTGCTGCACTAATAGATGAAATACCAGGGAGCTTTTTAATATTAATTCGAGGATCTAATTCTTTTATTTTTCGCAAAATATATGATGAACTCGCAAATATAGATGGATCTCCCAAGCAAATTAAAACGCCTGAACTTCCCTCATTTAAACAAGATATGATTTTAGTAGCAGCAAATTGCCAAGTTTTCTCAGGATTATATTCTTTCCTCGCCATAGGGAAAACAATAGGAATCTTTTTTTTAAATCTGATATATTTTTTTACTATACCTGCCGCATAACTTTTTTTATCCGTGGCAGATACTGGATAGAAAATATAATTTGCTTTTTTAATAGCTTGTAATGCGCCTACAGTTAAAAGAGAGGGATCCCCTGGTCCAACCCCTACAATCGTTAAATTCGGCTTTTTATTTTTTGAAAATAAATAACTAAAAATTCTGGAAACAATATTCATATAAAACTTATTAACTGTGGATTCTAGGTAATGAAAAAGTTTCAGATAAAATTTCTGTTTCTTTGAGAGCTAATTCGTTTAATCGATTAAAAACCTCTTTTTTTGAGAATTTTTTTTGGGCAAGCTTCCAATAGATACCAAAATGTCTTGCCTCACTCTCTAAAAGAGAGTTATAGATTTCCCTCAAAAATGCATCTTCAAAATTTAATGCAAGTATACTTAATCTTTCATGACTCCTTGCTTCTATAATGCCAGCCACTAAAAAACTATCAAGCATTCTATAAGGCTCTTCTTTCCTTATGTTTTTTGCTAACTCAGCTCCATAAGGAGCCGGTTTCAATGCTTTTATGTCGATACCTTTATCTTTTAAAAGATTAAGTATTTTCTCAAAATGTTCCAACTCCTCTCTAGCAATCGGACTTAAGACTGCAGATAATTCATGTTCTGATGGATATTTAAACATTAATTGTATTGCTGCTCCAGCAGCTTTTTTCTCACAATGAGCATGATCTATTAAAATCTCAATCGGATTTGATAGAGCTAACTTTATCCATCTTTCAGAACTTAATGAAGTTAAATGCTTTATATGAAATGTTGGCCTTTTTATAGTTTTTGGCATAAAATTTTAATTCTCTAAATATCCTATAATCCCCTCCAGAGCAAGAAAATAACTCTTAATTCCAAATCCAGTTATTAATCCTATCGCTTTATCAGATAGAAATGATTGTTTACGAAAATTTTCTCTATTAAAAATATTTGAAATATGTAATTCAACAAAAGGGATCTTTGATCCAACTAATGCATCTCTAATAGAAACTGAAGTATGAGTAAAACCACCAGCATTGATCATTATACCTTGAATTTTGTTTATTGATTCTTGAATCTTTTCTACTATCTCTCCCTCATGATTACTTTGGAAACATTCTAAATTTACTTTTCTGGTTTTAGCAATTTCACATAATTGACTTTCTATTTGATTTAATGTT
>TARA_B100000674_G_scaffold262208_1_pt1 | contig 10343 bp, 10 predicted proteins | sample TARA_B100000674 | Tara Oceans TARA_B100000674 (sample SAMEA2622759) | marine metagenome | biome: marine biome (ENVO:00000447); feature: surface water layer (ENVO:00002042); material: "saline water (ENVO:00002010), including plankton (ENVO:xxxxxxxx)" | depth 5 m
GCGCCATTTTGGGATTCAGATATAAGAGGTGGTTTTTATGGCTTAACACAAGATTCCTCAATTGAGGACATGGTAACAGCCTGCTTTAATTCAATAGCATTTCAAACAAAAGAAATCTCCTCAATCTTAGAAAAGTACGGCATTAAAGTTTCGAGCTTGTTGGTTGATGGAGGGATGGTAAAAAATAAAACTTTTTGTCAAATTCTTGCAAATTCTTTGGAAAAAGAAATTTTACAACCTCATAACGTTGAATCGACTGCTATTGGTGCCTGTATTGTAGCTATGACTGCATCAGGCAATGATTTAAATAATATAAAAGTATCTGATATGGATATTTTTAAACCAAATGTCGAAAATATAATAAGTAATAAAAAGAGTTACGATGATTGGAAGTCATATTTGACTCAAACGATGCGTTCTAAGTGATTATAATTTCCTTTTCGATAGGCAACTCATGAAGTTCGTTTTGATCATGAGTGACTAATAAACATGGTATATCCCAATCTTTAATGAATTTTAAAATTATTTTTTGAGCTTCAATGCCATTTTTTTGATCCAAGCTGGAAAATGGTTCATCAAGGATTAATAAATGAGGCCGCATTGCAATTGCTCTAGCAATAGCAACTCTTTGTTGTTGCCCACCTGATAATTCGTGAGGCATTTTGTGAAGATGATCGTTTAAATTCAATGCAAGTGTCATATAGTCTGTATGAAGAAACTCTCTACTTAAAGAGTAAGTAATATTTTTTTTTGCATTGATGTGTGGAAATAGTGCAAAATCCTGAAAAACATACCCAATTCTTCTACTTTCAGCTGGTAAGAAGGTATTTTCATCCATGTAAACTTTATTGTTACAAACTACATTGCCGCTATCAGCCGTCTTAAGGCCAGCAATTACATTTAAAAATGTTGATTTACCAGAACCGCTTTCACCTTTTATTAAGCCTATCGATCCATTAGAAATATCAAAATTGAGATTTTCTACTAGACATTTCCCATCATATGAAAAAGTTAGATTTTCTACAGTTATGCTCATATTTATATGGTTAATATATGTCATATTTGTATATAATGCTTCTGTTTTTTCTACTGCACCTAATTTAATCTATCTAGCCATGTATAAATTTAAGACGTTTAATAATATTTCTGAACAAGCGTTGTCATTGCTAAAAAAAGCAAAATTTGAATACGATGATATTGAACCAGATGCAATTTTAATTAGAAGTCATACGCTAATTAATGAAGATTTTAATCAAAACCTAAAATCTATTGCTAGAGCAGGCACAGGATTTAATAACATTCCAGTAGAGCTTGCAACAAATAATGGAATAGTTGTCTTCAATACTCCAGGAGCTAACTCAAATGCAGTCAAGGAGTTAGTCATTTGTGGGATGCTGCTTTCTTCAAGAGGAATCATTCAAGGAAATTCGTTTGCAAAATCATTAATTGGTAAAGATGAAATTGAAATAAACAATTTGATGGAGAAAGAAAAAAAGATTTTTAAAGGCAATGAGCTTAAGGGTAAAGTGATTGGAATCGTTGGGTTAGGATCTGTTGGCTCACTTTTAGCACAAGCTGCATCAGTGCTTGGTATGAGAATTATTGGTTACGATCCATATATATCTGTAGATGCTGCCTGGATGTTGCCAAAAGAAGTTGAAAAAGCTGAAAATTTAGAATACTTATTAAGTAGTTCCGACTATATATCGTTGCATGTACCTCTATCAAATATTACAAAGAACTTAGTATCAAAAAAAATGCTAGACATTGTAAAAAAAAATGCCAAATTAATAAATTTATCTCGAGGAGGCGTTGTTAATAATTTGGATATAATTGATGCTTTAAAAAATAAAAAATTAAGTTCTTACGTTACTGATTTTCCAACCCCAGAGTTGATAGATAGATCTGTAAATTATGAAGATGTGATTTTACTACCTCATTTAGGTGCGAGTACAAAAGAGGCTGAAATAAATTGTTCAGTTATGGCTGCAGAGCAAACAAAAGATTTTCTTGAACACGGATTGATAACAAATTCTGTTAATTTTCCAAATGTAAAATTAAGCAGAACAACTCAATTTAGAGTTGTTATAGTTCATAAAGATGAGCCTGGGGTTTTAGGAAAAATCACGAGTGAAGTTGCCAATAATAATTTAAATATTTCTGACATGATCAATAAAAGTAGAGATAAAATTGCAATTACATTGATTGATTTAAATGAAAATCCATCCGCAGACTTGCTTAAAAAAATTTATGATAATGAGAATGTTTTAACAGTAAGAGTTTGTTAAATTTTAAAAAAATAATCAAATTTTTAATCAACAACTGTCCTAAATGATTATTTATTATTTTTTTTAATAAATATACTTGTCAACAGAAAAAAATAGTGTTAAAAGCGAACACATTTTATTTTATATTTGTTACTCATTTTTTTTATTAAATATATGTAAAACACTGATATGCGGTTATATTTATGTTTTTTGTATAATTTTTATACAACTCATACAAAACCCTTATTTTAAAGCACTTTATGTGGTATAAATAAAGTTATCCATAACTTTATCCACAGATTCTGTGGATAAAAATATTTTAGATTATGAACAAAATTCGTACTCAAATAAGTCTTCCTAAGAGTTGGTTTTTAGAACATAAAAAGCATTTTGATTTAGAGTCTCTTTGCGATCCCATTGATTATATTTGTGATGAATACTTAAAAAATAAAAAAATTGCACCCGAACCTCAGAATATTTTTAAAGCTTTTGAACTATGTACTTATCAAGAAACAAAAGTTGTTATATTTGGACAAGATCCATATTTTCAAGATGGTTTAGCAAACGGTCTTGCTTTTTCTGTGAGCAAACACCATTCAATTCCAGCATCTTTAAAAAATATATATAAAGAAATCAAAAATGATATTGGATTCTTAAACAATAAGAATGGTTCATTAGAAACTTGGGCACTTCAGGGTGTATTACTATTAAATTCGTGTCTTACAGTTGAGGTTTCAAAACCAGGATCTCATTTAGAAATAGGTTGGGAGAAATTTATTAAAGAAATTATTTATTTATTAAACAAAAAAAATAATTTAGTGTTTTTTCTTTGGGGGAAAAATGCACAAAAATATAAAAAATATATTGATTCAAATTCTCACTTAATTTTGACTGCTGCACACCCATCACCATTATCAGCATATAAGGGTTTTTTTGGTTGTGAACATTTTTCTAAATGCAACGATTATCTTAAATTAAATAGGATAAAAGAAATCAATTGGTGAACTAGATAATATCAATTACCTCATCCTCATCTTTAATTAAATTGATTTCATCCTTTTTAATAATAGCGTTAAAAATTTGTAGCTCACTAGTTTTTATTTTTTTTCCAATTATTTTTAAGCTCTCATCAACTTTAAATGTTTTTTTAGTTATTAAGGTAGAAAACTTTCTTCTGTCAACGCCAAGATATTTCATTCTTGCTACAATTTCTTGTCCTCGATAACATCCCTTATCGAAAGACACTCTCAAATTATCAAAATTTATTTCTAAAGGTCTATATTTTTTGACACTCTCAATATCTAGAAATAAAATTTTTGCTAGTTTATGAGACAAAATCCACTCGTTTTCATTTATAGTTCCTGGTCTATCGAAGTTTTTATCATGAATTTCAAGTCCAAGACAATATTCTTCATTATGCCAATAAGAGAGGCTTGATTGACTTTTACCCTTTGTTACTGATCCAACAACCTTTTGATCACTCAAATGGAATTTTACTGAATAAAATTGAGCAAATGGTGCAAGTTCTTCGATAAAAATATCTGCAAGTTCCTCATTTAATATAACTTTATAAACACTTGCATTTAAATGAATAATGAAATCGCATATAACAAATCCCTTATGGTCACATATTGAAGATAATTGAAAGCCATTATCTTTAATTATATTTATGTCAGAAGTTAATTGACCTTGAAGAAATTCATCAACTTTTTCTTTTTTTCCTTCAATTTCAATCACAACCCAATCAGCAATGTTATGCCAACCAAACTTGATTAATTTATTATGAATATCTTTTTTCAAGTAAAATTATGTTAATTAAAACTTTATTTTAACTAATGAGAAACGAAATAAACAGAATACATTGGAAATGCAGAAGAGGTATGCGAGAAATCGACCTTCTATTGAGAGAATTTTCTAAAAATTCATTAGAAAAACTTAATGATGATCAATTATTACTGTTTGAAGAGATATTAAATTATGATGATCAGAGTTTATATGATTTTATTTTTAAACAAGAATCACTTGGCAGTGATGTACATGAAGAGTTTATTTCAAAATATTTAAAAAAATTTAAAAACTCTGGAAACTTTTGAAAATTTTCTTTGTCATATGGAGTAGGAAGAATATACATGAGCAACAATTCAAATGATATTGATTCCGTATTAATAGATAAAGCAAAAAATGGTAATGAAGGAGCATTTAAAATTTTAGTAAACAAATATTATCCAAGGGTATATGCCTCATTGTTTTCTTTCACTAAATCTAAAGAAGATTCAGAGGATCTAACTCAACAAACTTTCATAAAAGTTTGGCAACAGCTGGATACCTTTAGAGGCGACAGCGCATTTTTTACGTGGGTGTATAGAATTGCTATAAATTTAGCTAAAAATTTTGTTGTAAGCTCTGGCTATAAAAAACAAAGATCTAATATTCCAATGGATGGCTTAAATATAGATTTTAGCTCTTTCGATAGTGTTGAAGAAATTATTATCTATGATGAATCTATGGACAAAATTTCCAACTTTGTAAATACTTTACCTGAATCGCTGAAGACTGCATTTTCGCTAAGAGAATCAGAAGGAAAGAGTTATGAGGAGATTAGCGTCATAACAAATACGCCAATTGGAACTGTCAGGTCGCGTATTTTCAGAGCAAGAGAATTAATAATAGATTATATGAAAAAGGAGCTTATCAATCATGAGTGATATTAAAGAAAAAATATCTGCCTTTTATGATGGAGAACTGAACCTCAGCTCTGAAGAGATAGATGAATTAATCATTTTTATAAATGAGAATCCTGTTTTATTGGAACAAATCTCTATGATGGCATTAACAAGTACCATTGAGGAGAAAGAAAACTCAAACCTAGTGTCTATTAATACAAGGAAAAAAAATTCGAACATAACTCATAAAAGCTTGTGGATCTCAAATGCAATTACAGCCGCAGCAACAATCTTACTAACATTGACAGTTATAACTAACTTTGATTTCTCAAGAATGAATGTTAGTACTGATTCAACAAACAAGATTAGCTCAGCGATAAATTCCAAAGAAGCCAAAATGATTGCTGAGCGTTCAGAAGAACAGCTAACAGATTACATAATGAAAATTGTTAATGAGCCGGGGTTTATGACTGGTAATGAAATAGTTGATCTCAGAAATGTTGGATATCAATATAATTCTACAAATGGCTCGAATTATTTTAAAGATAAAGAAAATTTTCAATTACGTATAGAAAAAAGGAACTTTGGTCTTAATAAAATTAAATATTGGAAACATGGCAATAAGATGATTTATTTAGTTCCATTATCCGATGGAAGAGTACTCACACTTTATGGTAATATCTCTCTTAATTCTGCTATTTCTATAGCTCAATCATTAAATAAATAATTAATAAAATATGTATACTAATTTTTATAAAAAACTTTCCCTTATTTTTGTATTTGCAGTTGGAATTAATCTTTCTGCTGCTTTGCCTGGCAACATATCTATTCTTGTGGATAAATCAGCGCCTGCTGTTGTTAATATAACTGCTACGAAAGATGTGTCAAAGGGACAATCATACAGTTTAAGGGGATTACCCATCCCTGATGAAATGCTGGAAAGATTTGGAATACCAAGAGAATTCAGAGATATTCCTCAACAAAAAAGGGAAGCTGTCTCATATGGTTCTGGTTTCATCTTAAAAGATAATTACATTATGACTAACTTTCATGTAGTCGAAGACGCTGGTGAAGTTGTAGTTTCTTTGTCAGATAGAAGAGAATTTAAAGCTGAAATCATTGGTGTTGATAGATTATCTGATTTAGCTGTATTAAAGGTTACCGGTGATAATTTACCAACAGTTAGAGTTGGTGATAGCGACGATTTAAAAGTAGGTGATTGGGTTGTCGCTATTGGATCACCTTTTAGTTTTGATTTTTCAGTTACTGCAGGAATTGTTAGTGCCAAGGGCAGAAGTATTCAAAATCAAAATATTGGTAACTACGTGCCATTTCTTCAGACGGATGTTGCAATCAACCCTGGTAATTCTGGTGGCCCATTATTTAATCTTTCTGGAGAAGTTGTTGGCATAAATTCTCAAATATATTCCAGAAGCGGTGGCTATCAAGGCCTAGCATTTGCAATACCAATTAATGTTGCTGTTGATGTTGCTGAACAAATAATTACAGATGGTAAAGTTTCTAGAGGTTACCTAGGTGTGAGAATGAGCGAGGTAGACAGTGATCTTGCTGAAGCTCTTGGAATGAAAAAGCCATACGGAGCTCTCATAAACGATATTGAAGATGGAGAATCTGCTGACAATGCAGGCTTACTTCCAGGAGATGTGATTGTTGAGTTTAATAAAAAAGAAATTAAATTTAGTTCCGATTTACCTCATGTTGTTGGCCAAATTAAACCGAATAACACAGCAAAAGGAAAAATAATAAGGGATGGTAAACAAATAGAACTAGTATTTGTATTAGGTGAATTACCAACAAACGAAGAAGAGTTTGTTCCTGCAAAATTACAATCATCATCTGAGCCACTAGGACTGAAAGTTTCTGATATTGACAGAGACAATCCGTCAATGACAAATATGCCTGATGGCGTAATAGTGTCTAGAGTCAATTTAAATTCACCAGCATCTGGTGAGTTATTTAGAGGCGATGTTATTACAATGATTCAGCACAAAGGTAAGAAATATGAAGTCACCAATGTGGAATCATTTAATAGTGCCATTGAGATGTTTTCATCTGATGATAAGATTGCTATTCATTTAATAAGAAGCGGTAATAGATTAATACGTTCTATAACATTAAATTAGTTAAAATTATATTTATTATTTTTTTATAGTTTGCTTGTAAAATAGCCCCAACTTATGAAAAAAATAAGAAATTTTTCAATTATTGCTCACATAGATCATGGTAAATCTACTTTATCTGATAGATTGATAGAATATTGCGGTGGACTTTCATCAAGAGAGATGGCAGATCAGATTCTTGATTCTATGGATATTGAAAGAGAAAGAGGCATAACTATTAAAGCACAAGCAGTCTCTTTAAATTATCAAAAAGATGGACAAGAGTACCTTTTAAATTTTATTGATACTCCTGGGCATGTTGATTTTTCATATGAGGTATCCAGATCATTGTCAGCATGTGAAGGTGCTTTGCTTGTAGTTGATGGCTCTCAAGGCGTTGAGGCACAAACTCTTGCTAATTGTTATACAGCAGTTGAGGAGGGGCTAGAAGTATTGCCTGTTATCAATAAAATTGATTTACCACAAGCAGAACCTGAAAGAGTAAAGAATGAAATTGAGGAAATGGTAGGGATAATTGCATCTGATGCACCATTAGTAAGTGCTAAAACCGGAGAAGGGATAAAGATTCTCCTTGATAAGCTAGTATCAGATATTCCACCTCCAATTGGAGACAACAACAAAGAACTCCAAGCACTAATAATTGATTCTTGGTTTGATTCTTATCTAGGAGTTGTTTCACTTATAAGAATAATGAATGGTTCAATCAAAAAAGGTCAAAAGTTTCAAATTTTTTCTAATGGACAATCACACATTGTCGATGACATAGGAATATTCTCACCTAAGAAGGTCCCAAAGAAAGAGCTATCATCAGGTGAAGTAGGTTATCTTGTTGCAGGAATTAAGGATATTAAAGGAGCGCCAGTTGGTGACACGATTATTGAATTTAATGATAACAAAACAAAGCCTTTGTCTGGCTTTAAAAAGGTAAATCCTAAAGTTTTTGCATCTTTATTTACTTTGAACTCAGATGATTATGAGAAATTTAGAGACGCACTCTCAAAGTTAGTATTAAATGATTCTTCATTGATTTATGAGCCTGAGGTCTCTGATGCTTTAGGATTTGGCTTTAGGTGTGGTTTTTTAGGAACTCTCCATATGGAAGTTGTAAGAGAGCGATTAGAAAGGGAGTATGACTTAGATTTAATCTCAACAGCTCCTTCTGTAGAATATGAAGTCTTAAAAACAGATGGCGAAATATTAAAATGTGATAATCCATCTCAACTTCCATTACCAAATGAAATTGATGAGATTAGAGAACCTATTGTAAGCGTAACAATCATTTCACCAAATGATTATGTCGGCAACATTATTACGCTTTGCACCTCTAAAAGAGGACTACAAAGGGACATGAAATATTTTGGAAATCAAGTTTCAATCATTTTTGAAATGCCTCTCTCATCAGTAATTATTGATTTTTTTGATCAAATAAAGTCATCAACAAAAGGCTTTGCATCTATAGAATATTCATTAATTGGCTTTCAAAAATCTGACTTAACAAAAATTGATGTATTAATTAATAATAATAAGGTTGATGCTCTTTCAATGATAGTACATAAATCTTTTTCTGTTACAAAGGCTAGAGAAATTGCAAAGAATTTACAAAAATTAATTCCACGCCAAATGTTTGATGTACCAATTCAGGTTGCATTAGGTGCTAAAATTATCTCCAGAGAAACAGTAAAAGCATACAGAAAAAATGTTACCGCTAAACTTTACGGTGGCGATGTGACTAGAAAAATGAAATTATTAGAAAAACAAAAACAAGGAAAGAAGAAAATGAAGCAAATCGGTAAGGTTTCTATTCCTCAAGACGCATTCCTTAAATATTTTAGCTCAGAGGAATAAATGATTACTGATCCCACATTTATCATAGGATCTATAGGAATGATTTTGTGTCTTTATACTTGGATTAAATTTAATCTAGGTACTAATCAGATAGAACCTTTTGTATTAAAGTATATATCTTCTATAAGCTTCATTTCAGGAGCAGCAATTCTCTGGAGTATATTTGTTAACTCAGGTGATCTTGGAATTGTTTTACTTTTTGGGTCTATAGTTTCATTTTTCATTATGATTTTAGGCTACTATCTCAAAAATGATGAGATTGCTAAAACCTCAAGAGGTTATTTCTTGCCAATTTTTATTATTTTTATTTTGCGAACATTTTTGTATGAGCCATATCAGATTCCTTCAGGTTCAATGGAGCCGCAATTAAAAAAAGGAGATTTTTTATTGGTTAATAAGTTTGCTTACGGTCTAAAAGTGAACAGAATAGGTACTCCAAGTATTTTAAAATCCGATCCTCAGTATGGAGACGCAGTTGTTATTATTCCGCCTCATAATCCTGTTCCTTATATTAAACGATTAATTGGAAAGCCTGGTGACACAATTCGGATTATTAATAAACAAATTTATATCAATGGCAATTTACTTGAAAGAGAGTTTTTAGAAACCGAAGAAATAATTATAAAAAAACGTTATATATATAGTAGTGGGAAAATTGATGAACGAGAGCTAGATGTGGTAGGTGAGTTATATTTTGAAAAGCACGCAGAGGCTGAGTATCTTATTAGACTAACAAGAGGGGAAAATAACCAGTATCCTCAAGAGTGGACTGTTCCTGAAAATCATTATTTTGTTATGGGAGACAATAGGGACAACTCAAACGATAGCACTAAGGATGTAGGATTTGTTCCAAGAGAGAATTTCTTCGGGAGGGCTGATTATATTTGGATGACATGGGAGTGCTGGACATGTTTGCCATCATTTAAAAAAGTCGGACGAATTAATTGATGAGCTTAAAAAAATTAGAATCTCAAATTCGCTATACATATAAAGATATTAATTTACTGGAGCTAGCTCTTGTTCATAAAAGCTCTGATAATAAAAACAATAATGAAAGATTAGAGTTTCTTGGTGATTCAGTTCTTAATTTAATTATTTCAGATTATTTATATTGTAATTTTCCTCATGCAAATGAAGGACTTCTTACTCGAATGAGATCATTTATTGTAAATGGTGACACTCTTGCAAAAAAAGCATCCGAATTAGGCTTATTAAATTTTATCAAGTTGTCAAAAGGAACTGCCAATCTTTCTGATCAAAGGAAACGCTCTATTCTTGAGGGATCTATAGAATCTATTATTGGCTCTGTTTATTTAGATGGCGGGTGGGCAGAAGCAAATAGATTTATATTAAATTTATTTAAAAAAGAACTATCAAATATAAAGCCTGATCAAGAATTTAGAGACTCTAAAACAGAACTTCAAGAG
>TARA_B100000674_G_scaffold159979_1_pt1 | contig 10341 bp, 9 predicted proteins | sample TARA_B100000674 | Tara Oceans TARA_B100000674 (sample SAMEA2622759) | marine metagenome | biome: marine biome (ENVO:00000447); feature: surface water layer (ENVO:00002042); material: "saline water (ENVO:00002010), including plankton (ENVO:xxxxxxxx)" | depth 5 m
CGCAAGAACGCGGGCTTCCAAAGACTGGGCCCTCCCAAAGAAAAGCCCGGTGAGCGGGATTGGGATGCAGAAAATCAAGCTAGGCATGGAATGGCTCCTGGAATGCCTTTTCGAGCAAAGACAAACCGGATCTTCTCTAATCTCGCAAACTAACCCTCACACAGGGCATTAGGGCGCCGTCCTTCATGCCGTGGATGATCTTCTTGTCGGCGGGGCAAAAGGTGGCGAGGGTGCCCGACCAATTGGCTTGGACCCCGCAAACGAAGAAATAGGGGGACAGGCGCAAGCGACCCGACATCTCCTCAATCTCCCCGTGATCGGAATAGACGGGGTGCTCGAGACGGGCGGGCTTGCGGAATTCCTGAACAATGGAAATCGGTTGAGGAAAAGAGCCAAGGGCCCGGATCAGGGATTCCTTCCACTCCTCGGCAGAGACGTCGTCCCCAACCACCACGCTCCTTGCCCCCCAAGCCGTCTCGTGAAACCCGCTTGCCTTGATTACGAGAGCCCGTTCCTTCCTGGATGCTTTGCACAACTCGACCCATTCACCCAGCGGCTTATCTTGCACGGAGGGTCCGTCCACAGTTGAGCCAGGAGGAACGGGAGCAGGATCAAGAATCCAGGTTTTCGGAATTACGCTTCGTAGCAATTTAAGTTCGTCCCGGTTGAGATTTTCCTCCCAGAAGGCCTGAAGGCGGTGGTGCCAAAAGAGGGCGAGGGAAAGCTTCTCTTCCTGGAAGTGCTTCATGGGTGGGGTGACCACCAGTTTCTCCTCATCCACAAGACGGGCCAAGTCCTTCATGACGGGAACGTTTTCCCAATCGAACAATTCCCAGAAGCGGTAGACCAAACTGACCTTGAGGCCTTCCCTGTAAACGCCATCCTCCCGAACCTCAAGCTCCCCGGGCTCAGCCACCCCGATGGAGAAACCACGCTTGCCCAGTTCGGAGGCGAGCCATTCCATCTCGGGACGGTAAGTCCCGGACTCCTCGCTCACGGCGATGACCATGTTGGCCTCTTTGCCCCCAAGGGGTTCGGCGGCGCAAGTCAGGGCTTCCCCGAAGGATTCAACCATGGCGGGAGATTCTTCCCCCAGGTAGGCCGAGCCGAGCTGGGCGGTAAGGCCGATCCCACCGGGGACGGCATCCCACTCGGTAAGGGCCATGCCGGTGGTCCCGGGCAGAAGATCGGGCCGCAAAACGGAAGGCAGGAGATCACGGACGGCCATACCGTTCGCATGCTCGACCAGCCAGTCCGGCTTGCCCGCATCGTAGTAGTGGCAGACCCAGGGAACGAGGAGCTCCTCGTTGCGGAGAATCCTCTGGTTGGCCTTGGACTTGAGGTAGAGGCGTTCGATTGCCCGGTAGAAGGATACGGCGGCCGTACCGAGGGATTCGATCAGCTGGCCATTTTCGCCGAGAAGCGACCAAGCCTCGGGCGACCATCTCCAGGTCTTTCCTGCAAAGAGCGGATTATCCCGCAAACCGGTCCATTCTTGCGCGGAGAGGCTCACCACCTCAGTCGTCGTCTACCTGAATGTCCTTGTTGCGCTGTCTGGGACAGCCGGCCCGCAGCCAGCCGTTGACGAAGGAATCCAGTTCGCCATCCATCACGGCCTGAACCGCCGAGGTCTCCACCCCCGTGCGCAGGTCCTTCACCATCTGGTAGGGCTGAAAGACGTAGCTGCGGATCTGGTTGCCCCACCCCATTTCACCTTTTTCGCCGTAGAACTTCTCCATCTCGGCCCGCTTCTCGTCCTGCTGCTTTTCGTAAAGCCGGGACTTGAGGACCCGCATGGCGGTCTGCTTGTTCTTGAGCTGGGATCGCTCGTTCTGGCATTGCACCACGATGTTGGTAGGCAGGTGGGTAAGGCGGACGGCGGAGTCGGTTTTGTTGACGTGCTGCCCACCCTTTCCGCTCGAGCGGTAGGTATCGATGCGCAGGTCGTCGTCGGGGATCTCCATATCGACGTCGTCATCCTCCATCTCGGCGATCACGTCGACAGAGCAAAAGGAGGTGTGGCGGCGCTTGTTCGAATCGAAAGGGCTGATGCGCACCAGGCGGTGAACCCCGCGCTCAGCCTTGGCATAGCCGTAGGCGTTGAGGCCCTCGATGCGGATCGAGCAGCGACTGATGCCCGCCTCTTCTCCCGGCTGAACGTCCTGCACCTCGACCTCAAACCCTCGCCTTTCCGCCCAACGGACGTACATGCGCATGAGCATATCAGCCCAGTCACAGGACTCGGTGCCACCGGCCCCCGCGTGGATGCTGAGCAGGGCGGGCCTGGCATCGAAGGGTTCGCTTAGGAAGCTGGCCACCTCAAGATCGTCGACCTTGGCCAAGAGCGACTCGAGGGTCGTAGTGAATTCTTTTGCCATTTCCTCGTCCTCCTGGTCCTCCTCGCAAAGTTCGCAGAGGGCTTCGAGGTCACCCACCTCAGTCCGGAAATCCTCCACCTTGGAGACCGTCTGCTTGAGGCGGTTGTTCTCGGATCCTACTTTTCTGGCCTTATCCTGGTCGTCCCAGAATGAAGGCGCGGACATTTCCTCTTCAAGTTCGGCGATCTTCTTTTTCTTATCGTCGCACTCGAGAAACTTCCACAAGTGCGAGGTCCTTTTGATCAAGGCCTGGAGCCTCGCCTTGTCCTCGGGCAGAATCATGCGGGCGAAAAATCAGACTGTGAAGTAATAGCCTTCCGGCAACTCCACATGCAAACCGCATTCGCGGCCATGCCCCCCGTGCCTGGAATCCTCCTTGGAACCGGAATCAGAAACCTTCTCAGTACTGTGGTGATCGCCCAGCGAATCATAGCCCATGCCCTCGAGGGGATGGTAGGGCAAATCAGATTGGGAATATACTGGTAGGTCTTGCGGTCGTCCCAGTCGAGGATTGGATAAACCTTGAGGATCTCACCCTGCCACTCGGCGAAGGAGCGATCCTGCCTATCCTCGGACTGGGACCGGCGCAACCCGGCCAGCCAGGCCGTGGCTTTTAGTTCGCTCAGGGCGCGCTCCATGGGTTCCTTCTTGTTGATGAAATTGTACTTTAGCATGCCCTCTTTGCCCTTCTCCCAAAGCTTTCCGTACAAGGCTTCCTGGTAGGCGGGCGACATGGAAGCGGAATAGGTTTTCTCCGAAAAACCGATTTTTTCACTCAGGGTCTTGGCGTACTCGTAGGTTTCCGTGAAAAGATAGCCCGTGTCCACGAAAACAACGGGTATCCGGTCACTGACTTGTCGAACGAGGTGAAGTATCACTGCGCTCTGCAGGCCGAAGCTGGTCGAGACGATCAACCCTTCCCCAAAACGATCCCAAGCCCACGCAATCCTTTCCAATGCCGAAAGCTTTTCCAGTTCGGCATTCTCAACGGTCAAATCTTCGTTGTTGGCTTTCACTTTTGTGGGAGGGTAAGGAGTAACCATCGCAGATATGGGACGATTAGTAAAGATCATGCTCACTTTCAATGCGATGAGCGAAAATTATTGGAACTTTTTCGAGACGCTCCTATTAATTGACTTGTGGAAGATCTCGAAAACTTGATTTCAAGAAGACCCGAACTTGCATCCTGCAAGGAGGATATCGCCCGGGCCTGTGATGCTTTTCTCTCGTGCTATCGAGCGGGCAACCAAGTCCTGCTCTGTGGAAACGGCGGGAGCGCCGCCGACTGCGAGCACATCGCCGGCGAACTGGTCAAGAGGTTTTCCCGTCCGCGTCCACTTCCCGCGGATCTCGCCGAGAAACTGGGACCGGAACTAACATCTCAGCTTCACGGCGCTCTGCCCGCCCTCTCCCTGCCCTCCATGGTGGGCTTCACCACCGCCTTCGTAAACGACGAACAGCCTGAATTCGCCTTTGCCCAGCAAGTCGTTGCCTTCGGAAAACCCGGAGACGTCCTGCTTGCCATCAGCACATCTGGAAACTCCGCCAACGTAGTCCATGCCGCCAAGGCAGCCAAGGCCCTTGGACTTACCGCCATTGGCCTGACCGGTGAGAGCGGGGGTGAACTGGGTTCCCTATGCGACCTGACCATCCGGGTTCCGGCCACCGAGGTCCCGCGCATCCAGGAGCTTCATCTCCCGGTCTACCATACGCTTTGCCAAGTCGTGGAAGACACCCTCTTCCCCTGATCATGACTCATCCGGGAGCCCTGCTCCAGAAACTGCCCGACAAGCTCGCTCCCCACGCTTACGAGCTGGCTTCCATCTTTTCCTCAAACGGCGGAAGGCTTCTTCTGGTCGGCGGCACGGTGAGGGACCTTATTCTCGGGAGGCCCCCTGCGGAACTGGACGCCGAGGTGAGCGGACTGGAGCTCAATGTAGTGGCCGACCTGCTGGCTCCCGCATTCCGGGCGGAGCAAGTCGGCAAGTCCTTCGGCGTGCTGAAGGTGAAGGGCAAACCGATTGAAATATCCCTTCCCCGCACGGAAACCAAATCAGGAAAGGGACACAAGGGCTTCAGCGTGGAGATCGACCCCCACCTGCCCTTCGAGGAAGCCTCCGGGCGAAGGGACTTCACCGTCAACGCCATAGGACTCGATCCGATGAACGGTGAACTGATCGACCCTCACGGAGGACGGAAGGATCTTGAGAACGGGATTCTCCGGCATGTTGGACCCGCCTTTGCGGAGGATCCACTCCGGGTCATGCGGGGCATGCAGTTCGTGGCCCGTTTCGAGCTCGCGCCCACGACCGAAACGATTGAACTGTGCCGTTCCATTTCCATCGAGGGATTGCCTCCCGAGCGTCTCTTCGGGGAATGGAAAAAGCTGATCCTCAAGGGCAGAAAACCTTCCGCTGGGCTGAACTTCCTCAAGGACGTGGAGTGGCTGGAATATTTCCCCGAACTCGAGGCCCTCGTGGGCTGCGAACAAGACCCGGAATGGCACCCTGAAGGAGACGTCTGGGTCCATACGCTTCACTGCATGGATGCCTTTGCAAAAAAGAGAACGGGCGATGAATGGGAGGATCTAGTGGTGGGCTTGGCGGTTCTTTGTCACGATCTCGGCAAGCCCTCGACCACCCACCGAGCCGAGGACGGGCGACTGCGCTCCCCCAAGCACGAACCGGAGGGGGAAGAACCCACCCGGGCCTTCCACGCCCGCCTGACAAATCAGACGGACTTGATTGAGCAAGTAGTCCCCCTCGTACGTCGGCACCTCGCGCCCCGGGTTTTCCATAAAGACAAGGCGGGTGATGGAGCCATCCGGCGTTTGGCCAGGCAAGTAAAACGGATCGACAGACTGGTTCGGGTTGCCGAGGCCGATCTTGCGGGGCGCCCCCCGCGCAAGGACGAGTTCCCCGAGGGACCCTGGCTTTTGGAGAAGGCAGAGGAACTAAAGGTAAGGGATTCCGAACCGAAGCCCATCGTGCTGGGCCGACACCTCGTGGAACGGGGAATGGAACCTGGTCCAAGCTTCGGCCCCTTGCTCGAGGAATGCTTCGAGGCCCAACTGGACGGAGCTTTTGCCGACGAAAACGGCGGACTTTCCTACCTCGACGAAATTCTCAAGGGCTCAAGCCCCAATTAGTACTTGGCTTTCCCCTCGTCGGTCAGTTGGATGAAGAGATGGAGCAAATAGTGATCAAGTTCAGAAGCGACGGCATTCACGAGCACACCACCGAAAACAAGATCAACGAAAAGATCGCCGAAGGGTGGCAAGTGAAGTTGATCACACCCTATAAAGGCGTCCTCTGGGTTCTCTTCGAGCGGGAGAAGCAGGGGAAAGGTTGAAGCGCGCTACTACTGGTTGCGCATGATTCGCTGCTGCGAAGGAAGGCTTAGCCCGCTCTGAGGGAGCCACTCGCGTATCCTTTGCGGTTCCCTCTTGTAAAGTTTCTTGGCGATGTGAACGGTGATTTTCTCTCGGCCCAGGGCATCCTTCATCAGTAGAGCCTGTTCGATTGCGGAATAAGGGTCCTCGTCCGCCATCCTCATTGCGTAGGCTGCGCGAACCCCATCATGCCTCCCATCCGTAGAGCTTTCCTTGATCCATTGAGCATTTCGAGCAAGCTCTTCTCTGGATAAGTTTCCAACAATACTCGCTGAAGTGGGGTTCCACAACTTAGGGTCAAGTGTTTGGGCCCACTCCAGTGCGGCCGCCGGATCCTTCCTGGCCCAGGTTCCGCCAAGTTTCTTGGTCAGCTCCTTGTCGTAGACCTTGGTTCCCTTCAGGCTGGTTACCCAGTTTGCGGCGGCGGCAGGATCGCTCTCGACCCAGCTCGAAGCCACTTGTCCCACCACATCCCCGTTGACGCTCTTGTTTCCAAGATGGGATTCCAGCCAGCTAGCCGCCAACCCGGGATCCCGACTGGCGATCTTTCTCGCAGTCTCCTTGAACATCCAAGGCTGAATGTGCTTGTCGTTCGGGTTGCGGCTGATCCACTCGGCAAGGGAGTTAGAACTCCGCGGAACCGCCCGCCTTACTACCGAATTATAGGCGGCTTGGGTAAAGCCGTCCTTCCTATCAAGCTGGCCGAGCCACTCCAAGGCACCCTGGACCCCCCGCTTCTCCACCACGGACTCGCCGATCACGTCGGTCATGCGGCCTCGTAAGTTCTTGTCCTTGATGGTGGCGACGAACTCATGGGCTCCATCAAGATCGATCCGGCCCCACCCTCGGACTAAGCCATGATAAAGCCCATGATCAATTTTCTCCCGAGAAGTCACGAATTCATAAGCAGCTTGAGGATCGGACGCAGTCCAGCCCGACATGGCCCAGACGTGACCACCCTCCACGCGGTGGGCATCGGGGTTATCCATGATGTAGGCAAGGGCCGAGGCACCGTCCACCTTGGCCCACGCATGAAGAAACAGGCGAAAATTGTTGTCGGTATGGTAGGAGGAAGGGGTATTCTCGAAGATGTTGAGGGCATGCAGCGCATTCTCAGGGGTGAGGCGGGAAAGCATGTCGGCGATGACCGCGTTCCTCCCGACAAGGTCGCTGCTTACCAAGGCCGGGCCGAGAATCTCCCGAATCCGATCTCCCGTGAGCGGTTCTTTGTTCTGGTTCTCCAGTTCGATATTCTGGAAATCCAGCTGGATCGCTCCGGAATGCCCGTAACCGGCGGAATCGGGAATGCTCATTCCGTGGATAGCCGCAACTTCCTCCTCTTCCATCCTTTCCTTCTTGAGCCTCTCTCTATCCTCCGCTTCCTCCATAAGTTGCTCGTAAAGCATCTCTTGGTACTCGGGGGCAATCGGGTCGCGCGAAAGGAAACCGAAATAGAAGGCGACACCCAAGGTAGCGACCCAGAAAGTTCCCAATAAAACGGCCTTATTCACGGTGGAACAACATAAGGCTTATGCGCTTTCGGAACAAGAGGATAAAGCCCTTTAATCTATTATGAAAAACTAGCCCCGGGCTTTTCCGTCAGGCTCATGAGACCGGCTCCGCGACCATGGCCCACTTCTTGAGCGTTCTTTGGTCCACTCCCAACCTGCGGGCGGCCGCCCGGTAGCTTCCCTCGTTCAGGAAGGCCTTGCGGGCATACATTCGGTTCCATTCCTCCAAACTAACGGATGACTCCTCATAGACACGGTCGATCGAGACCACGGAACCTTGCCTTGAAACGGGTCGGTACTCGTTCCTCACCACGACGTTGCGGACCGCCTGTTCCAGTTCGCGGAAATTACCGGGCCACTCATACCCTGCCGGAACCTGACTGCAAAGAGTATCCACGATTCTGGAGCTCAATTGCCCAGCTCCTTCATCCCCAAAGAGCTTCCGACAGATATAATGAACGGAGCCCTCCATTTCCCCGGAGTTCGAGGCAAGTATGTCCCGCAGGGCCACCGTCGTCACCTGATCCCCGCATAGGCGGTAGAAGAAATCCTCTCGAATTCTGCCCGCTCTCATCTCCGCTCCCAGGTCACGATGGGTGGCGGCGATGATCTTTCCCTCGTAGCAGGAGGGCCGGTCCCCGCCTATGGCCTGAAATTCCCCCGACTGCAAGAGACGCAGAAGCTTGACTTGGATCGATTCGGGCACTTCCCCAATCTCATCGAGGAAGACGGTACCATGAGAACCGGCAGTCTCGAAAATCCCCGCATGGTCGCGGATTGCCCCGGTAAAGGAACCCTTCCGATGACCGAAAAGCTCCGACTCGATCAGGGTCTCGGACAAGGCCGACAGGTTGACGGGCCGAAAGCTGTCCTTCGGACGGGAGGCGAAGGTACCCGCCACGGAATCATAAGGGATGAAGCGGGAAAGGCCGATGGCCCGAGCCACGATCTCCTTGCCCGAACCGGATGGCCCAAGAACAAGCGTGGGAAATCGGCCCACGGATTCATGCATCCACTGCTGATAGCTGAGCATATCCTGGGTAAATACGCTCTCCCACACCCTCATGCGAAGGTTCCGGATCGGCTCGCTCTCTCCAACGATATCATTGAAAAGGCACAAAAAGGCCCTCCTCAATTGATAAAAACAGGAAAACAGGTGGCTCGGATTTCGCCACAAGGGACTCCTGCCTCCTCCCACGATCCGTTCCCTCCGATGAATCCCCTCTTCGATCCGTCCGAGCAGCCGAGGCGCCGAACTCGATGCGCCATCCTCCGCGATCATATGGTCCAGGTCGTCGATCAGTTCATGAAAAAGGGAGAAGTATGCCAAGGAATTCATCCGCTCCCTTGCAAGCGGGGTGCCGAACCCTTCGGCAGATCCATCAAGCAGGCTCTTTTCAGCAACCCCTACCCAATTAAGAACCTGGTTGAAGGAATCGGTGAAGATTGGGTTGCTCCGTCGGCTGGAATCACTCCACCCCAAGAGTGAAAGAATTCTCTGTTCGCACAAGTCGCGCTCCCTGCCAAAGGGATTGAGAAAAGCCAATTGATGAATCTCATCCAGTAAAAACTCCAAATCACCCTTCTTCATGTTACATATTTTGTAATATTATTGTACGTATATTGACATTACTCAAGCCAAAAAAGCCGCAAGCAAACAACCAAAATAACCACATGCGCCTGCAGGCAAGCACCTTACGAGATGCTCCAAAAAGGTGGCATGAGAAATGATAAAAGATTAGGCGCAACGCTTACGGAACCTTCAAACCAAAACAAAAATGAACAAAAGCAAAATCCGCCTGTTTTTCATCTCCATACTGGCCATCGCGACCATCGGATGCAATTCCCATACCGTCCAGACGACCTCCGGTTCGGACTACCTCTCCGGGTACGCCGACCGGGGTCTCCCGGAAGCCGGCAAAGCTCAAGCGGGCAGCATAGACGAGGAGGTAAGGGCCCTTGCAAACATCGAACCCTCCCTCCGTTTTCCCGCCCGCATCGGCTTGGCCAAGTTGTATAACGGCAGGATCACCAACCTGACCGCCGAGGAAGTCGAGGGATGGAATGAGGCCAAGGAGGAGCTGGGGACGGAATTCGGTGAGTTCGTCCCCGTCAGCTCGATGATTGCGGAACTGGCGTACAAGGCTCCGCCCCGCCAAAAAGGCGAACGTCACTTCAGCGCCCCTACCGAAATCTTCCGGAAAGTCCGGCTGGGAGCCGCCCGTCAGCACCTGGACTACGTCCTGGTTTACGAGGTGTTCTCCAAGACCAAAAGCACCAAGCTCGCCAGTTCCGTTGCAAACTGGACCATCATAGGAGGCTACTTCATCCCCTCCCGCAAGATCGAGACCACGGGCCATGCGAATGCCCTTCTTCTCGACGTCCGCAGCGGATATCCCTACGGAACGGCCTCCTCGTCCCTCACGGTGGATCAATTCTCCGCATGGCTGCTGGACGAAGACAAGGAGAGAAACCTCGAGGAGAAAAACCAGATCGCAACTGCCCTCAAGCTTATCCCTGAGGCCAAAAAAATGATGGAAAAACTGATGAAGAATTTGAATCAGACCTGACCCGGATCATTCCATTCGAAACCCAAGCGAAACAAATTGAACTCGACCCGGGATGAAGGCCCTCGCACAATCGAGTAAACCCCGTCCCACCAACCAAAACTTTTCCTTCCATGATACGTCTAGCCGTTTTCCCGCTCCTCTTGCTCCCTCTATTTGCTCAAGCCGAAACATTCCTCTCTCTCCAGGTGGAGGATCTGACTTTCGAAAAGGGAAAGGGAGTCCCCGATAGTTTCGATGCCAGTCGCTACTACTCAAGCTCATTGCGCAAGTGGGTCAGCCCGACCGCCCCTTACCTCCGAATACCTGATGCCGAGGATGCCTTTCTTCACGTCGCCCGGGAACGGAACACCCCGAATCGTCTGCCAACAAGCGCCCTTCGCATCTGTCTGCGCAACCCCAAGGCCGCAGTAAAAGGTTCGATCTTCATCAAGGACGCAGACAAGGGCGTCCAGGAATACCCCTTTACCCTTAATGCGAAGAAGACCAAGAAA
>TARA_B100000674_G_scaffold303155_1_pt1 | contig 10340 bp, 4 predicted proteins | sample TARA_B100000674 | Tara Oceans TARA_B100000674 (sample SAMEA2622759) | marine metagenome | biome: marine biome (ENVO:00000447); feature: surface water layer (ENVO:00002042); material: "saline water (ENVO:00002010), including plankton (ENVO:xxxxxxxx)" | depth 5 m
GTACACGGTCTCGATGACGTCCTTCGTACGCGTGAGGTTTAAACGCGGGGATGGATAAATGGAGGGACTCGTTGGAGAGTCATGACTCGTGAAAACGTCCTCGTCCTGGAGATCACGGATTCGCGCGTTCCGAGGACGTCAAATCCCGCCGACGCCCGCGCGGACGCGCGGACTCGCGCGCGTCCGCGCCGGAAACGTCTTTTACATCGCTTCGATCGCTCACGGGCGTCGATCGCGAACGGAGGTGCGCGAGAGAGAGAGAATTCTTGAGAATTCGCGCGATTCGAGGGCAATTCGCGTCGAGGGCATTTCTCGACGATTCGTCCGCGTCGACGAGGGCGCCGAGGGGTGAGGACGACGTCGATCGCGCGAGGACGTGGATCGAACGCGTGTTCGTCGATCGGTGCGGTCAGAGGGGTAGAAACGGGCGCTATCGATGGAGAAGTCGACGATGGATCGGACCGAGCGCGCGATCGACGCGCGAGAGGCGGCGGCGCCGCCGCGCGCGTCGAGAGTCGGATCGAACGGGAGAGGGGTGCGGAGGAGAGAGAAAACGGTCGAGAGGAATGATTCGATGGTGATGGACGAGACGATGCGAACGGAGGGACTGACGAGACGCGATTCGTATCGACGACGCGCAGGGAGAAGACGAAGACGCGCCGACGATATGGCGCGCGAACGAGGCGGCGCGAACGCGTCCACCTCGGACGCGGACGCGGGGGAGGAGAGTGTGGAGGATCGCAAGCGGCGGTTGAAGGATGAAGATATGCTCATCGCGCGCGCCAAGGCGATCAGGGAGAAGATTAAGGCGCTGGACGCGCGCGCTAACGTCAAGACGCACGACGATTCTCAGAGAAAGAGTCACTGGGAATACGTGATGATGGAGATGACGTGGTTGGCGCGGGACTTTGCGAGCGAGCGCGATTGGAAGCAGGAAACGTCTCGTCAAGTGTCTCAGTTGGTGGCTGCGTGCGAGGGCGAGCCGGCGGATCGTGAAAAGTCTGAGGAGAAGCGTCGGCAGACTCGGTGCGCCACCATCGCCGCCGAGGTGGCGGCGTTTTGGGCCGAGGCGTGGACGCGAGCCAAGGAGCGACCGCTTCCGAACGCCGCTGAGTTGGTTGACGATGACGATGACGAAGGCAGCGCGGGATCGGACGGTGAAGACGTTAAGACAGAGGCCACGGAGAACGACGAAGAGGGTGAAGAGGGCGACGAAGAGAATGGGGCAAACAAAGCCTCGAAGATGGAATTGTCGACGCCGATCGGGAATCAACAACCGCACATAGCGATGCTGGCCACAACGCCGACGCCTCCACCCGGGATGAAGATCATCAACTCGTGGGCGTCCAACCAATTGTATCTCACCATGGTGGAAATGAAACGTGACTTGGTGCGAGACGCCATCGAGGCTCAGGAACAAAAGGAACAAAAGGAGCGCGCAAAGGAGGCGAAGAAGGCGGCGAAGAAGCAAAAGGCGAGCAAGCCGACGCGGGGTAGAGGCGCGAAGAAGAAGGATGAGCAGGACGACGGTGAGGATGACGCCGAAGACGGCGCATCCAAGGCGGACCGCATAGCGTTCGCGGAATCGATGGAGATGGACGGCATGGACATCGATATGGGTCTGATGGCGCCGCAAACGCCTCCCATAGTCGAAGATTTTGCTGCGATAACGTATGACGCCGTCCCCGCGTTGAACGAGCGCGTGTACAGAGAAACCATGCAAGTCGAGGCACAAAAGTTTGCAGAGTACGAGCGAAGCTTACGAGGCTGGGAAGAGAATGAGCGCAAACGAGCGCGTGCGCTCGTCGAGGCGGCACGTTACAAGGCTGAGGATGAGGCACATCGCGCGACGATGGATGAACGCCGAACGTTCCTCAACGCGGCTGCGGCGCGCGGTTTCTACTTCGATGAGGAGGGGTACATGGTGGACATCAAGGGAAGACGTCGCAAGAACCGACGCGGAGAGTACATTCAGTTTGGCGCCCCGGGGCACGAGGTGGACATGGATTTCGGTGTACCGATTCCCAAACGCGCCGGTCCGAGCTTGGAAGAGAAGCGACGCTCGAAGGAAGCGAAGAAGAAGCGCAGAGCCGGCGCGATGCGCTCTTGGACGCCGATGGAGGACCAACTCTTGTGCGCCATCGTGCACGAGTTTGGTTGCAACTGGTCCCTCATCACGGATGCCTTCGCCGCGGGTACGCCCATTAAGGGCACGTACCATCGCATCGAGCACTGCAGATGGCGTTTCTCCCACCTCACGCAGATCGCGGAGCAGGAACAAAATCAACAAGCCATCGCCGCGCTCAATCTCAACAAGGGGAGCGCGCGTACGCTCATGGCGCGCGCGCTTCCGGTCGAGGACGAGACGGTGCGCTTCCACTTTGATCGATCGTGCGCCGTTATGGCGAAACATCACCAGAAAATTCGCAGAACTGCGGCGCAAGAGCGCGTCGGCATGGATAAGAGTCGTCGCATCGCCCCGCACAGGTCGTGGCGCGAGGTGCGCAACTTTTGCGGACCGGTGTTGAGCCCGGTGAAGTTGGCGGATCAAGCTCTCAGCGCTCTCGCCTCGAACGGAACTTTGCCCGGTAACGGTAACGTCATGGGGAGCGGTGGACACCGTCTCGCGTCGATCTCTCCCATGGGAAACGTCATACAGCCGGGAAGAGGCATGCCGGCGTCCGCGGCGGCGGGTCTCAATCGAACGGGAAGCGGCGGCATGCCCATGTCCGCCATGACGAAGTCACCGCAAGGGCGAAAGAAAGACACCAAAACGATGGCGCAGTTTCAGCAAATCGGTAGCTACAGTCCCGCGGCCGGGGCGACGGCTATGCAACTCGGCGGCATCGCGGGAGCGATGCCTGCCACCGGGAGCAAGTCTCCGGCGCTCGCGCCGGGCTCGTACAGTCTCTCCGCGGGCAAGACGCCACCGACGAGAAAGACGACCTCGATGAAGCGCAAGGGTAAGAAGAAGTGATTAGAGAAATCCACGAACGGATTTAGTAGAATTTGAATAGAATGAATGAGATTCAACATTACATCTCGTCTAATTGGTCTTATTGCATCAACGGCTCGAGCTCAAGCTCCAACACCGACGTCGGGCTCACAACGTCAAACTTGGCGCACACGTCGGGGTGAACGATACCGAAAACACCTATCTTTTTGCCGTTGCGCTTGATGTACGCTTGTCGACCCGGGAAGTACGTCGGCTCGTTCGACTCCTCGAGCTCGTATCCAAAGTCGGAGCCGTCAAACTTGGCTATGCCGACGACTTGCATCACGCGATCCAACACACCCTGCACGACTTCAAAACCACTTTGGACGTTGCTATACAGGACCAAAAGGCGTCGAGAGTTGCGGGCGCCGACGTCGGCTTCGGCATCCAGCACGACGACGTCACCCACTTCGAAGAGCTTGGCGGGCAACGGAGCGTCCTTGTTCGCGCCGAGCGCCTTGAGGGCACCGGGCAACAGGCTATTGCGCGCGACTTGTACGTCCAAGCTGGACGGGTTCGCGACGATCGCCGCGCTGTTCCCGTCGTCCTCTCTCAGCACGTTCGCAAAGTTATCATCGTGCGAGCACAAAATCCACGTCAACACCTCGCTAAAACCGCTGCGAGCCACCTCGTCCCTCACGGCGTCTGAGAACTTATTGATGGGCTGCTGAGACGCGATGGTGTACGTGTTCGGCACTGTACGCGCGATGTTGTTGTACCCGTGCGCGATGGCGACGTCTTCCGCGATATCGCACGGGTGCAAAATATCGGAACGCGTCGGGGGCACCTCGACGCGGAGCGTCTTTTCGTCGGCGCCGAGCTTGGTTTGCAGCTGCATGCGGCACAACAGCGCAGCCATCGTTTGGCGATCGATGGAGGTTCCTATGCGCTTGTTGATGTAATCTACGTCTGCATCGACGAATCTCGTCATAAAATCCGGATAAGTGCACTCTTTCCCCGCGCAATCCACCACGTCCACCGGCTCCACGGTGAAGGGATCGGAGCAATACTCGCTAAACATCGTCACCATCGTGTTCAACACAATCTTCGCCTTGTTCAGATCCGTCGCCGTGCACTCGATGAAAACATCCGTGGTGTCCAAAGAGATCGCAGACTTGGCCCCGTTGATGATCGGAGGCAACGACAAGACCGTTCCCTCGGAGTCCTTCACCACCGGAAACACGGCGCTATCCTCGATGATGTGCAAAAAGTGCTTCAACTTTTGATCACTCTTGTAAAATTCCATCAAATCTCGCGCGTTGAACGACTTCTCTTGCTTCAACGGCACGAATTCAATCTCTTCCGGCAATTGCGCCTCGTACGTGAACGGTCCCTTAATCTTCCCCAAGTCGTGCGTCCCGATCGCCACCAAGCTCCGTCTCCGGCAAATATTCTGATGCAACTTATCCTGCAGATCGATAAAACTATCGTATCGCTCCCGGTTGAATTTCATCCCTCTCAACACCGCGCACACGACGAACGGTCGCACCAACATCGCGCTCGGTTTCACCACCATCTTTTCCCTCGCCCCTCCGTCGCTCGGCTCGCGCAGGCGAAACGTCGGCGTCGGCGTCGTCCCTCGGAACACGTTCAGCGCTCTCGAGATCCCCTCCGCGCACAACAGATCGTATCGGTTCGCGGGAATGTCGATCTTGTATATCACCTCGTCGCTCTCCCCTCCCGATCCCTCTCTCATCACCGCGCTCTCCGCGCCCAAAAACTTGGATTTCATCGCCGACTCGCTCGTCACCTCGTCGAGCTCGATGCCGAACTCGAAGCACAGTTCATCGAATTCATCCTCCGTGTACGTCTGACCGAGTCTCACGAAGAGTTCGTCGCGGTTGAGGTTCACCGTGGGCATGGCGCGCGCGTGTGCGGACGCGATCGCGCCCGCGCCCATTCGCCGTGGGGCGAACCCTTTGGGACGAGGGTTTGGGCGGGACGGCGGGCGCGCGCGACGGGACGGCGCGCGGTTCGGCGCAGACGATGGTATCGTCACCACGGTATCGTTACATGAGATGGATTACACGGTGTGGGTGTTCACGCGGAATTGGACGCGGGGGGTGGAGATTGGAGGGTGTCGGTCGCGGCGTCGACGTCGGCGGCGGCGGATTTCGTCGGCGAGAAGAACGCCATGGGGGCGGCGAACGAGCTCTTGAGCGCGTCCGGAATCTTGGGCATCTGGGGCATGGTGAAGGTGGGCATCGACGCCGCGGTGAATCGGGAGGAGGGTGAGGAGGGTGCGTCCGCGTCTGTATCTTGGGTTTTGGTCGTCTCGGAGCGACGAAAGTTTTCGCGCCACGCCTCGAGTTTGGCTTGCGCGGCGGATTTCGGTCGCGGGACGACGCCGAGTTTGATGAGCTCGTTGATGGCGATCTCGTCCCCGCTCTCGACGACGAGTTCGAGCAAGCGTTGAATGGCGCGAAGAACGGTCTCGTCGTCTTGGTACTTGACGAAGGAGGCGGCGTCTTCGCGAAGTTCCTTGTAAATATCGCCGAGCGCCTTGGAGAGGATTAAATCCTTTGGCATCTTGAGCACCAAGTTGGAAGAGACGATGACGCGATCGACCTCTTCGTTTTCGAGCGCCGCGGCGACTCTTTGTACGGGGAGCGAACGAACGTCGATCGAGACCGAACCAGCGGCGACATCGTCGCCCTTGAGAGACGCGAACGCGTTGGTGATGGTCGTCGCGCTCGACGTCAGACTGTCGTTGATCGAACTCTTCGTTCGGTCGAAAAAGACGCTGACGTTTACCAGACCCGCCTTCGCGTTCTCTTGCGCGCGTTCCAGACTCGCCTTCGCGTTCTCTTGCGCGCGTTCCAGACTCGCCTTCGCGTTCTCTTGCGCGCGTTCCAAGCCTCGATTCGTCTCCTTGCGCACGGAATCGCTCGTCTTCGACGCCCACGTCGACATCGCCTCTGCTTTCAACGACACCGTCGACGCTGTCGTCGTCGTGAGAGCGACGGTTCTCTCCCCGATCATTTTAGACGTGTTCAATAGTTTCTCCACGGTGGTCGGAAGCGGTGTCGGCGTGAGATCGCATCGCACGAATCCGTCATCCTCCGCGGAGAGCGTCACGCGAACGAATCCATTCTTCACCGTCAACGCCGCCACAGCCGCCGCCGCGGCTTCGGCGGCTGCCTCTTTCGCATTTTGCGCATCCTCTTCGTTTTTCAATCGCATCTTCTCCTCGTGCTCCTCGACCATGGGCAAGAAGATGTCGATGGACGACGTGGCGATGTACGTCGTGAACGAACTGTTTAGAATTTGCGTCAAATCCGCCGCCACGGATGCAATAAACTTTGGCCCGAATATCAACGTCGAGACGCGCTTGGACACGTCTCGCGTAAACGCACGGTTGAAGACTTTTTTCCCGAGCGCCTCCGCCTCATCGTACGACATCTTCTTGAGCTGCAGGGCATTCGCCTTGGCTTCGCACGCCTTTTTCATCGCGCGTCTGCGACTCGCCAACACCTCCCTGTTACCGGAATTTAAGAAATCCACGAGCATCTTGGACGCGCGATCCTTGAGATCATTCCCTTCGGCGATCGCTCGATCGAGCGCGTCTTGCATTATCGTGGAGATGGAGGCGAGAGACGCAAAGGACGTCTCCGAAGATGACGCGTCCTCGGCGATGGCTTCGCCGTCAATATCCATCAACTCCTCATCCACGGGCACGTCCCGCGCGTCCGCGAACTCCTCGTCGCTCGACGCGTCGGCGTTGTCCATGAATCGAATCACCGGAGACATCTCCAAGTTTTCCTTATCCGTACCCGCGGCGAGACCGATCACCGTCGTCACCACCTCGGGATCGAGCGGCGACGCGCCGCTGAGGCACGCGAAAAAGAGACAGATTCGAAACCTATTCGTGAAGTGTGTCGCGTGCGCGCCCACGGGTCCGGGCGTGAGCCATGCGAACATCAATGCCGCGGCGTATTGGATGACGTTGTGCGAATACGCCGCGTTCATGAGCGGCGCGCGCTCGGGTTGAGGATACTTTTGAAAGTGGTTCCACGCCATCTCCGGCGCGCCGGGAATACCCGCCATCGGGACGCCTTCGACGGCTGTCTTGAGGAATTTATGCACCGCCATGAGAGATCCACTCTCGTGCACGCGCGCGAGCGCGCGTGGATCCTCCTTTTCTTTCCCAGCGTCTTCCGCGTCTTCCACGACGTCTTCAGAGGGCGATTCCGCTGCAGGCGCGTCTCGCTCCTCGGCCAGAGATTCATCATCCTTGCGCAAAAACATGGCCCAAAACTGTATTTGCTCCCGAATCTTATCGTATTCGGTGTCGCGGAGCTTTTTCGCGCGATTGGCGCTCCACTTTTCGTGCCAATTCTCCAAACGCAGTTGAAAATCTCTCGCCACGGTTTTCTTCCCGCCCGCGCCGTTAAACCAACCACCCGTGGATTCATCCAATTTTCCACCTCCAGCGTCCCTCAATCCCTCGTTGCCGCACTCCTTGACGCAAAAAACGTTGTCTTCGCGTACGCCGGTGAGTTTCACGAGCGCATCGCGTATGTTCACGCCTCGCACATCATCCGTCTCGCCCACGCGTTCGCACACCACGAAGATGTCGTCCTCGCCCATCCTCTCCACGCACGCCGCGATCTCGCCGATCGCCTTCAACACGGACGTCCCTCGAAGGGTTTTCACCGCGCTCGCGTTTTGATTCCGCCTATAACACCCAACCTCGGGACACTGCGTCGTCTTTTCGTTCGTCTTCGTTCCCGAATACGTCGGTATTCGGCTCGCCCTCGCCGCCGGGCCCGTCGCTCCAGCGCGTTCAGACGTGATCTCTCCCGACACCACGAACACCAACGCGTCGCACGTCATCCATAATTTCGTTCCAGACGCCTCATCCCTCGATCTTTCGCACTCCAGCGCGTAATCCATCGCCTCCGGTCTCGCCGTCGCCGCCGCGTCGCCAACACCCCGCGCAAACGCGTCCACTTCATCTTCCCCCATCGTTCGCTTTTCCTCCGCCTCCATCGACCCATTCGCGGGTTCAACGAACGCTAACGATCTCGTCTCACATCTCCGCGCGTCCGTGACGCCCAAGCGCGCGCGCGCGACGCACGCGTCCTCGATTCGTTCCAAAATCTTCAGCACGCTCGTCGTCTGTCGACACTGCGGAAGCACCTCTCGCGCCAGCGTCGCCTGCGTCGCCGCGTCCGCGCGCAGGAACGCGAGCGGGTCGATACTTTCGACGGTCCCATCGCGCCCATCCGCGAGCGCGGGTCGCGGCGACGCCGATCGAGACGTCATGACGCGACGACGAGTGCCGACCCGCGCCAGTCCCCGACGGCGCATGATTCGCGCGCTGGCGCATCCCGTGCGCGCGCGCGTCCTCGCTCGCGGGCGGGAAAGGGAAACACACGCGCGTGTCGTCGTTCTCGCGCGCGCGAGCGACGCGAACGACGACGACGAGGCGCTCGAACGCGAGTTTGAGCGAATTCGAGCGAAGACTGAAAAGGCAAAGAAAATCCCGCTCTCGCCGCGCGAGCGCGCCGCGCTCGCCGACGAGTGGTCGCTCGAGTGTCGGAACATCGGTTTGAGTCACCTCGAGCGGTGCTTTCGCGCGCGCGCCGACGCGCACGAGACCGAGGGACGACGAGACGACGACGACGTCGGCGGCGACGGCGGCGACTGGAACGGGTGACCGAGAAATCGCGATGGTGACGACGGACGCGAGAGAGAGAGACGCCGCGGTCAAAGACGTCGTCTATCTGATTTGTTTCGGGTCGCACGACGGCGCGAGGGCGCGCGAGACGGCGAGGGACCGTTTCGGATGGCGCGCGCGAGAGACGCGCCGGGTGACGCTGACGAGGACGCCGACGCCAAATCCGGACGACGACGACGACGACGCGTACGTGTGGCGGGGCGATCATAAATCCGCGAACGATGTGCGGAAACTCGTGCGCGCGGTGTGCGCGGAGATGGAGCGAACGAACGGCGCGCGCGCGGTCGGGGTGCTTCGCGCGGGTGACGCGCCGGGACCCGCGAGCGAGGCGACGAGAGCCGCGCAAACGTTCATGGCGTTTCGAAGGGCGCTGTCGAGCGAGATCGAGTGCGGGATCGCGGTGAAGAGAGGTGCGCCGCCGGTGAAGACGCCGTCGTTGCACGCGAATCTATCGTTTAATCTCGTCGTCGCGATGTGTCCCGTAAGGAGGGTGTTTCCGAGCAGACGAGGTCGAAGACGCGACGGAGACGAAGACCGAGGAGACGAGAACGAACGCGCCTCGCGCGCGTGGCACCGCGAACTCGCGCGCGCGTTGCGGGTGTTCGCAGAACAGACGAACGGACGCGTGACGATCCACGACGATGACGCGACCATCGTCGCGACGGCGTCCGCGCGATGGTCGTCACCCGACGACCCGATTCAGAGACTCGCGCTCGGCGTCGCCGAACAACTCGACGACGTCTCTCATCGAGTTCGCGCCTTTGTCTCCGCTCGAGAACGCGAACTCGCGCTCGATGACGGCACGGTGGTTCGATTGATCCCGTCTTCGCCCGAGAGATGGTCCGAGGGTGGATACGCGGCGCTTCATTACGTCTCGGCGAATCCGGAACCGCGCGGCGTGTATTACGAAGTCGAAGTCGCGGCGTCCGGCGCGCGCGTCGGGTACGTCTCCATGCGCGCGTTACAGAGCGACCCAAAAGCGGACACGATGTATCCGTTTTCATCTCCCGATTTCCTCTTCACGAGCGCGCAGGTGGATAGACTGTGCGTTGCGCCCGACGCGCGAGGTCGCGGCGTCAAGGAAATTCTCTTGCGAGACGCGTGCGATGGGTTTCACGCGTTGGGGTTACCCGTGCGCATTAAAACGGCGAAAGAGTCCGTCGTCGCGAGTTTTCGACGGTGCGCGCTCTTGGCGTTCGACCGCGTGAAGGATCCAAAGGCGCACGGCGTTCGGAAGACGCGTGGGACGAAGAGCGTGGTGGTGCTTCCCACGGCGAACCGAGGAGGACGATGGCGTCGAGACGACGACGACGAGAGAGATTATTCAAATTGGAGGAGAGACTCCTCCGAAAGCACGTCGGCGTCGGCGTTTTCGAAGAAGAAGACGGAGGTATTCGATCCCGTCTCGGCGTTTAACGCCGCGTTGAATCGAGCGACGCCAGACTCGATCGAATCGACGGCTGAGCGCATGTCCGCGGCGCTCCATCGACATTCGGCGGCGTTCGGCGCGTGCGCCGACCGACTCGTCGCCGCGGCCGCGGCGCAGACGAATTACGCGATGACGTACGCGCGGTGCGTCGCGGCAACGTCCGCCGAATTCCGCGACGCCGTTCGCATTCGAGCGATGGAGAGGTTACGCTCGAGCGACGACGCGTCGCTCGT
>TARA_B100000674_G_scaffold97012_1_pt1 | contig 10336 bp, 7 predicted proteins | sample TARA_B100000674 | Tara Oceans TARA_B100000674 (sample SAMEA2622759) | marine metagenome | biome: marine biome (ENVO:00000447); feature: surface water layer (ENVO:00002042); material: "saline water (ENVO:00002010), including plankton (ENVO:xxxxxxxx)" | depth 5 m
GTATCTATCACATACGTTAGAAAAGGAAGCTCGGAAAACACTGGGTCCCGTGTGGTTTTAATTAAAACCACCGTTGATGGCGATAACTTTGGACCGTTATACAGCTTAAAAAATGCACTCAATACCTCCCCTCTAGTAACAAACACCAAAGGATCTTTCCATGAAGGAACCAGGGAACGCACTGAACGAGGCAACTTCAACTCGGTAGCCACCATCATGCTCGTAGAAATTTGTTCCGTTGAGCCATTTAAAAGTAAAAGTAAGTTCACAAATGCCTGACGAGTGACATATGAATTCGGATAAAATGACCCCAATCGAGGTAAAGGCAAGGCATTCGGATGATGTTGAAACAATCGGATATAAGGCCCATAATTGGCCATATCATCGTACTGACGGGTCATTTCACTTGGGGATCGATCTTTAAAAAACCACATTAAAAACGCATATAAGTCCCGCTTTAAAATGGGTTGATCCAAACGAGCATCCTCGCCATCCACCACCGGAACAAAATAATCAGTGACCAAATCAGTCAGCAAACAAATTTCTTGCTCACTCGCACCCGTGATTGGCAAATGACGATAAATTTCAATCGATCTCGACAAATGAGGTTCTAACTTCAAATCCTCATTCAACACGTGAACATCGACAACATTGCGCCCCATCTGAAGCTTAAGATTTGGAAAAAAAGTTTTCTTTCGAACAGGAATTAACTGCCCATTAACAATCAAAAACCCTTTATCTATGGTTGATGTTGCAACAAAATCAATGACTGACTGTGATGTTAATTGGTCCTGTTTGGGAGACTCAATTCGAATATCCCCATGAACCATCTGAACTAAAAAAAGAAAAATAAAAAGATTACGAATCATGTCGTTTCACTAGAATATCCACCACATCCCCAATGGCGTACCCTTGTGATTTCAATACCAACATTAAATGGAACAATAAATCCGCCGATTCATTTAACAATTCATCTTTATCGCCATTTTTTGCCGCAATAATAACTTCCCCAGCTTCTTCCCCGATTTTCTTCAACACTCGATCTAAACCAGACGTAACCAATGCGTTCACATAAGACCTTGAATTGCCAGATGATAGTCGCTCATCAATAATGGTCTCTAGTTGATTTAAAAATTCTACGTTTCCAGCCATACCTTTTGCTCTCCTACAATGGATTCTATTTCAGCAATGGCTGAATCCTTAATCCAATATTTTTTACTTGTTTCTATCGTTTGTTGTTGTATATGAAAGTATAATGGAATTTGACCACGATTCAATAGACAAATTTGCTTGATTTGATGCAAATCATCCAACGATTGCCCCTCCAGCAAATCAACATGACAAATTTTTTGAGCCAATTGACTGGTGAGTGACTGAACCGATTCTACCATTAATGAAACTTCCGCATTTCGAACCTTTACTTTGCCCGTTAATTTAACAATAACGTCATCTTGAAGTTGCGCTGCAATGCCCGAATACTTTGGAGAATCAAAAGCAAGAATGGTAACTTTTCGACCAAAATCTTCAATCTCACCCATTGTAAACGGGCGATTTGTTTTGGTCATTCGGTGATTCACATTGGATAAAACACCAACCACATCCACAACTTCTTTATCAAACGAGTCCCCCAAATCTCCCAAGGCAACGCCCTCTTTCCATTGAGGTAAAAATTCATCCAATGGGTGGGACGACAAATAATCCCCGACCAACTCCTTTTCAAACCGAAGCAATTCCAAATGGCCAAACTCTTTGTAAGAACTATCATTTAAAATATCGGTATAAAAGTCTTCATCCAATGTTTGAAACAAACCCATCATTCCCTCTGAAGAGTGACGTGCCGATGATTGCATTTTATCCAGAATATCTTCAAAGCATCCGAGCAATTTTGAACGGTTTTCATCCAAACAATCCAAGGCCCCAGACCGAATTAAATGCTCAACCACACGCTTATTCACATCACGCCCTTTTAAACGATTAAAAAAATCAAAGACGGAAACGAAAGGGCCATTGGCATTGCGTTCCTGAACAATGGTTTCCACTGGGGCTTCACCAATCCCCTTAATGCTCCCCAAACCAAAAATAATGTCCCCATCCTTTAACACATGCAAATAAACAGATGCATTCACGTTGGGGGGCACAATGCCAATGCCCAAGCGTTTGGCCTCAGAAACATAAATGGCGGTGCGATCCGTATTCCCTAAAACAGACAACAACAACCCCAATAAATACTCATTGGGATAATGTGTTTTTAAATACGCCGTTTGATACGACACCATGGCATACGCCGCACTATGCGATTTATTAAACCCATATTCAGCAAATTTATAACACAAATCAAATATCTTTTCAGCAATACCAACGTCAATTTTCTTTTGCTTGGCCCCAGATAAAAACTCATCTTTCATCTGATCCATCACGTCTTTTTTCTTTTTTCCCATGGCCCGACGCAACATATCAGACTGGCCCAAACTAAACCCGCCCACGGCCGTAGCAATTTGCATCACTTGTTCCTGATACACAATCATGCCATACGTATCTTTTAGTATTGGTTCCAACTGAGGCAAATCATAAACCACCTTGGTTTTTCCCGATTTATTTGAAATAAAATCACTCACCATCCCCGATCCCAAAGGGCCCGGACGATACAAGGCCAAAAGTGCCACCACATCTTCAAATGTTTTGGGCTTCAAATCAACAATCAAACGTCGCATTCCCGGTGATTCGCATTGAAAAATCCCAATACTCTCTCCAGTAGAAAACAAGTCATAGGTCGCCTGATCGTCCATTGGAATAGCCTCTATGTCAAAGTCTGGCTCATATTTGCAAATTAAATCACAGGCATCACGAATCACCGTCAGGTTTCTTAATCCCAAAATATCCATTTTTAATAATCCCAGTTTTTCGAGATTATTCATGGTGTAATGCGTGGTAATTTGACCATCATTATTCATAAGAGGAACAATGGTTGACAGGGGATCTCTGGAAATCACCAATCCAGCCGCATGCGTTGACGAATGTCGAGCAAACCCTTCCAGCTTCATGCCATAATCCAATAATTGAGTTCCGATAGGATCCCCTCGATAGACCTGACCAAGCTCTTCCACCTCTTCAATCGCTTCCTTGATGGACATATTATGGCCTGGGGCCGATGGAATCAACTTGGCCACGCGATCAACAAAATCCAACGGAACGCCAAGCGCACGCCCCACATCTCGAACAACACCCCGCGCGGCCATCGTCCCAAATGTAACAATTTGAGCCACGTGATCATCCCCATATTTTTTGGAAATATAATCGATCACTTCACCCCGCCGTTTGATGCAAAAATCAATATCGATATCTGGCATGGACACCCGCTCAGGATTCAAAAATCGCTCAAAGAGCAAATTATAAGGAATCGGATCAATTTTGGTAATATTAAGTGCATACGCAACAATGGAACCGGCCGCAGATCCCCGACCCGGCCCAACCGGAATATTTGCCTCAACACAAAAATGCAAAAAATCATAAATAATTAAGAAATAAATGGGGTATTGCATTTTATTAATGATTTCAAGTTCAAACTCAACCCGTTGTCGAATATCTGTGGTAATCTCCGTGTATTTTTGATGCATCCCCTCCCAAACCAATTGTTCTAAGTACGCCTCCGGCGTTAGCCCATCGGGGCACTCAAAATGCGGCAAAAATACCTGATCAGCAATAATTTCAAGCTGACATTCATTGGCAATTTTTACCGTATTTTCAATGGATTCCGGCAAATCTGAAAATAAATCCACCATTTCTTGGGGTGTTTTCAAATAATGCTGAGAGCGCTTCGAATTATTTTGGTCATCAATATCAATTTCACGACCGGTTTTAATGCACTGCAATAAATCCTGCATCCAACCTTCGTCATTTTTCAAAAAATACACATCATTTAATGCCACAATGGGCAATTGAAGATCCTTTGAGATGGACACAACATCATCACAGATCTGATCCGTTCCCAATTCACCGGTTCTTTGCACCCCCAAGTAAAACCGATCCTTAAACACCGTTGCCAAATCCGTCGCAATGCCCTTGGCTTGATCCATAAAATGAGATTGAAGAAATTGAGCCACTGGCCCCCAATACCCTGGGGAAATACAAATCAGCCCATCAGAATGCGCGGTTAAACAGTCCAAATCAACCCGAGGGTTGTAATAAAACCCACGAACATGCCCTTCGGTTACAATATGACATAAATTTTCATACCCTTTTTGATTTTGACACAGTAAAATCAACCGTTCCATGGTTTTGGTTTTGACGGACATATCCTCAGTAAAAAACACCTCACACCCAATAATTGGATGTATGCCCTTGGACTTTGCGCCAAAATAAAAATCAATGGCACCAAATAAATTCCCCTTATCGGTTAACGCAATGGCCGGGTGCTCTTCCACACAAGCATCCAATAGCCGGGGCACACGCACGGCACCATCCAACAAAGAAAATTCAGAATGGACATGCAAATGAACAAATTTAGCATCAACTGACATTGGTGACCATCATATCATCCAGACACTATTTTTTGAATTAAAACAACCGGTATTTCCACCTAAAATGATGCATCGATCACAACATCAATGTTAGGCATGAAACCATCTATTTTTTTACAAATTGAAATTGCAACTCATTTTTTGGCCGTAACGTGATGAGAAAATCCAAATCAACCTGTTGATTAAGCACCTTAAAGTCTGAGTATCGAAACAACTTAACCAAAAAAATCAACATTTCTGTATACGCAAATTGCATACCTATGCAAAATCGAGGCCCGCCACCAAACGGTAAAAACGAAAATTTATGGCGATTTTGATCCCCAACAAACCGTTCGGGTTTAAATTCATTGGGAGATTCCCAAAATGCGTCATGACGCTGAACTAAAAAAGTTGGAATATTAATGATCGATTTCTTGGGAACAACATGCCCCAAAATCACATCATCCTCAATGGACTCACGAGAAATAATTCAAGCCGGTGGAAATAAACGCAGCGCTTCGTTAATTACCGCTTTGGTATACGTTAATCGCTGAAGCGATTCATAACTCGGATGATCATCCATACTGTTATTCTCAATTTCTTCTTTCACCGCCTGTTGAACATCTGGATATTTTGACAATAAATACAACAAAAAACTCAATGCATTGGTGGTGGTTTCATGACCCGCAATTAAAAACGTCAACACCTCATCTCGAATCATATCATCCGATATGGATTTTGAATTGGCCAACATCGACAAAAGTGATGGACGGGAATCATTGTTTGCGGCCATAACAATTAACGCCTTTAACTTTTCATTGATCTGGCGAATCGAACGGTTAAACTTAATATGTGAAGGAAGTGGCATCCCCATTGGAATAAATGGCATTAAAATTCGCTGATTCATAAATTCATTAATTTCATTTGTCTTGGCTGAAATAAATGAACTAAACTGAACCTCTGATGTTGCAAAAAACGCACGACATGCAATCTCAATGGTTAAGTTTGCCAATTCCTTGGTTAAGTCAACGGGATCATCATCAATACTTTGTAAAAAAGAATCGGTAGCAACAGAAATGTCATAACACATCGCCTCGATAAAACTCTTATTAAATAATGGCTGAATGATTTTTCGCTGGGATTTCCAAAATGCCCCATCACTGGTTAACAACCCATTTCCCAATGCCAACTTTAATGGATCATACACCATGCTTTTTTTATAATTCATATGGTTCTTCTCTAACACATTCTGAATGCCATCCGGCGCCAAAAGGTAGTTAAACTCAAAGCCAGGAAACTTAACCTTAAAAAAATCCCCATTCTTTTGAATGCAATGATTAAAGAATGCCACCGGGTCGTTATTAACTCGGATTAAATTTGAAAAGCGTGTTAAAAAAAATGATGATGTCACCGGTATTCTCTGTTGTTTATCAGGCATATGATAAACCTCCTATTTTCTCATCATTATTCACTCAATCACACAACAATAACAAGCACTCAATGGGTGTATTTAAGTCATACTTTGGATGTATTTTTACCCCTTCAACCAAAGACTCAATCAAAACACACCCCTCCATTGATATCATCTTGATATAAACAAATGCAATCATATTATAAATTGAAAAAAGGAGCCGTATGATGAACCATCAAAAATTATTTAAAAATGTTGACGAACAAGAACCCACCATATGCACCACCATTGGTGATATTCCGTCATGGTTAACAGGAAATTTGTATCGAATTGGACCGGGAAAATTTGATTTTAAAAAACAGTCCGTGAATCATTGGTTTGATGGAATGGGGCTTCTACACCATTTCCATATTGAAAATGGTGCGGTTCGTTACAAAAGCAAATTTATTAACTCCCCCGCCTATAATGCCGCTGAAAAAAATCAAAAGCTATGCTTCAGAGAATTTGCAACAGATCCATGCGCGACGCTATTTCAACGGTTTTTCACACGGTTTAATCAACAGTTCACATCCAACACCATGGTAAATATCTCAAAACTAGATCGCGATATGATCAGCTTAACCGAAACCCCACAACCCATTATCTTTGATAAGGATACCCTAGAAACAATAGGTCCTTATTCATTTAACGATGAGTTTCAATATAATTTACACACCGCCCACCCCCACAAAGACAATCACGATCAATCAATGATCAACCTTGGCATTCGAATGGGACGAAAAACATACTATGAATTTTTCAAAGTTCGAAATAATCAGCGTCAACTAATGTCATCATTACGTATCCAAAAACCATCGTACCAACATAGCTTTGCAATGACAGAAAATTACCTCATCATTATTGACACGCCATTTAAAGTAACGCCATTGGCCATTCGGTTTGGAACAAAATCATTCATTAATCATTTTAAATGGCACAAAAACACACCCACCATTTTTCATATTTTCAATATTAAAACAGGCAAAAAACAATGCACCATAAAAAGCCCCCCATTTTTTATGTTTCACCAAGTCAACGCTTTCGAAAAAAATGTCACCATCGTATTTGACACCATCGCATTCAAAAACGCGACAATCATCGATGCGTTGTATTTAGATAATCTTCGAAAAGGCATGCCCGATATCCCTGCAGGAAAATTAAAGCGATTCATATTGGACCCAAAAACTCACCAAATGATCTCAAAAAAAACATTACTTAATGAATCCATTGCGCTTCCCAACATCAACTATAAAAAATACAACGGAAAACCATATTCATGGGCCTATGCACTGAATACAAAAAAAACACCATTTTTTAACCGAATTATAAAAATCAATGTTGAAACTTGGACCCATAAATTTTATGAAAAAGAAGATTGCATTCCAAGCGAACCCATATTTATTCAACATCCGGCAAAAAATGACGAAGATGACGGAATTATTTTATCCGTATTATTCAACACAAAAACAAATACCACACAATTGCATGGCATCGATGCAAAAACGATGAGTAACAAATTCACATCGACAATCCGTGGACTTAGAGGGTACACCTTGCACGGTCAATTTTTTAAAACCGTCAGTTAATCCATTTGCGACACATTAACAAAAAGCCGTGATAGTTCAAAACGGTTTTTGACATTCATTTTTGTAAAAATATGATGCACATGACGTTTAACCGTGCTTAATGAAATGTGAAGCTGATCGGCAATCTCCTGGTTTGATTGGCCTTGAATAATATATGGCAACAATTCACTCTCTCTCTTAGTTAGTGAATACTTAGACGCAATTGCACTCATGTCAAGTGATGCGTTGCCTGAAATCAAATCGTGTGGCAACGTAAAAAGAACCGCAACAATCACCAAATAAAAGAAGGGGGTAAAAAATAATCCATTATATAATACTTTGGTAACATCCGATGTAATGTCCAAAATAATTCCAGGAATAAAAAATGCCGTGGCCCAAAAAAATCGAACCATAAAAATATACTCAATGGATGTTTTGACCATCGATGTTTTAAACCATATAAAACAAGATACAATAAAGAGAAAAATAAAGGACCCCGCCGATACAATTCGAGCGACATCAAAAAATGAAGCATCAACCATGGCCACCAAAAAAAGCGCCATATTAATCCCCCCTAGCACCGACCAGAACACAACAAAAAAAGAACGATTAAAGATTCGTTCAAGAAGCATCGGAATCACGATAAAAAAAGAACAACTAATAAAGTGATACTGAAATGCAATCATCGATAACTTAATGCTGGGAAAGATAATGGTTGAAAGTAAAGGGACGGTAATAAACAACCAAAACAAAGCATTCGTTGGAAAAATAGCTCGATAAAAGTAATGCCCTGTCAACTTATATTTGTTATGAATAAATGCCAAGCTCCATAAACCCACCAACATAATCATTGCATATAACCATTCACCATAGTTAAATCATGCCATAAAGTAAAAAAATCAATCAACCGGCCCCAAAGGAACAATCCCAGATGGGTTAATGGTTGGGTGCGATTGATAATAATGCTCTTTTATATGATCCATTCGAATGGTATCTTCAATATCATACGCACGACGAACACGCTCCATGTATTTTGGTAATTCATTATAATCTTTAATTCGATTCAAATTGCATTTAAAATGCCCAACATAAACAGGGTCAAATCTCAATAATGTAACAAACAGTCGAATATCAGACTCAGTTAACTCATCCCCACATAAAAAGTCATTGGTCTTTAAATGTGCGTCAATTTCATCCAAAACAACAAAAAGCTGCAAAACTTCTTTTTTGTACACATCTTGAGATCGGGCAAACCCAACTTTATACACACCATTATTTATGGATTCATAAATGTAGCCATTCCAATCATCAATATCGGCTGACAAATGCCCGGGGTACAGATCAACGGTATTCTTCGTTAAGTCGTTAAACGATGCATTAAACATCCGAATAATATCGCTTGATTCATTATTAACAATTTGTCTTGTTTGAGAATCCCACAAAACAGGAACCGTCACACGCCCAGTAAAAGAGGCACAATGCGCCAAATAAATATCCCCCAAAGAAGTAAAATTCCCAAACAGGGGCAACTCAACACCATCCCCATTTGAAAAGTCCCAACCATTCGGGCCCATGTAAGGGTGAACTACAGCCAAAGGAATATGATCAACCAACCCTTTAATCTTTCGATAAATTAAGGTTCTGTGGGCCCAAGGGCAGGCATAAGAAACAATTAAATGGTACCGTTCAGAGTGCGGATAATATGGGCCTTCCGACTCAATGGATCCTCGGATGGTTGTTGGTAACCGCTCAAAAGAGCCAGACACTGTATTTGGATTAACATCTTGCACATGCCACTGACCATCAACAAACATACCCATGCTGCCATTGTATCAAATCTTTATAATAAAAAAAATAAAATGCATCCCGTCAAAACTTTCAAAACATCAGGAATTGAAGTCAAAATAAAACTATGCTATGTTATAAGCACAGGGCCTGTCAAAAAGCACGTTGTTTTTTTCAAAGCATTCCTGAACATGTATTGTACTGCTTTGAAATAAGCAGTTGCATTTTTTTTAGGGATTGCCTGTATACTGGAAACAGTTGAAAGGACAAATCATGATTTTAATCGAAAATTTCTCTCAAGTATTAGCTCAAATAGAATCTGAGCGAGGAATTGAAAAACACATTATTCTAGATGCCATTGAAAAAGCACTAATCTCTGCAGCAAGAAAAAAATATGGTGCCGAACTGAATGTCAAAGCATACATCAATGAAGATTCTGGTGAAGCACGATTGTGGATGGAAAAATTAGTTGTAAGCGAAAAAGAAGATGAATTAAATGAGTTAACATTAGATGAAGCCAAAGAATTAAGTGATGAAGTTGAAGATGGTGACACATTAGAAATTGATCTTGATGTCGAAGAATTTGGAAGAATTGCAGCTCAAGCAGCAAAACAAGTCATTTTACAATGCATGAGAGAGGCTGAAAAAGACCTGGTGATGAATGAGTTTTCCGATAAAATCGGAGAAATTGTCACTGGCACCGTTCAAAATATAGAAGGAAATACCTACCTGATCAATTTAGGTAAGATTGAGGCATTTTTACCACCAAGAGAACAAGCCCCTGGCGAAACATTCAATGTGAAAGACAGAATCAGAGTATTTATTGTTGACATTCAAAAAACCAACCGTGGTCCAATGATTAAAATTTCAAGATCTCATACAGGACTAATTCGTCAATTATTTCATATCGAAGTACCCGAAATACAAGATGGGATCATTTCAATCAAAAGCATCTCAAGAGATGCTGGACGACGAACAAAGATTGCCGTTTATTCAAACAACCAAACGGTTGGCGCCGTAGGAACCTGCGTCGGACATAT
>TARA_B100000674_G_scaffold2074_1_pt1 | contig 10334 bp, 10 predicted proteins | sample TARA_B100000674 | Tara Oceans TARA_B100000674 (sample SAMEA2622759) | marine metagenome | biome: marine biome (ENVO:00000447); feature: surface water layer (ENVO:00002042); material: "saline water (ENVO:00002010), including plankton (ENVO:xxxxxxxx)" | depth 5 m
AATGATAAAATATCAATAAATAATAGAAATGAGAAATATCAATAAGTAAACTTTAAAAGAGTTAGAATTTGATAGTGAAAAAAATAATTGTCACTGGTTCATGCGGTTTTATTGGTTTTAATCTTATAAATAATATTGATAAAAATATTGAAGTGATTGGTGTAGATTCATTAAACGATGCATATGACTGCAGATTCAAAGAGCTAAGACAGAAAAAATTAGAAAAAAAACAAAATTTTAAATTTTATCAAATAGATTTGTCAAAAATTGATACTTTAAACAAAAATTCTCATATTTTTGAAAATTGTGACACTGTTGTTCATTTAGGCGCAAGAGCTGGTGTTAGACAAAGTTTTCAGGATCCTGAAAAGTATTTAATGGATAATACACTTGGGACTGCAAATTTAAGCTTAAAAGTTAAAGAATATAAAATACCACAAATTTTAATTGCATCAACTTCATCAATTTATGGCGATACTGGAAAACAACTAGCTGTTGAAAATAAAGATGAGCTTTTTAATCCGCCATCTGTTTATGCATCGACAAAATCATTTGGCGAAACATTGGCTAAAAACATACTTGAAGACACAAATACAATAATAAAAATTGCAAGATTTTTCACAGTTTATGGTCCTTTTGGTAGGCCTGATATGTCAATTTTGAGATTTATTCATTGGATCGCATCTGGCCAAGATGTAATTATTTATGGTGATGGAAACCAAAGAAGATCATTTACCTATATCTCTGATATTGTGGATGGAGTTCAAAAATTACTCAAATATAGAAAAGAAGGTACTTTTAATTTTGGCTCAAATCAAACGTGGTCTCTAAATGAAGTAATCGAACTAATTGAAAAAAATTTAGGAAAAGATGGAACGATATTAAATAAAGAAAGAGCTTATAAAGATGTCGATGTTGTTCTACCAAGCTTAAGATTATCTAAAGAAATATTAAATTGGCAACCAACAACAAATATTGAAGAAGGAATTAAAAAAACTGTAGAGTGGTATATAGAATATGAAAAATCAATAGACGAACTAAATTTTAAATATGATTATGAATAACAAGTTAAAAAGAGTAGTGATAACTGGTGGCGCTGGTTTTATTGGCTCAAATCTTATTAAAAAATTAATTGAGAACGAAACTGAAAAAATCTTAATAATTGATGATCTTTCTACAGGAAAAATAGAAAACATTAATGATTTTTTAAAAGACAAAAAAATATCCCTGATTGATAAAAGAGTTGAAGACTGTAATGATTTGGATCATTTATTGGATGGGTACGATTTTTGTTTTCATTTAGCTGCGGGGGTTGGTGTTCAGTATATTATGAAAAATGTAAGTAAAGCTTTACTAACAAATATTGAAGGCACTCATAAAATTATTGAATCGTGTAAAATCAACAACGTTCCTCTTCTCTTAACTTCTACATCTGAAGTTTACGGAGTATCAAATGATCCAATATGGACAGAAGAATCAAAAAGTTTAATAGGTCCACCTACCAAATTAAGATGGTCTTATGCTGCATCTAAATTAATTGATGAGTTTTTAGCTCTTTCAGAACACAATGATGGAAACCTTAATCCTATTATTGTCAGGCTATTTAATATTATTGGTCCAAATCAGCTTTCTGAATTTGGTATGGTTGTTCCAAAATTTATTGAAGCAGCTTTAAATAATGAGCCCATAATAATTCATGGCCAAGGCAATCAAACAAGGTCATTCACATGGGTAGGTGATGTAGTTAATTATTTTTATTTATTAGCTCAAAAAGGTTTGTATGGAGAAATTTTTAATATTGGACAAACAGAAGAAATTTCAATAAGAGGACTAGCAGAAATGATTATCAAAGAAACAGATTCTAGTTCTGAAGTCGTATATAAATCACATGAAGAAGTTTATGGCAATAAGTTTGAAGATCCAATGAGAAGAACACCGTCAATAGAAAAAATTGTTAAGGCAACAGGTTACGAGCCTACTATGACTATTCCAGACATGATTAAAGAAATTATTAAATACAAAAATATAAATATTTGAAAATATTAATAACTGTTGGCATTTATCCTCCGGATATAGGAGGGCCGGCAAGTTTTGTTCCAAAAATAGCAAATTTACTCATTTCAAACAACTTTGATGTTACGGTAATTTGCCTTACTAATCAAAAAATAGTTGATAACGAAAAATATAAAATAAAAAGAATCTACAGGAATCAAAATTTATTTATTCGGTGGATAAAAACTATACTATCAATAATCAGAAATGGACATGATGCTGACATAATTTTTGTGAATGGACTTCCAATGGAGTCATATGTTGCGAACATTTTCCTGAGAAAAAAATTAATAAGAAAAATTGTTGGTGATTGGGCATGGGAAAGAGGAAGAAATAAAGGAATTATTGAAGAATCATTTGATGACTTTCAAATTAATTCTCATAATTTTCATTTAGAAATTGCAAAGTTCTCAAGAGGGTGGACAGCAACAAAAGCTGATTTAGTCATAACTCCTTCGGAACATTTAAGTAATGTAGTCAACAAATGGGGTGTAAAAAGAGAAAATTTAAAAATAATTTATAATGGCACAAAAATATCAAACACCTCTAATAAAGTAAAAGTTGATGGAAAAATATTGAAATTTATAACAGTAGGAAGGCTTGCTCCATGGAAAAATATTGATTCAATTATTAAAACTATGAGTATTTTAAAAAATAAAAATATAGATTTTGAATTAGTAATAGTTGGAAGTGGACCTCTTGAAAAAAAATTAAAAAATCTTGTAAAAAGTTTCGAGCTTGAGGAACAAATAACGTTTACAGGACAAAAAACAGCAGCTGAACTTGCAGATTATTACAAAAAGTCTGAAATATACATACAAGCTTCCGGATACGAAGGCTTACCACATGTTTTATTGGAAGCCATAAATTATAATCTAACTTTAGTCTCAACTCCTGTTGGTGGATCAAATGAAGTACTAGAAAGTGGTAAAAATGGGTGGATTTTAGAATTAGTCGATGGAGTGAAACCTGATCCATATAGTTTATTCAGCATAATAATAGATATAAAGAATTCATATGAAGCAAGGGAAATAAAATTATCAAATGCAAAAAATTTACTTAAAGAAAAATTTGATGAGGATAAAAATCTAATAAAATATTTAGAGGTGTTTCAGTCATGAACAATTTGCTATTTTATGGCACAACAGATTATGGGCAGGTCTTAAATTCATCAGATAATTTAAAATTTAAAGAATTGTCTAATAATTTTAAGAATTATGTTATTACTTATGGTGAAAAAAATGATTTAATCAATCACAACTATGTAAACATTTTGTACATAAAAAAACCAAAAAAATTGTTCTTGCAATATTTAAAATTTTATTTCTTAAATTTCAATACTGTAAAAAAATTTTGTTTAGAAAAAAATATAGATATAATCTCGTCAAAAGATCCTATATCTGCATTAATTCCCACAATTTTAAAAATTTTTTTTATAAAAGATTTAAAAATAATTATTGAACACCATGGCGACTTTTTAAACTTACTTTTAAATCAGAGAAAATTTAAATCCAATTTTTTTATAGTGTTTTTATCAAAAATAATATCTAATTTCACATATAGAAATTGTGACTTAATTAGAGGTGTTGAAGATAAATATACAATAACTTTAGCTAAAAAGTACTCAAAAAATTATATAACTTTTCCAGCTTGGGTAGATTACTCAACCTATAAAATTAAAAATTTAAATAGGAGTAATCTTGTTTTTGTAGGAAATATTATTCCACGTAAAGGAGTGTACTTTTTAATCAAAGCATTTCACAAATTTTGTCAAGATAATGACTTTAAAGAAAAACTTTTAATTGTAGGAGATAACCAAAATAAAGAATATTTAAATGAATGTTTAAAGTTAATAAAAGAAAAAAGCATTAAAAACGTGGAATTTCTGGGTAATAAAAGTCCTGAAGAATTATCTTTAATCTATTCATCTTCAAAATTATTAGTAATGGCAAGTTCATACGAAGGGCTTCCAAGAGTTTTAATTGAAAGTGGTCTTTGTGGAACACCAAGTTTGGCAAGCAATATACAAGGTATCAATGATCCATTCGGAAAAAATGGAGGTACCATTCTGTACAATTTGAATGATATGGAAGATTTTCAAATTAAGCTTAAAAATTTTATAGTAGATAAAAAATTACAAATTGAATTGCAAGAAAAAAGTAATAGTTTAAGTGTAAATTTATCGGGTAAAGATAGCTTTTTGAATAATTGGATTGAAATAGAAAATATAATTTATGGGAAATAAATTACTTTATTTTAATCTGGCAGTAGATGAAAATGATACCTCATTAGGGTTTGCAACGCAATGGATCGAAACCATCTCAAAAAATTTTGATCAGGTTGACGTAGTAACGCTTAAAAAAGTTTCTGAAATCAAATTTTCAGAAAACATAAATATATATGGACCAAATGAACAAACAGGTAAATTTATAAAGTATTTAGCTTTATTGAAGCAAGTGCAAATACTTACAAAAGAAAATTCTTATAATAGATGTTTTTCTCACATGTCACCAATATCAATATTTTTATCATCATATTATTTATTAAAAAATAAAATTAAAACTACTTTATGGTTTACACACCCTGGTCCTAAATTTGGTTTAAAAAAAATAATTTTGTTTTTAAGTATGATTGTATCTGAGCATATTGTCACGGCTTCTCCATCGTCATTTCCTTTTAAAAGTAGAAAAGTAAGAGTTATTGGTCATGCTATAAATTTAGAAAAATTTAATTTCAGCAGAGAAACATTTAAAATTAGAAAATTCTTAATTCTATCAAGAATTTCAGAATCAAAAAATTTAGAAATTGCAATTGAGTCTTTCTTAAAATCTGAATTTAATAATTACAAACTAGATATTATTGGTGGACCACTTAATAAAAACGATCAAGACTATTTTATAAATATAAAAAATAAATACGAGAGTGATAATATCAAATTCCTAGGAAAAATTAGACATGATGAACTACCTGCAAAGCTTCTAGAATATGATGTCCACTTTAACTGTGCTAAAGATGGATTTTTTGACAAATCGATTTTAGAAACCCTATCCTTTGAAATCATAAATTTTTATAAAAACAAAGAATTCAACTATATATTTGGAAATGACTTTTTTAATTTTAAAAATTCCGAAGATTTAGTTATAAAATTAAATGAATTAAGTAGTGCTGATAGTAAAGAAATTTTTTATCGTCTTAAAAATATAAAGTCAGCATTAGAGAAGAATTCATTAAAAACACTAAATCAAAGACTTATTAATTATTTATAAGTTTTGATAACCCATTCAATTGTAATCTTTAGCCCATCTTCAAGAGAATACCTAGGTACATAATTTAGCTGTTCTTTTGCTTTAGTAAGGTCTGGCTTTCTTTGTTTTGGATCATCTTCGGGAATGTCTTTGTATACAATTTTGGAATTTGAATTGGTAAGAGAAATTACTGTTTCCGCAAGATGTTTAATCGTTATTTCATTTTCACTACCAATATTAAAGACATCAGAATTTTCATAATTTATGACTTTTAATAAACCATCTAGAGTGTCTTCAATAAACGAAAACGACCTGGTTTGATTACCATTTCCGTATATAGTTATATCTTCATTCTTAATAGCCTGATATATAAAATTTGTAACTACTCTTCCATCATCAATTTGCATATTCGGACCATAAGTATTGAAAATTCGAGCAATATTTGCATGAATCCCATGAGTTGTCATGTAAGCTTTAGTTGCTGATTCTGCAAATCTTTTTGACTCATCATACATGCTTCTAGGCCCAAGTGTATTGACATTTCCCCAATAATTTTCATCTTGCGGTGAGACTTGAGGGTCCCCATAAACTTCAGAAGTAGACGCAAGGAAAAACTTTGCATTATGCTTCTTAGCAATACCCAATGCATTTATTGTACCGATACTTCCAGATTTAAGAGTATTTATTGGATATTGTGAATAAGCTTTTGGACTTGCACAACTAGCTAAATGAACAATATAATCAAGATTTTCATCGATATATAAGCTGTCTTGAATATCATGCTCAATGAATTTGAAATTTATATTATCCATAAATTTATCAATGTTTTTTTTATTTCCAGTAATTAAATTATCTAATACAATAACGTTGTTGGAGCTTTCTAGAAGTTTTCCCACAAGATGAGAACCTATAAAGCCTGATCCACCAGTTACTAAATAATTAATGATTTACTCCCAAAACCTTAAATACTTATATTGATTTAATTTGCTTAACTCATCTTCTATTACTTTTGCAGACTTTGTGTCTAGTGGATACATCTCAAGGATTAAAGACCGATCTTGAAATTGATTAATGATATTATAATCACCAAATTTTTCTGTATTTAAATCAAAAATTTTCACACTTTCACCCTTAGAATTTAATAAGTCATAAATTGAGACTGTTGGAGAGTACCTTGTATCGTCTGTATTTTCTTTAAAAGCCACTCCAATCAAAATAATATGTTTTAATTTTTGTTCTTTCTTTTGTTCTAATATAAAATCAGAAAACCAGATTTGATGTTGATTGTTTGAATCAATAATATTTGAAATCAAGGGAGTGTTCAAGTTTTTTGAACTAATTATCGAGTTAATCTCAGCTACATCTTTTGGAAAACATGAACCCCCCCATCCTGCAGAAGGCCTAAAATATTCTGTTCCAATTCTTGAATCTAGTCCAATGCCATGTAAGGTTTCACTTAAATTGCCACCAAGTGTTTTAATTAATTGAGAAGCTTCATTTACAAATGAAAGTCTAAGTGGCAAATAAGCATTTGATAAATACTTAATCAGTTGAGAGGAAATAGGATCAGTAAATATAATTTTTGTATCTAAATCTTTATACAGTAAAGCTACCTTTTCTGCATTTGTTTTATCAACAGATCCAATTACAATCCTGTCTGGGTTGAAAAAATCTTGGAAAGCACTTCCCTCTCTTAGAAATTCAGGATTAAATACAATTTGACCTGGGGAAAATTTTGATGATTCTAAAGTATCATTTAGTGCTTCTGGATGAATAGTTGATTTGATACAAATAATTTTATTTTGATCAATGAATTCACTGATAGATTCAAAAACATTTGTTAGAAAAGTAGTATCAACATCATTATTAAAAGAGTTTGGAGTTTGAACACAAATCATTATGATATCAACTGAAGTCCAATCAACATTATCGTATTCATGATGAAAAGAAATTTTATCAGCTATATCCGGTTCATTTAAATTTTTATCGAGCAGAGGTTCGTAAAATGGTGGAATTTTATTTTTTAATTTATCAACTTTTGTAATATCAATATCTAAAAATTGGATATTGTGGTTTAGTTTTGCCAATCCTAATCCAGTCACAAGGCCTACGTAACCAACACCTATTACGACTATATTCATTAATATGATGTTAACCATGTTATTGTTTTTATAATAAGAATTAATGATTTATTATATAGCGCATTGGGACTGGATTTTATTGCAATCAAGAGCTGAGGTTGTGAAAAGCTTAGAGAGTACCTATAAGATAGAAGGTATTGCACCTCTTGAAGATAACAAATATTTATTAAATAACTATTCTCATCTACACGATTGGAAAATAAACAGAAAAAAATTACTTGATATTTCAGGGGTAATTGATTTAAGAAAAAAAATATCAAAATTTAAACATAATGATTTAATTCATTTATTTACTTTAAAGACTTTAATCTTATATTTACTGAGTACTTTAAAATTTAAGAAACAATTTTCTGTAATTGCATCTATCACCGGCCTTGGTTATTTATTTTCAAATACAAAACTCTCAAAAATTTTAAGGCTAATTATTAAACCCCTAGTGATAAGAAAAATTAATAGCTGTGTCGACATTATTATTTTTCAAAATGAACTTGATAAAGATACTTTTATTGAATTTTCAAAATATAAAAATCAAATCATATTAGTCGAAGGTAGTGGACTTAATACGAATAATTTCCAAATCAAAAATTCTCCTAACAAAAAAATTAAAGTTATTTTTGTTGGGAGATTACTAAAAGAAAAAGGTATTTTTGAGTTTTTAAAAATAGCTGAAGCTTTAAAACAAGAAAATAATTTTGAATTTTTTGTAGCTGGTGATCGTGATGAAGGCAATAAAAGTTCTATAAATGATCATGAATTTAAAGAATTGAAACAAAAAGTAACTTATCTTGGCAATATAGATGTTCCAAATGAGTTATTTCAATATGACATATTAATTAATCCAAGTCATCATGAGGGATTTTCAAGGGTGATACTTGAAGGAGCTTATGTAGGGCTATATTGCATTGCAAATGATATACCTGGGACAAGAGGTATTATAAATGATTTAAAGTATGGAGCTGTTGTAGAAAATAATGACATTAATACCTACATAGAGTTAATAAGAAATTTTGACAGAAATAAAGAGAGTTTAGATGTTGATAAAGTAAGAGATAAAATTATTAAAAATTACTCATCAAACGCTATTGCTAATAAATTTTCCAAAATATACAGTGAGCTATGTTAAATAATTTTCAAATACCAGTTATAGCATCTTCAATAATTTCATTTTTAATTTCATTTATTATATGTTTAATTTTTATTAAAATAAATTCAAATTTCAGGGTTAAAGACAATTCACAAATAAGGCTTAACTCTTTAAATATAATTCCACTAGGAGGTATAGCAATGGCAACTAGCTTTTTTATCTCTGTAAGACTTCTTGGTGAAGCTGGTTCTGATTTTGTTTATATCTCAATGTTTGCGTTAGCTATTGCAATAGTTGGGGTTGTAGATGACTTTTTAACCCTAAATTGGAAGATTAAAATAATATTTCAATTTCTTTTTGTTCTTGTGCCAATCTTTTATTTAGATTTATTTATTAATTTTGAAAATATTTTTGGTATTGATTTAAACAATTATTTAAATTTAATTTTTACTTGTTTTTGGATTATTTTGCTGATGAACTCAATTAATTTCACAGATAATATGGATGGGTTCGCATCCTTGAATACTGCATTTATATGCCTCGCTTTAAGTTTTCTATCATTTATTTACAATCAAAACTATCTTGCAGATATAAGCTTTATACTTATGTTTTCTATACTTGGCTTTTTAATTTTAAATTTTCCACCTGCAAAAATTTACATGGGTGATTCCGGAAGTTTGTTTATTGGTTTTGTTTTAGGATTTATTAGTATTTTGTTTGATTGGAATCCAGATGGAACCCAAATTCTTTATAGTTCATTTGCTCCAGTTTTTTTGTTTTTTACAATCCCTGTTCTAGATTTTTTTACCGTATTTATTCATAGAATTAAAAACAATATATCACCAACTACTGGTGGCACAGACCATATTTCTCATCGATTGTTGGCAACTGGACTTGATATAAAATTAGTCTTATTTATATTTGTAGTAATAAATATCGTAATTTTTTCTTTAATTGCCACATCAATAATCTTTCAAAATATTTCAGATTTAATTATCTTGATCTATTTTATTTTTGTTGCATTCCTATATTTTAAATTTTCAAAAATGGATATCATTGAATAATTTTTTTTAAATTTTCAATTCTGTCTTCTGTTCCTGCATCAATCCACCATGATTTAAGGGTCGTAAAATTTACCAAATTGTTTTTAATTAAATCATTGTTTAGGTCTGTAATTTCTAACTCACCTCGTGGAGAGAAATCAAGTTTTTTTATTAAATCAAAACAATTTAAGTCATACAAATATAGACCGACTACAGCTAAATTAGAATTTGATTTCTTTGGTTTTTCTTCAATGCTAATTAATTTTTGATTTTCTATTCTTGCTACACCAAATTCACTCGGATTTGATACTTCTTTGAGAAAAAGCATAGTATTTAATTCCTCAATATTTAAATTATCAATAGGATTTTCTCCAAAAAAATTATCACCAAGAATAAATAGTATTTTAGAATAACCACTTACATAATCTTCGGCCTGAAGTAGAGCATGAGCAATTCCTAGTGGTTTGTTTTGTATTACAAAATCAACGTTAATTTTTGGGTGATTACTTTTAATGTCTTCTTTAATAAGATGGTCAAATTCTGGATTAGTAATAATTATAAAATTACTTATACCCCAACTTAGTATTTGACTTATTTGTGTGGAGATCATTGAGTTTCTCCCAATATCTATCAATACTTTTGTTGAATTATTGTTTTTATAATTTAATAATCGAGTTCCTAATCCCCCAGCAGCTATAACAGCACAAATTTCTTGCATTTCCTTATACTAAGCAATTAATTTGATTATAGTTGTGATTTGATTATGAAA
>TARA_B100000674_G_scaffold468389_1_pt1 | contig 10333 bp, 9 predicted proteins | sample TARA_B100000674 | Tara Oceans TARA_B100000674 (sample SAMEA2622759) | marine metagenome | biome: marine biome (ENVO:00000447); feature: surface water layer (ENVO:00002042); material: "saline water (ENVO:00002010), including plankton (ENVO:xxxxxxxx)" | depth 5 m
CGCATTATCAATGGCCACGCGGGCCACGCATGCCTCCATCCAACACTGAATGTCAGTGGAAGTGCCGTCACCCAGTACTGGCGTCATACCTTTTGCCTTTATATGAGAAAGGCCGGACAAAAGCATATCCATCGAAGGAAATTTCTTAAGTTTTAATTTGACGAATTCTATACCCTTTAAATCTGCGGATTTATCTATATCCCGCATGCAGTAGATTGATTCGTCCATCATAATTGGAACGTTTGATTCCCTGGCAACTGCGGCATTTGCTTCCCACGCATCGGATTCGCATGGTTGTTCGAAGAGCATAATATTACTAGGGTCGAGAGCGGAACCAAAACTGATTCCTTGTTCCGCACTGAAATTCCGATTAGCGTCTAGTCTAATTATAACGCCTGTTCCGTCGATAATTTTTTGAATTAGCCTTACCCGTCGCAGGTCATCTTCAACATGAAATCCGACCTTCACCTTCAATGTTTTAAAGCCTTTCCCTATAAGCTCTGTTATTTCTTCGGGGATCTTTTCCAAATCCATTTCATGCACTGGATCTAAAAGCGGCACTCGGGTTTCTTCCGCAATGTCGAGGAGTTTATGGTCCATGAGCATTTCAAGTGCTCCCAGAATCGCCGAAGCAGCCGTAGGAAAATCGTGGCTGGCATTGAAAATTTCCGAATGAGCTTTGGTCGGCTTCATACCGACTATTTTTTCACACCAGTTCTTACAGAACGTCCAACCGCCCTCGAGCGATTCAAAGCTGTACCCTGGCGATATATGACCTTCACCGAAACCAGTTTTCCCGTCACTGTTAGTGATCTCAACAATAAAGGGATCAAAATTGTGAAAGGTTTTTTGAGATATTCTATATGGCACTCGAAGAGGTATTCTTGTGTGGCTGAGGGTGATGCGGTCAATTATCATTATATTATTCTCGCCAAAAAAACGTCCATTTATAAAGTGGTGTGCTACACCCGGAACTCAAAGGGCCAAGAAAATGAGTAGTGGGTGTGCTGCTGCTTAAAGTAACTACCGCGCCAATGCTTGGGCTAAATCGTCCTTTATATCCTGCGGATCTTCGAGCCCAACTGAAAGTCTTACTAGTCCATCAGTAATGCCCAGCTCGCCCCGTCCCTCGGGTGTTAATCTTTGGTGGGTAGTGGTCGCCGGGTGTGTAACAATACTTTTTGTGTCACCCAAGTTGTTTGATATGTCTATCATTTTAAGAGCATTGAGCACAGAGAAGGCGCGTTTTTTGCCGCCTTCCAGTTGGAATGATAAAACCGACCCGGAATCGCTCATTTGTTTCTTCGCTATATCATATTGTGGGTGACTTAGAAGGCCAGGATATATGACCTTATCAATTCCATGCTGTTTCTCTAGCCAGTGTGCTACGTCAATTGTATTTCTACAATGACGTTCTACGCGGAGTTCTAAAGTTTCAAGCCCCTTTAACATAAGCCAAGCGTTAAAAGGACTGCAGGACGGTCCGGTGTGACGAATGAACGGCTGTAGACATTCATCATAATACTCTTGAGTGCCGAGAATAGCTCCTGCCAAGGCACGTCCCTGACCATCAATGTGTTTTGTCGCTGAATATATAACAACATCGGCACCAAGTTTGAGTGGTTTCTGCAAAATTGGTGTCGCAACCACATTATCAACTACGAGTTTTGCACCGGCCGTATGTGCCAACTCGGCTACTTTTGGTAAGTCGATGATCTCGAGCGTCGGGTTTGAGGGTGTCTCAACAAACACAGCCTGAGTTGGTTTAGTGAGTGCCCTTTCCCATTGTTCTATATTTGTCCCGGAGACCAACTCTGTTTCCACTCCATAGCGGGGGAGCAATTCTGAAACGATATAATCACATGATCCGAATAAGGCTTTTGAAGCAACTAAACGGTCGCCTGCCCGTAAAAGCGCCAGGAGCGAATAGAAAACTGCTGACATGCCGCTTGATGTTGCCGTACAGCTTTCTGCTCCTTCGAGTAAACACATTCGTTTTTGAAAAGATGTTACTGTTGGATTGCCATAGCGCGTATAGATGTAACGGTCAGTACTACCATTAAATGCGTTTTCTGCGTCTTCCGCAGAGTCGTATACGAAACCCGAGGTCATATATATTGCCTCAGCGGTTTCGCGGTATTCGCTCCGCCCCAGTCCGCCTCGAACTAACTTTGTTTGAGTTCGCCAAGTGGGGTCAATTTTTTTACCGTCACCCGCCATGTCATACTCCTTAAAAAGGAACTCACTTAAGCGCAGGAGATCCTAAAAATAAATGCCCTACTAAAGGGTCGGAGCCTTTTCAAGAAAACACGCCGACCTTTTAGCTGAATCATTTGCGTGGTCGCAAGCCGGCCGGGCCAAATCACCACATACTATCACGGTATGGCGGACGCCCCCTTGTGTCAACTAGGATTATTTATGTTTTTACGATGCAGTATTCTTCATCATTTCTTCGCGCTCTTTAATATTTCTATCTGCTGCAAGGAGATTTTCCGCTCGATAAACTACTGGATAATCGACCATTTTTCCATCCACTTCTAAAGATGCGCGGCCTGCGGCGACAGCCTCCTCAAAAGCAGCAATAATTTTTTTTGCATTTCCAACTTCCTGAGGAGTTGGCCTGAACTCATCGTTTAGTAGCCCCACAATTTTGGGGTGAACGCAAGAAGCCCCCTGAAAACCGAACCGACGAGAACGACGTATGGTCTCGCGCATAGCATCAATGTCTTGATAGTCCGCAACCGTGCCGATAAGTCCCAAGGGGATAATTCCTGCTGCTCGGGCTGCGATAATTCCCTGTTGTTTAGGATATGTAAGGACTTCTGCTACTGGGTCAGTACCAATAGAAGTCGCAAAATCTTCGCTTCCCAAACTCATTGCAACTACGCGCGGATGTGCTTTCGCAATGTTTTCAATTCGAAGGAAACCTGCTGCCGTTTCAACCATTGCGATTAGCTTAGTATGACCAACATCCATCCCCCTCTCGCTCTCGAGTTCATCAATTGCCTCAGAAAGCAGGCGAATATGGCCGGGGCCATCAACTTTTGTAACCGCTATTGCTTTAACCCGAGGGGAAATAGATTCCTCGAGGTCGGGTATTGCCATACGAAGAGGCTGATTTATTCGGACAACTACATCAGCACCAGCCTGGCTAACAGACTCCGCAGCTTCTTGAATTAATTTCCTAGCCGCTGGCTTGTCGGCGATAGCTACACTATCTTCAACGTCGAGTTGAATCGCGTCTGCGCCACGGGTATGGGCTTTGGAGACATAGCGTTCAACGTTCACTGGCACAAACATGAGCGAACGCCATACAGGAGTAAATTTAGTGTTGCTAAGCATAGCGAAGACCTCCAGGGTGTGAGTTTTTAAGAACAATGTAATCCTGCCCCGCTATTTGCTCAATGGCAATAGCCCTTGACCAGCGAGTTCATTTGCCCCAATCAATAGGGATGAAAATTCTAATTACAGGAGGTGCAGGGTTTATTGGCTCAGCGGTGGTGCGCTATTTTTCCCGAGACTGTGGTTTCGAAGTTATTAACCTGGACAAGCTTACCTATGCCGGTAATTTGTCTTCTGTAGAGTCAGTGTCAAACCTCCCAAACTATATTTTTGAACATCACGACATTTGTGATGAAGCCGCAGTTGATAGAATCTTCAGAGCTCATACCCCAGATGCAGTAATACATTTAGCTGCGGAGTCTCATGTTGATCGATCGATCGATGGGCCGGCACCATTTCTGGAAACAAATGTGAAAGGTACCTTTACTTTATTGGAATCTGCTCGTTCGTATTGGTGCGGTTTGCCAGTTTCAGCACGAGATAAATTCCGGTTTATTCATGTCTCGACTGATGAGGTATATGGGGCACTTGGGGCAGAGGGGCAATTTACCGAGAATAGCCAATACAAGCCTAACTCGCCCTACGCCGCCTCAAAAGCAGCGGCAGATCATTTTGCCCGCGCCTGGTATCATACATACCAATTACCCGTGATTGTGACCAATTGTTCAAATAATTACGGGCCATTCCAGTTTCCTGAAAAGATGATTCCCACCATGATTTTGGCTGGCCTTGAGGGACGACAATTACCAGTCTACGGGGATGGGAAGAATATAAGGGATTGGCTGCATGTAGATGATCACGCTGCGGCGTTATACTGTATTTTAACCAAGGGTGTGCCGGGTGAGTTTTACAATATAGGTGGAGAGGCCGAGCGGCAGAACATAGAGGTGGTCGAGAGTATTTGCGAGGTGCTGGACTCTTTAATTCCACATGGAAGTTCTGCGTCTTATCGTGACCTCATTCACTTTGTTCCGGATCGGCCAGGGCATGATTATCGTTATTCCGTTTCCTGCGATAAGCTAAAAAATGAACTTGGCTGGACTCCTATCAGAAGTTTTGAAGAAGGCCTTACTCAGACTATAAGTTGGTATCTAGAGAATCGAGATTGGTGGCAATCGATCCAAAAACGTTACGATGGGCGGAGACAGGGCCTAGAGTAATAGAAGGATATGAGGGCTAGATGGACATAAAATACATAGATCATTTCGTTCTAACCGTAAGGGATGTAGACACTATCTGTGAGTTTTACGAGCGCGTGCTTGGTATGACGGTGAAGACATTTGGCGAGGGGCGGAAAGCACTCCACTTTGGTAGCCAGAAGATTAACGTACACCCGCCTATCGGTTCTGGCCCTAGTCATCGCGCCCGCAAGCCGGCTATTGGAGGGTCAGATTTCTGTCTTATAACCAAAGATTCAATGACAAATGTAGCTCAACATTTGAAGTCTGAAGGTGTATGCATTGAGCTAGGTCCCGATAAGCGTTCTGGAGCCGTCGGGACAATCACCTCGATTTATTTTCGCGACCCAGACGGCAATTTAGTTGAGATATCAAATTATGATTGATGTAGTGCCTGTTTCGGAAGCTATAGGTGCTGAAATACGTGGTGTTAACCTTGGCTACATAGATACAAATACTCTTGACCAAATACAACAATCGTGGATCTCTCATTGTGTGTTGTTGTTTCGCGATCAGCAAATTACTGCCAGAGAGTTGGTTAAATTTAGTAAGCACTTCGGCGACCTTGATATCGCACCGCCAAACGAAAACGGGCAGGTAGGTGTCGACGGTTTTCCAGAAGTGCTCGTGCTGTCAAATGTCAAAGAAAACGGCCGGCCTATAGGTGCGCTCGGCAACGGCGAGGCGCAGTGGCACACAGATATGAATTATATCGATCAGCCCCCCTTAGGCAGTGTTTTGCTTGGTGTTGAGGTCCCCGATCAGGGTGGTAATACTGGGTTTTGTAATATGTACGGTGCTTTGGAAGAGTTGCCAGATTTGCTCCGCCGGCAGATTGACGGCCTTCAAATCAAGCACGATAGCTCAACTAATAGTGCCGGCCTCCTTCGCAAGGGTGCAGATTTGGTCACCGATGTTACGGCTTGCCCTGGCGCCGTCCATCCTATTGTCCGTACCCATCCGGAAACCGGACGCCAGGCGCTTTACCTCGGTCGGCGTCGGAATGCGTATATTATGGGTCTTCCTGCAGCAAATTCGGAGGCATTGCTTGACGATCTGTGGGCTCACGCTACACAGCCAAAATATGCTTGGCACCATAAATGGCGAGAAGGTGACGTGATAATGTGGGATAACCGTTGTGTTATGCACAGGCGTGATAGTTTCGACGAAACTAAGCGGCGTATTATGCATCGGACTCAGATTAAAGATGATCAGCTGGTTCAATAGAATGCTTTTCGAATAAGGTTGGCGCCGCTGAAAATCATTAAAATAAGTATGAGTATACGGAAAAGCGAATCGTCCATATAACGTCGAACACCTTGGCCAACAAGTTGGCCTACAAACATCGGTATCGACGCGACAGTCGACCAAAACAACAATTGCAGTGTAAAAAATTTGTAACTAGAGAGGAAAAAGATCAAAGCTAACACAGCTGTTAAATAGCCAATACCAACAGCGCAGATGAAGCGCTCCTTAGGCAACTTGAGTGCTACCATGTAAATAAGAACAGGAGGCACAAGTCCAGATATTCCGGCGATGACGCCTCCGGTTAGCCCGACTGGTATTCTAATACGTCGAGCGGTTCTTGGGTTAAGGTACCAATCTGGCTGGTTGTAGATAAGAAACGCGAAGGCTACCACCAACACTCCGACAATCCCGGAAATTAGGGTAGGGTCCACTGAAGTCAGCACCTTAGCTCCGAAAGCAACCCCTGGAAGTATGGCTATATATAGGGGCTTATATTCTCGCCAGGTCTCGGTTACAAACGCATTGCTGCTTACCTGCCATATATTTGCAATCAGTACCGGAACTGTCATCAGTGCTACTGCTGTTGAGATATCAACAAAAATTGCTGCTAGAGAAACAGAAACCAGAGCGAGACTAATTCCGGAGGCTCCCTTGCAAAATCCACCAGCCAGCATGGCAATAGCAACACCGACTATAATCCATGGTTGTTCAACGGGCATAAATTGTCCGGTGTTCACATTTCAAAAAGTGATTATGATGTAGCACGTAATCGTGAATATTCCCTAGATTTTTAAGCCTACATTGGGGGCCAGTTAGTGTCAGGAGGTAATATGCCAAAATTTGCAGCTAATTTGACAACGATGTTTCCCGAACTTGAGCCAAGAGATCGTTTTGGGGCCGCCGCTAAGGCAGGGTTTAAGGCAGTGGAATTTCTGCGGCCCTATGATTTTAAAAAGACAGTGGTTAAATCATGGCTCGACGAAAATGGGCTTGAATTCTTGCTTTTGAATACTCAGCCGGGTGAGGGTGATGCTGATCGTGGCTTCGGAACTCTGCCAGGACGTGAGGCTGAATTTCGAAAGGCTTTTGATTTGGCATTAGAATATGTGACCCATCTTGAAGGACGGTTCATCCATGTTACGGCAGGGCGCGTCCCGAAAGGCATAGCTGTAGAGGCATGTGAAGAAACATTTATAAGAAACTTAATGGTGGTGGCCCCAGTTGCTGAAGCCGAGGGCATCACTCTACTTTTAGAACCACTTAACACTTTAGATGTGCCGGGATATTTACACACAACTACAGACCACACTCGAAAACTGATTGGGGCTACTCACGCGCCAAATGTCGCATTGCAATACGACTATTATCACATGCAGATTATGCAGGGCTCACTCGCAGCAAATCTTGAAGCAAATCTTGACATCATACGGCATGTGCAATTTTCGAGCTTGCCGGGGCGTCATGAACCGCAACATGGTGAAGTCAATCTAGGCTTTTTGTTCGAACACCTTGATAGCGTGGGGTATAACGGTTGGGTGGGCTGCGAATACGGCCCTAAAGGCGATAGTTGGGATGGACTGAGCTGGGCTACACCTTATGGGTTCAATGCGGAGCGGTAATGATGCCAAGTACGATGAAAGCACGGGTTAAGTGGGTCGAGAAGAGAACTTTTTTGGGGGAGTCAGGCAGCGGGCACAGTTTAGTGATGGATGGCGCGCCAGATGCTGGCGGTCGAGATCTTGGTATACGTCCTATGGAGACACTGCTTTTAGGCATGGGTGGGTGCACGGCATTCGATGTTATCCATATTTTGGAGAAAGCCCGAGAAACCGTCATTGATTGTGAGTTGGAGATCGAAGCTGATCGCGCGGAAGAAGACCCCAAGGTATTCACGCAAATAAATATACGTTACATAGTGACCGGCAAAAATTTGTCACGTGATAAGGTCCAGCGGGCTGTGGACTTGTCGGCGGAGAAATATTGTTCTGCTTCTATCATGCTTGGTGAGGTAGCAAATATCAGTCATGAAGTGGTATTGAGAGATTTATGAAATTCGTTTTTATAAAGGTAACTTGAGAAGGGCGCGTACAATTTTTTTAGTTTTTTCGCTAAATAAAGTGGATGAATAAAATGAACCAGCCGCCCTTTTTGATATTTCACTCAAAGAGGGGTATGGCGCAATTGTTGCCGCCATAGCACTTACCTTCAGCTTCTGGGAAATTGCTAGCGCCCAGGGCAATATTAATTCGCCTGCCCCCGCACCGGCGATTGAGCAACCCAGTATTTTACCTCGTTTGTCACTGAGTACCTTAATGATTCCCTCTGGCGTGCGCTCAGCGACGGCACGGTCATTATCCGCAAGGCTTAGTCGAAGGATACGAATGCCACTACCCTTTTGTTCAAGTGCCTCAGATTGGCTCATGCCAACTTGCGCTATTTCTGGGTCTGTATAAGTAACACGCGGTAAAGCAGTGTAGTTCACACGCGCATAAAGCTTGAAAAGAATGTTGCGAATGACAATACCTGCTTGATAACTTGCAGCATGTGTATACTGCGGGCCGTTAATGACATCGCCAAGTGCATATACTCTTTTATTGGAAGTTAAGAGCCTCTTATTCGTCAATATGCCATTTTGCTCATACTCTATTCCTCCAGCTTCAAGATCTAAACCCGTGAGATTAGGTACACGTCCTGCTGCTATTAATAAATGCGACCCCTCTAGGGGCTTTGCTTGGTTGGAGCAGCTTGATACAATTATTACGCTATTATTTTTCTGTTTGGCCGCCGTAATTTTTGCGTGCTCTTTGATCTCTATTCCCTCTTCCAATAGTTGTTTTTTGACGACCGTGGCAAGCTCGGGATCCTCTTTGCTGAGAATCGTGCCTTCATCTAAGACTGTAACTTTAGCACCAAGCCTTCGATAGGCTTGTGCAAGCTCACACCCAAGTGGTCCGCCACCGACAACAATCAGGTGCGATGGCGCCTCTTTTAAGTGAAAGACAGTTTCGTTGGTAAGGTAAGAAACGTCGTTTATACCCTCTATAGGAGGGACTCTCGGCGACGAACCGCTCGCAACAACAAATTTTTTCGCTCTTATACGGACGTTGCCAGCCACTACTTCGCGGGGATCAACGAAGTGTCCCTCTTCCTGAATTACATTTACGCCTAGACCTTCATACCGTTGGATAGAGTCATTGGGTGCGATGCTGGCTATAACATCATGTACGTGTTTGTGGACTGATTGGAAGTCGATATTAGGCGATAAACCTGCGATACCAAATAGTGATGCTTTACGCGCCGTTTGCGCGGCCTTGCCTGCAGCGATGAGTGCTTTTGAGGGAACGCAGCCACAATTAAGGCAGTCTCCACCCATCTTGCCACGTTCCAAAAGGACCACGTTTGCACCCAACTGCGACGCACCTGCCGCGACTAGAAGACCGCCTGATCCAGCACCAATAATGCAAATGTCTGGTGTAAGTAATTCAGCCATTGATTAACTTTCCGCTGTTATCAGTTTTTAATGAAAACATATTTTGCTCCATATATTGATCGGTACGGCTTATGGAACTGCATGTGATAATACGAAACGATTACAATCGGGTTGAGTCATCTCCTAGCATCTTACTAGTTATTTCAAAGACATTGCGAGATATCTCTTTGGTATTGAGAATATTTTCCAAGCACTTTTTGACAAGCAATTGTCTTTGTTTATCCAAACACCGCCAGCGTGATAATGGCATCAAGAGCCTGGCGGCGATTTGAGGATTAATAGTATTAAGCTCAATAATTTGCTCGGTAAGAAATGCGTACCCCGCACCGTTCTTAGCGTGGAATTGAACTTGATTGGAATTGCTGAATGCACCGATAAGCGCGCGAACCCTGTTTGGCGATTTAATTGAGTAGCTATCATTTTGCATTAATTCTTTTATTCGGGTTAGCGTACCATGTTTGAAGGATGTCGCCTGTAACGTAAACCATTTGTCTATAACCAAAGAATTACCTCGCCATTTCCTATGAAATATTTTCAGTGCTTCGTCTCGTTCGGGAGCACAACAATTATTCAATGCAATAAGCGAACCCATACAGTCTGTCATATTAGACGAGTTATCGAATTGTGCTTTGGCGATTTTTACAGTGTCGTGCCGATTAAGCGCAGCAATGTAGTAAAGAGCTACATTCCTTAGGCGTCTTTGAGCAACTTGGATAGCAGTGTAACGGTAGGTTTCTCTCGTGGTGTGGCGCTGGTAGACCCTGAATAGCTGTTTTTCAAGTCTTTTGGCGATTTGTTCACGAATAGTTTCGCGAGCTATATGAATGCCATCAATGTTTATTGGCTTTTGAATATCTGCAAGTTCGGTTTCTAGCGGCAACCCTAATATTTCGGCAACCAGCGCCGGGTCTGTTTTTTCATCCTCAAGCAGTTCCCTTAAGGAGTCAGTATATACCTTAATATTTTTTTCTTTCGGTGGTCCATCATCAATTGTTGTAAAAATCAACCGTTTGGCCAGTATCTGCGATGCTTCCCATCGATTAAAAGGGTCATCATCATTTCTCATGAGAAAAGC
>TARA_B100000674_G_scaffold172392_1_pt1 | contig 10324 bp, 10 predicted proteins | sample TARA_B100000674 | Tara Oceans TARA_B100000674 (sample SAMEA2622759) | marine metagenome | biome: marine biome (ENVO:00000447); feature: surface water layer (ENVO:00002042); material: "saline water (ENVO:00002010), including plankton (ENVO:xxxxxxxx)" | depth 5 m
AATTAGACTTCAAAAAAATAGATATTCTTGCAAAAAATATTAAAAACTAGTTATAGAAACCTCTTTTGATATGAAAAAGTTTATTCTGTGTCATACCCATTATTCTTTATCCAATTTTGAATAATAGTATTTCCCAATTGAGCAGATTTCTTAAAATATTTTAAAGCTAATTCCAATTCTCCTTTTTCATAATAACATTGGCCTATTGATTGTAATGATTGTTCATTTTTAGGATTTATTGCTATTGCTTTTAAATAAAATCGCAAAGCTTCTTCTTTAGAGCCTAAATCATAATAACAATTACCAATATTATTATAGTCCTTATCTCTTGTTTGATTTTGAGAAATAACCTCTTTAAAGATAGAAATTGCCTCCAAAAAATAACCTTTTTGAGCAAGCAATACTCCAAAATTTGACAAATCATTTATACTATAATCCTTTTTTACATCTTTAATTAATTTATCTAAATCGGATTGTGGAAAAATAAATCCTGATAATAATAAAACTACAAATATAACTTTCATAACTAATCTCCTTTTAATATGTAGACATTAATTAAGACGATTATTATTTAATAAATATTGCTGACTATTTAATTTTCTTATTAATTGATTTTAATTACGATGCTATATCGATTTTTATTGAATTGTTTATTATGGTAATAGAACTACTTTTATTTGTAAATTTAAGTATGAAAAAAATACTAATTTTATTACTGTTGTTTTGCATATCATGTGATAATGATAATTCTGTAAGTTCTCCACCTTATGTTGACGGTTGCAATGATTTATTTGCATTGAATTACGGTCAAGGTTCAGATGAGAATTCTTGTGAATATGCTGATCATACTGTTGAAGCGGGTAACTACTATTATTCTCCAGAAAACTTAGTAATTAACGTAGGTGAAAGTGTCCAATGGAATAATCTTTCTGGTTATCATGATGTTGTAGTAACCTCCGGACCTGTTAATGTTGATATACCTCCAGTTTCTGGACCAGCATTAATAGGATCTTACACGTTCACAGTGGCAGGTACATATGAATATATATGTAGTATAGGTGGTCATGCTAGTCAAGGTATGGTTGGAACTATTACTGTTAATAATCAGTAGGTTTATATTAAAAAGATTCTTTACAAAAGTTATTAAACACCTCAAGAACATGATCTATATTTTCTTTCTTCATTTTTGTAGATAAAAAAAGCGCCTCATAAGCTGAAGGTGGAAAGTAAATATGATTGTTAAGCATATATCTATGTAATTTTGTATAATTTTTAACACATTCATCAGAAATATCTTTATAATTGTGTACAATATTTTCACAGCAAAATATTCCAATCATTGAGCAAAATTTATTAACTTGAAGAGGATAATTGTACTTTTTAGAAATATCAATAAGTCCGCTATACATATAATCAGATATCTCATTTAAAGTCTCATATACATTATTATTCTTGAGTTGTTTTAGCATAGCAATACCTGCAGACATAGATATTGGATTTCCTGATAAGGTTCCAGCTTGATATATTGGTCCTTCAGGTGAGATGTAGGACATGATTTCTGAGCTTGCTCCATAAGCTCCAACTGGTAAACCGCCTCCAATAACTTTTCCTAGGGTAGTTATATCAGGTTGAACACCTAATAATTCTTGTGCGCCGCCATGCGAGACTCTAAAACCTGTCATCACCTCATCAAATATTAAGAGTGAATTATTGATTTTTGTTAAATTTCTTAGACCATTAATAAATTCATCTGTAGGCTTTATAACACTCATGTTTCCAGTAATGGGCTCAACTATTACAGCTGCGATTTTATTTCCGTGTTTTTCAAATGTTTTTTCTAATTGTTCATAATTATTGAATTCGAGTGTTATTGTAGAATCTACAACTGATTGGGGTACACCTGGGCTAACAGGCTGGTCAAGAGTTGCCATTCCTGAACCTGCGTTTGATAGGAAAATATCTGCATGACCATGATAACAGCCTTCAAATTTTATGATTAGGTTTCGGTTTGTATATCCTCTAGCTAATCTGACAGCACTCATAGTTGCCTCTGTTCCTGAGTTGACAAATCTCACTTTTTCTATTGAATCAACAGCCTCAATTATTAATTCAGCTAAAGTATTTTCTCTTTTGGTAGGTGTACCGAATGATGTACCTAGCTTGGCCACATCAATAATACTATCTCTTATTTTTTTATTATTATGGCCTAAAATCAGAGGACCCCATGAACATGTAAAGTCAAGGAACTTATTATTATCTTCATCAATTATATATTGACCACTTCCACTTTTAATAAAATGTGGTGTACCTCCAACTGCTTTGAATGATCTTACAGGACTATTAACTCCTCCAGGCATTAATCCTTTAGCATCGTTAAATAATTTTTCTGAGTTTTTGTTTTTAAGTGTCATTTTATATTGACTTAGCGTAATCTTTTGCAAAATAACTTATTATCATATCAGCTCCAGCCCTTTTTATAGATAAGAGTATTTCATTTCTCACATGATTTTCTTCAATGAGGTTCATTTTTGCTGCAGCTTTAACCATGGTATATTCCCCTGATACATTATAAGCAGCTAAGGGGACATTAACCGCTTTTTTTACATCGCTAATTATATCTAGATATGATAATGCAGGTTTAATCATTACAATATCCGCCCCTTCTTTCACATCTAAAAGAACTTCTTTCAATGCTTCTTTTTTGTTAGCGGGATTCATTTGATATGTTTTTCTATCACCAATTTCAGGTGAAGATTCTGCCGCAAACCTAAAAGGGCCATAAAAAGATGAAGCATATTTTGCAGAATAGCTCATAATTGGAGAATTTTTAAAATTATTTTTATCAAATGACTCTCTTAATATTTTTACAGCTCCATCAATCATGCCAGAGGGTGCAATCATATCTGATCCAAATTTTAGGTGAGACAATGCTTGTTTTTTGATCATATTGAGTGTTTCGTCATTATCTAATTTATTATCTTTTAAAATACCGCAGTGCCCATGTGAAGTATATTCACACATACATAAATCTGTTATTAAAAAAACATCAGGAATTTGCTTTTTTATTTGAGTCAATGATTTTTGTATTATCCCATTATCTGAAAACGCAGAAGAGCCAATGCTATCTTTTTTATCTGGAATTCCGAACAATAGAAATGAATTTAAACCTAGATCAACTGCTGATTTTATCTCATCAATAGCGCTATTAATTGTATGCTGAAAAATACCAGGCATTGTAAGAATCTCTTTCTTTCTTGAGATTTGAGATTTTATAAAAATAGGGTATATTAAATCATTGGGATTTAACGTTGTCTCAGAAGAAAGATTTCGTAAAATTTTATTTGCTCGAAGACGTTGTGGTCTAAATCTTATTTTAGTGTTCATTTTATTCACTAATTTATAATTTTATTTACTAATTTCATTGCATTTAAGATATTATTTTCTATTGATATTCCACCTTTGTAATTACCAGTAAAATGAATTCCATTTAATATTTTTTCTATACGAGTGAAGGAATTCAAATTCGTGTCATAATCAAGTGAATATTGAGGAATTGATTGTGGCCATTTCCGATGATATACAAATTTAGGATCGCTTTGTATTCCATAAATATCTGATAAGTCGGTTTTTATAATCTCGAGAATTTTATTAGAATTTAATTTAGTCATTTCAGGATGACGTGCTCCACCAACAAATACAGTCATTAAAATTTCATTTTTTGGTGCTCTGTATTTGAACATGGATGATAGGTATAATATTCCTAAAATATTCTTCTTCTCAACTTCAGGAACCAGTAAACCAAATCCATCATCTATATTAGGTATGTCGTTTTTATTGTAAGCGAGTGTAAATGTATCTAAAGGTGGATAATTAATTGATTTTATTTTTTTTATATATCCAGTAATTCTTTCATCTTTAATAATTTCGCTAATATTTTTACAAGGGCATGTTATAATTATTTTATCCACAAATTTTTCTATTGATTTTCCGTTTTGGGTTACGTTAATTATAAATCCAGAGGATTTGGTATTAATACTATTTACTTTTGAGTTGTAATTAATTCTATCATTTAGTTTGATTGAAAGAGATTTTGTTAGTTCTGATAATCCATTTTGAAATGAAATAACCTCTCTTTTAATAGCATTTTGGGGTTTTTTGCCAATTAGAAATCCTAAGATAAGACTTTTATATTTTTTTTCAAGATGTACTAATTTTGGAAATGCGTGTTTAATGCTAATTTTTTTAGGATCTCCTGAAAATGTTCCTGCTATAAATGGATTGACTAGATAGTCAGCAATTTCATTGTTAAATCTTCTCGTAAAAAAATCATGAATACTTTCATTGTCATCTTTTTTATCAGATTTATTAAATATTTCTTGAAAAATTTTAATTTTAGTTTTCTTTGAAATTAATTTGGTATTGATAATTGAAATTAGTGAAGATGGCAGAGGTGTAGGCGAGTTATTTTTTAATATATATCTTGAAGATGAGGATTTTTTGGGTTTGATAATGTTAAGATTTAGATCCATTATCATTCTTAAGGTCCTGTTATCTGAAATAGCAAATGTGTTAGGTCCCTCCTCAAATAAATATTTGGTATTTTTAAATGTCTTTATTACCCCGCCAGGTCTATTAGAAGATTCAAAAATTTCAAAATTATTATGTTTTTTTTGCATTAATGTATATCCACATGTCAGACCTGATATACCAGCTCCAATGATAGCTATTTTACCCATTATTTGTTTAAAATTTGAATTATGCTTTTAGCCCAGGAATCGGAGTCATTTAAGCTTGGAACCAATTTTAGCTGTTTGCCCCCGTTTTTTATAAAATCATCCCGATATGTTTCTTGAATTTCAATACTTGTTTCTAAACAGTCACTTACAAAGGCAGGAGATACAACAAGTATATTTTTTTTATTAGAAGAGAGCATGTTTTCTAATACTTCATCTGTAAAAGGCTTTAACCATTTATTGTCGAGTCTGGATTGAAATGTAACGCTGAACATATTCTTTTTGAGATGTAGAGATTTTGCAATTAGGTTAGTGGTTTCATAGCACATTGCCTTGTAGCAGTATTTATTGCTATCCGATATGCCTGCTTCACATCCATGATCTTTACACAGTGATTTATCTGTATATGTTTTATCAACGTGCCTTTCGGGCAATCCGTGATATGAAAAAAGAATGTGGTCAAAGTTTTGATAATCAATACCTTTTATATTTTTTACAAAACAATCTATAAAAGTTTGGTCATTATAAAAATGATTTACAAACCGCACTTTTGGGAAATTCCACCATTTATTTATTATTTTATTACATTTTTCAATAGTTGACCCAGTAGAGGCAGAAGCATATTGAGGGTATAGAGGAAGAATAACCAATTCATCGTAATTACCATTATAGATCTCTTCAAGGACACTTTCTAGAGAAGGTTCCTGGTATCTCATTGCGTGATAAAAAGTATAATCGTCATTATAGTGTTTATTTAACTTGTCTTTAAGTTTCTGCGTGTAGCCTAGAATTGGGGAGAAATTGTATTTTCTCCATAATTTTTTATATTCTTTAGTTGAATTCATTACTCTTAGGGGAATTATTAAAATATTTACAAGAAAAAAACGTAATAAAAATGGCACATCGATGACTCTCCAATCCATGAGAAATTCTCTTAAAAATCTCCATACGTATAGAATTGTTGGTTTTTTTGGAGAGCCAAGATTAATTATTAAAGCTGCTTTTTTCATAAGTTTATCCAATCAATTGGTTTTAAATATTTATATAGTTCAGCTTCCTTTGATTTAGTAGATGGTCTCCAATCGTATTTCCAGTTACAAGTAGGAGGTAAAGACATAAGAATAGATTCAATTCGTCCATCAGTTTCTAATCCAAATAAAGTTCCTCTGTCGTAAACAAGATTAAATTCAACATATCTACCTCGCCTGTATTGTTGAAATTTTTTATTTACGTCGTCGTAATCCATTTTGGAATTATTTCTAAAAATATGATAAAATATATCATTAAAGCTGTACCCAACATCCATTACAAAATCGAAAATTTCATTTAGATTACCTTGCAAATAGTCAAAAAATATTCCACCCACACCTCGGGTCTCTTTTCTGTGTTTGATATAAAAATATTCATCGCATTTATCTTTAAATTCGTAGTAATTAGCACAATCGTGTTTATCGCAAATATTTTTTAATTTAGTATGGTACTCAACAACTTCATCGACATTAATGTAAAATGGAGTTAAGTCTATCCCACCTCCAAACCATGCTTTTTTATCTCTTTCTATGTATCTAATATTCATGTGAATTGAAGGAACAAAGGGATTATTTGGATGAATAACGACAGATACACCGGTAGCATAAAAACTATTACCTTTACCAACCATTTTTTTAGAAATCTTATTTGACATTTGACCTGATAAAGAAGAAAAATTCACTCCACCCTTTTCAATAATTCCACCGGCTAAAGTTCTTGTTCGTCCACCACCAGTTCCTTTTTCATAAATCCAGCAATCTTCACTAAATTTTTGGGAAGTTAATTCAGAAATACTTGAGCATATTGAATCTTGTATTTTTTTAAATTCTTTAGATATCAATTCTTTATTCATGGGACTTTGTATGTTGCACTATAAGATTTTACATAATGAATTAGTTTTTCTACAGATCGAGGATTAACATCCGGTGTAATTCCGTGACCGAGATTAAAAATGTGCCTATTCCCAGTTCCATACGATTTTAAAACATTTTTAACGTTTTCCTTAATAACCTGATCGCTACAAAGTAATACTGAAGGATCCAAGTTTCCTTGTAGTGAAATATTATCTCCAATTATTTTTCTAATTGAATTTAAACTTACAGACCAATCAACACCAATAACGTTGGAATTTATAGTTTGAATGGGATTAATTATATTAGAAATTCCACGAGCAAAATAAATGCTTGGTACGTTTCTTGTATTTATGTGGTCAATGATAGTTTTTATATATGGAAGTGAGTATTTAGTATATTGTTCATTTGATATAAATATACTGTTTGAATCAAAAATTTGAACTGCATCAACACCAGAATCAATTTGAATATCTATGTACGAAATAATAGAATTAGTTATTTTTGTCATTAGTAAATCATAAAATTTAGGGTGCTCATTTAGTAGTGCTCTAATTTTACCATAATCCTTACTAGGTTTTCCCTCGAGCATATAACATGCAATGGTCCAAGGAGATCCTGAGAAGCCAATCAAGGATATTGAATTATTAAGATTCTTTCTAATTTTAGAAATACCTTCAAAAATATTTTTAAGAAAGGAAATTTTAAAGTTTAATTTTTCGATGTCATTCTCATTAACAATAGGATTTTCAAATACAGGGCCAATTCCACTTTTTAAAGTAAATCTCATTCCAAGTGCTTCGGGGATTACTAAAATATCCGAAAACATTATGGCTGCATCAAGTTCAAATTGTTCAAATGGTAGTAGAGTAACTTCTGACATGATTGATGGAGTATGCATCATATCGTTAAAAGTATATTTTTTTCGAATTAACCTATATTCGGGTAAATACCGGCCAGCTTGTCGCATTATCCATAGTGGAGTACGATGCGTATGCCGTCCATAACATGCCCTGATAAAGATTTGATTATTCATTTTATTATTTACTGTCATCCAATATCCTTAAAAGTGTTTCTAATTTTGAATCATTTGGGAATAGCGGCTTTTCACTGGTATATTCTTTTATCTTTTCGGCAGTAGTAGAACCCATGCAGACATATAAATTATTTTTTCTCTTAGGTCGTATTGAAAACCAAGTCTCTACCCCAGAGGGGCTCCCAAAAACTACTGTTGAATTACTAATTTTTTTAATAAAATCCGTATCTATGTTTTTATTTTTTACAGGCTTGTAAAATGGAAATGAGTATACATTTGAAGGCCATACATTAAAATTGGATTTTTCAGAACAGAGGTGAATAAATGAATCATTCGTGCGTTTTTGAATCCAATCGGATAAATCCTGCGATATAGCGAAAATTTTATCAACTTTAAAATTTAAATTGGTGAATATTTTAGAAGATTTATTTCCAACTATAAATATATTATGAAAATCTTTTCTAATTAGTTTAGCTATGGTACTAGCTGCAAAAGGACTAGTTATAATTATATTTTTGTATTTTTGAAGCTCATAGTCAATTTTTTTAAAATTATCATTATACTTGAGTTCGATTAAGGGTTTATGAATGAATTCAAATCTAGGATTATAATTTTTTATGGATGGGAAATCTGAGATTGGATTCTGAAGCGTCCATACAATTTTTTTATTTTTTTTATAATCAGACATTTTTAATAATTTTCAAAAGGCCTTTTCTCTGTAAATTACTCATTATTTTTGATACAACTGTTTCTTTGTCATCAAGTTTGAATTTCTTATTATAATTGATTTGATTTCTCCCCTTTGAATCAGAAATGAAAATATAGACATATAAATGGTTGTTATCTTTGCGAACTAAACATCCAACTGGAGAAGTGCAGCCTCCGCCCAATCCTTTTGAAATCTCTCTTTCAATCATTGATACTTCAAATGTATCTTCGTGATTAATTGCTGATGCTATCTCATTGGCATAAAAATTATCTTTTAGCGTCTCAATTGCTATAATTCCCTGACATGGAGCAGGAACCATCTCTTCTATTGTAAATTCGTAAAATTTTTCATTAATTGATAATCTTTCAACAGCAGATTTAGCAATGACAAGAGCATCCCAATTATTCAACTTCATTTTTTCAATTCTTGTTTCAATATTACCTCTGACATCAACTAATCTAGAATTAGGAAATAGTTTTTTACACTGAATTCGCCTCCTTAAACTTCCTGCACCAATTACTAGATTTGATTTTATTTCTTTAATATTTTTAGATGTTTCTGTTAGTAAAATATCCATTGGAGAATTTCTTTCTAGTACAGCTGCAAGTTTAAAATTATCTTCAAGCTCAATTGGTAAATCTTTCATACTATGAACAGCAAAATCAATATTGTGGCTAGATAAATTATCTTCAATCTCTTTTGTGTAAAAGCCTTTGTCTTGAATTTTTCTTATTGGAGTTAATAAATCTATGTCACCAGCGGTTTTTATTACCTTTATTATGACATCATGATTAAATTTTTGTTCAATTTTTAGTTTAACAAAATTTGCCTGCACTAATGCAAGTTTACTTCCTCTTGAACCTATTGTGATTTGAGCCATAACCTATTTAAAATTGTGAATTTTTCTTAATATTTCAACGTAATTAATTTTTGATTCTTCTTCTGTGTTATCGGATTTAAGAAAATCAATAGGCTCTCTGATTATTTTCTTTATTAAACTTTTAGAAAATAAATCCACTATTTCAAGGGTCTCGTGATCATGTTTATTTTTTAATTTCAACAATTCAGATTTTAATAGACTTTCATAATAATGTTTTAAATTTGAAATAGTAGGTACGACTTTTAGCTGGTTAAGCCAGTAAATATATTTTGATACTAGATCATCAATGATGTTATATGCTTGAGGTAGTTCTTTCTTTCGTATATTAATATATTTTTTAATAACATCATTTAAATCATCAATTGAGTATACCTCAATACCTGGTATTCTTTTCACTGAGTTTTCGATGTTCCTGGGTACCGATAAATCCATTAATACCATTGATTTTTTTTCAGATTTAAAAATTGAAAGCATTTCTTTTGTTGTAATTAAATTATAATGAGCAGTAGTACATGTTATTACAATATCTACTTGTTTTAATTTATTGTGATATTCTTTAAAATTAATGAATTGCGCACCAACTTCAGCTGCAAGTAACTTACCTCTTTCAATACATCTGTTCGAAATAAATAATTTATCGACGCCTTTTTTTCTAAAATTTTGAGCCACTAATTTTCCAGTTATACCAGCACCAATGATAAGGATTGATTTAGTACTTATATTTGTAATTAGTTCACAGATTTTCTCAACCGCTGTATAACTTATAGAAAAAGATCCATTTGACAAGTTAGTTTGATTGCGAACTTTTTTGCCAACTTCTAATGTTGATTGAATCAGTTTATTCAAAACTGTTTTACTACCGTTTTGAGACTTTGATAGGTCGAAACTTTTTTTAATTTGTGAAGTTATTTGAGTCTCGCCTATTAGAAGTGAGTCTATGCCGCATGAAACAACCATAAGCTGTTTAATGCATTCGTTTGAATTTTTATAAGTTAATAGGTCTAAATTACATTTCTTTTTAAAGTTATTATAAATGAATCCTATATAATTAAGCAATTCAGATTTTTCACAATAAGCATAGAATTC
>TARA_B100000674_G_scaffold499126_1_pt1 | contig 10321 bp, 14 predicted proteins | sample TARA_B100000674 | Tara Oceans TARA_B100000674 (sample SAMEA2622759) | marine metagenome | biome: marine biome (ENVO:00000447); feature: surface water layer (ENVO:00002042); material: "saline water (ENVO:00002010), including plankton (ENVO:xxxxxxxx)" | depth 5 m
CAACTCTTCTCGAGGAATTTTTTTATCGACTCTGTCGCTTTGTTTCGCTAATTTTTTTTTCAACGCAGCAATTTTCTGTCGCATCGCATAGACTTGAAACAATCTTTTAATCATTGAACCATGCCCCCCTATTTCCAATGCTATCTGGCCTTGCAAACCCGCTATTCACAAGCGCCTCGCACAAATTAATTTTGCAATCTTGAATCCAAACGAAAGGCACACCCGACACCAGGCCGTTTGCAAATGAATGCGAGTAAATCTCTATCTCTTCGCCTCGAACGATATTGAGTAATCCTTCTATTGCTTTCTTAGCCGCTTCTTTCTCTCTTAGGTCGCAACTATCAAGTCTTGGCCAAATTAACCCAAAAAACTCCACTCTTGCTTTTAGAAACATATTGAACCCGAGGTCAATCACGCCCTCGAGGGTGCCTGGATCAATGACCCGCGAGAGTTCAAATCCGTAGTAATGTTTAGTCATAAAAAAGCCCCGCCGAAGCGAGGCTCTCTCTTAGTCGGCCAAAAAAACGCCCAAATTCTTGGAATAACCAAGCAAGGGGAGGGCGGAACAAAAAACCGACAAAGCCAACCATCAATACATTTTTCTTTTTTTCTTTCCTTTCATTGGTTTTTTCTTCATTGGCGGCCTACCGCGCTTGTTTCCGTACGTGCCTTTGCCTTGAGGCATTATATTTTCTCCTTTTTATCTTTTTTTGGATTTTGTTGTTTTCTTTGCTTTTGGTTTTTTGGCAGTTTTAGCAGCTGCTTTAAACTGGGCTGCCGTTGGTGCTCCCTTGGTGCCGGGTTTTCTCATTTTTTCGCCCGATCCTGCTTTAATTCTGCGTCTTTTAGCTGCAATGTTTGCGTAAAGACCTCTTTTTGCTGGCATTTATTTTTTCCTCCTAGCTTTTTTTTTGGCAGTCTCCGACAGCTGCCCGAAATGAAATAATCTCACTGACGTTTTGCCGTGTGTTTTTCCTGAATGCAGCTGGCCATTTGGCATCTTGTGCATATTTCCCTCAAATACAGTTCCGTCTCGTTTGTAATGCTTTACGCCTTTTGCCATTTATTTTCTCCGCGATTTTGTCCCGGCACACTTCCAGCGCTTCCTAGATAGCCGCAGGGGAGAGTTTGGGTTTTTGGCAGCTTTTGGGCTGCGTTTCATTTGCCCAGCGCTCCTAGCGCAATAGGCATCGCCTTTTTTGGTGCCAGCCCGAACTCGAGGTCCGCCGTCCTTAGCGCGTCCAGCTTGCCCGTAGCTCACTTTTTTGCCGGAGCTCGTAACCTTGACCCTGGCCTTACCCTTGCGAGGCGTGGCCATTACTTAGGCGGATAGCCGGGCTTGCTGCCTGATACCGTGATCCCGCCAACCATGGCAGCATTTTTATTTTCTTTTGTGCCTTTGCCGGATGTTTTTTGTGATTTTTGGCCTTTTTTGTCCATTGATTGGCTCCTCATTGTTTAAGTGCTCATTTTTTAAAAAAAAATCGAATAATTCAATAAAAGTGTTAACAATCTGTTTACACTTTATACAAAAAAACTGTATACTTGTCGGATATTCACAAGCAGACAAAAAAAGGAGAAACAAAATGGCTTATATTTCACAGGAAGAAAAGAAAGAACTCACTCCGGCTATTAAAGCGGTCCTCAACAAATATGGTGTTAAAGGCACTATCTCAATCAATCACTATTCCACGTTAGTGGTTAAGCTCAAGTCCGGCGACCTCGATCTAGATGCATTGCACCAGGGACAGTCGCTGTACGCCGGCGAAACTCTTTCGTTCACTCATGGCCCCAAGGGAAACGTGTGGCTCGGTGAGGCTGGGACTTTTCTCTCTGAGCTCAACGACGCGATGAAAGGCCCTAAGTGGTTCGATCACAGCGACAGTATGACCGACTATTTCCACCTGGCTCACTACACCGACATTAAGTTCGGTGATTATAAAAAGCCCTACGTTTACACGGGAGCGGCCGCATGAGCGAAGAAATGATAACGGTAAGAGTCGAGTTTTCAATCCCAAAATGGGCAGTGGATCAACACTGGCCCGACCAATCCATTGCTAACCAGAAACGCAAGGCGCGAGCATTTGTTATCGACCAGGCTATAGAGCCACAAATTGCCAGCTTAACCGAGGAGGCAGAAAGACGAGTGTCCGCTGAAAAAGCGACCGCACGGTATGAAGCAACAGTCTCGACTGTTTTCGAAAGGATAGAAGGATTGAGGAAGGCTTTTAAAGCCGAACAAAAAGCGCCCAACAGAATTCAAATCGGCTTATAAATACATCAAGGGGATCATTATGACAATCTACGGTTACATAAGAGTCAGCACCGAAGACCAGATCGACAACACCTCTTTGGAAACTCAAAAATCTATGATAGAGGGCGTTGCGAAAGCTAATCAGTTGCCGGACAACAAAATCGTCTGGCTCGAGGACGGCGGCATATCTGGCGTGAAGCCTTTTATGGAGCGACCAGCCGTTGCGCCTAAAGTGTTTCGCAACAGCGATGTGATTATCGTCTCTGCTTTAGATCGTTTCTCTAGGGATATGCGCGATTGCTTAAACGCCGTGCATGAGCTCAAGGAGAGAAGAGTTAAGCTAATTATCAATGGCCACGGCGACGTCACGGATGACAGCAATCTTTACTCTCGCTTTATGTTCGAGATCCTCGGAGTCTTTGCAGGTCACGAAAGGCGAACCATTCGCATGCGAATGGCCAACGGCAAAAAAGCCAAGTCGAAGAAGGGCGGTTACATTGGCGGCAAAGTGCCCTGGGCCATGAAAGTTGAGGGCGAAGGCCAAGATGCAAAGTTAGTCCCATTATTTCCGCGCAGAGATGAGGCCGTGTGGCGCATGAAATCCATGGTTAAGAAGGGCGGTCCTGGCAGTTCTTTGCGGGCAGTAGCTGATCGCATTTCGAAAGAGTATAGTTACAAAATTAATCACAACACCGTGAAGGCCATTGTCGAACGCAGCTAACCCTTTCAAAGATTTTCTCAAGCGCTACCGGCATGATCCGGTGGCGTTCGTGCGTCAGGTGCTTAAGACTGAGCCCGACGCCTGGCAGTCCGATCTTTTAAACGCCATCCAATCTGGCGAGCGTAAAATCTCAATTCGCTCGGGTCATGGGGTCGGAAAAAGTACGACGGCATCCTGGGCAATGCTCTGGTTTTTGATCACCCGCTACCCGGTCAAGATCGTAGTGACGGCACCAACGAGTGCTCAGTTGTTCGATGCATTGTTTGCAGAGCTCAAGCGCTGGATCAACGAGCTCCCAGCACCACTCAAAGAGATTTTAGACGTTAAGAGCGACCGTGTGAGCCACAAAGCAGCGCCCTCTGAGGCATTCATTAGCTGCCGAACAAGTCGCGCAGAAACGCCCGAGGCGCTTCAGGGCGTCCACTCAGAGAACGTGCTATTGATTTGCGATGAGGCGTCCGCGATTCCAGAGGCCGTTTTTGAGGCCGCAGCTGGATCGATGTCTGGCGAGAACGCTTGTACGATCTTGCTGGGCAATCCAACCCGAAGCTCAGGTTTTTTCTTTGATACGCATCATCGCCAGGCAAATGATTGGTGGACCCGAAAAGTGAGTTGCGCAGACAGTCCGAGAGTGTCTGACGATTACATACAAGAAATGGCCAGAAGATACGGTGAAGAGAGCAACGCATTTAGAGTGCGGGTGCTTGGCGAGTTTCCGGCGAGAGACGACGACACCGCAATTCCCCTCGAGCTCGTAGAAGCTGCGCAAAACAGAGAAGTTGAAATCTTAGAAGACGAGCCTATAATTTGGGGGCTGGACGTTGCGCGTTTTGGTAGTGCTAAGAGCGTGTTGTGTAAGCGCCAGGGCCGGAAGATTCTCGCGCTGACGTCGTGGAAAAATTTAGACCTAATGAGGCTGGCAGGGGCAGTGGTTGCAGAATATGAGAGTCTGCATCCCAGGCTGCAACCCCAGCGAATTTGCATCGATTCCATTGGCGTAGGTGGCGGAGTGTGTGACCGCTTGAGGGAGCTTGGGCTGCCCGCTATTGGCATCAACACCGCCGAGGCTCCTGCACTAAGGGCCACTTACTTAAACCTTAGAGCGGAGCTCTGGTTCAAGCTAAAAGCCTACCTGGAAGCGAGAGATTGTTCGATCCCGAAAGACGATGATTTACTCGCTGAGTTGGTCTCAGTTAAGTATAAATTCACTAGCTCGGGCAAGTTGCAAATTGAAAGTAAGGATGAGATGAAAAGACGCGGACTCAATTCGCCAGACCATGGTGATGCGGTGTGCCTCACCTTCGCCGTAGAGGGCGCAACCGTGATGCACGGCGGATCACTCACAAGCGATTGGAACCAACCCTTGAGGCGCAACCTCTCCATCGTTTGATAAAATAATAGACTACCTTTAACCCCATATATGGTGGTCTTACATGGCAATGACTGAAAACCCCAAGCCTTATAAGCGCGGTCCAGCAGGACTTCGAGATGCAGCCGTGGACGTCGCAATCATACTTAACGCAAGCGGCATGAAGAAAAAGCGCAAGGCAAAAAAGAAAAAGTAATCGATGGCAATCCCTTTACTTACTCGACTAGCTCGCGCAAAAAAATCGGGTTTTGATGAAAATGTTTATCATGGAACAAGATCAGATTTTGATGAGTTCAAGCGTGGAGATTTTGGTTTCCATGTTGGAACTCCTGAGCAAGCATCAGATCGAGCATTACGAAAAGGGATATTAGGTGGCAAGACCGATGTAACGGGCGCACAAATAATGCCCTTAAAAGCAAACTTGGGAAAAAGTTTGCAAACTGGCGATGCCACTGATTGGAATGATCCTTCTAATGTTGCTGAATCTCTTTTTTATTCCGATATTGGAAAAAAATACGGCGAAGAGTTGTTATCTTTGCAAGACGAAATACAAATAAAAAAAGGCGGAGCCCCTTCGCTTGGTTTTTCAGAAAACAAAAAATATCTAAATCAACTTCGCGACCTCGTAAAGTCCGAGGGTTATGATTCGATAACTTACAAAAATATTTTTGAGGGAGACGGTAATAGCAATAGTCATATTCTTTTTAATTCTAATCAGTTGCGATCTATCAACGCAGAATTTGACCCAGCTAAAACAGAAAGCAGAAACCTTCTAGCCAGCGCAGCGCCTGTTGCTACTGGCCTTTTAGGAGCCGCTGCCTTGCAGCCAGAAGATGCCGAAGCTGGTTTACTGAACCAGGCTTCAAAAGCGTTACGCGAATCAATCGACATTGCAAAACGAACAGAAGCGGACGAACTTGGCATTGGTCGAGGCCAACGCAACGTAGCCAATCGAGTCGCTCTCAGCGCAAACGAAAAAGAAAAAATTCGGTCTAGCATTAAAGGCAAAAAAATTAAAGAAATTGATGCGTTCAATTTAGCGAGAGATTTTAAAAAAAGACATCCGAAAAGCGATTGGGCTCAACCAGAAATAACAGGAATACAACAAAACGATAAAGGCGAGTTAAAACTTTTAACTAAAAACATTCCTTATGGTTTTAACAAAAATAAACAGGGCAAATTTATCACGCCAGGTTCGCCAGCTTTCAATAAAATTAGCGATAATCTTGCAAATGAAATAATTGAAATAGAGCGACTTAGCCGAGCGGGTGACCCTGCTGCAACTCGGATAATGAATAACGCTGGGTGGTATAAAAACGTCGAGTCAAGAATGCGAAGCGAATACGGCAGCTTCAGTCAAATGATGGGAGACATTCTTGGCGCTACCAGCCCAAACACCCCGGTCGCTACTAATTTTAAATTTTCTCAAGATATTTTGCAGAGAGCCACGCGAGGCGATTTTGATGAGTTAATGAATGGTTTTGCTGATGCGCTTGATCGTCGTTATGCATTGCAAGATGAAGCGGCTGCGTATTTAGAGAATCAAAAGGCGGCTGGACGAACAAAAAAAGCAGCTGAGTTAGATCCATATTATTTGCAACTAGAAGATCAGGCAAAAAACATAAGCAAGAATTTGCAAGCGAATGCCAACACCATAAAACAAATTGAGCGAGATCCAGAAACTGGCGAGCTAAAAAACTACGGTATTAATTCTTATAACGCAATGATTGCGCTTGCTGACCGTTGGCGAGTGCTGAGACCTGGAGGAGCTCCTAAAGCAAAAAACTTCAGCGGCAACCTTACAGGACGATCTGAACAAGCAACGATAGATGTTTGGTCTGCGCGTAACTTGCGAAAACACGCAGGACAAAAACCCATTCCATCGATGGCAGAAAATGGCGTAACTGGAAACATTGTAGACACAGAAAATTTTAGAAATAGTCTTGAGTTTGGCTTTGGCCAAGATGTCATTGCTGATGCAACAGCAAAGATTAATGCAGCAACTGGCTTGGGACTAGATCCTCGAGATGTACAGGCTTTGCAGTGGTTTGCTGAAAAAGACCTCTGGACTAAAAAAGGATGGACCAGCACTCAGGGAGAGGGCGGGTCATTCGAGACAATGATGGATGCTGATCCTGTTGAATCTTTGTTTTTAGGTTTAAGTCGAGAGCAAAGCCAAAGATTCCAGGGTAATGATTTTATTCCTACTCCAGCAGAGAGCGAGCGCACGGCAAAAGAAATTCTCGCAGCGGGTGCAACTGACCCAGATATTAGAGCTACAAAAGGATTGCCAACTCGCAGCGCTTTTATGGGTGATCAAGAGACAGGAATGGATATCGACATCGTTAGCAAGCAAGATATGCTGCCAGTTGATGTGCTAGACGCTGCTACAAAACAGGCGGTTGCAGATAAGCAAAATAGTTTTTTCATTGCGCGAAGAGAAGATAGGTTAGGCAAGAGAAACCCTGGGCTTTTCAATGTTGGCACAGAAATTTATTTCAAAGATCCTGTTCAAGCTGGCTCTCCTTTAATTAAAGATATCGAAAATCGATTGCTAGAAAACGATCTTCTTGGCTACACAATGGTGGTCGATCCTAGAGATGCAAACAGCGTTGTCGGAATGCGTATTTTAGATATTCCACAATTTGCAAATCCTGAGCGTTTTGCTACAATTTCACCCCAAGACTACGATAGGTATGTTCGTGAACAATTCCAAAATTTCGACCGAATTGGAAACGCCCTTAGATCTGAATTCCCGCAGATTGCCAACGCAAACCCTTCGTACTTTGACGTCAACGTCAAGTCCAAGCGAGCGTCTGAAAAATACCTTAAACAACTTGAGAACGATGAAGTCGATCTTGATGCACAACGACAAGATTTTTACGGCTTCAAACCAGCAAGAGAGCGTTTCGAAGAGTTCTATCGCGAGGCTGGAATGGGAGATCAGGGAAGCGGAACAAGCCCTGGCCCAGGTCAGCAAGGAGCAATCGACCCGCGACTAGCCCTTGGCATTGCTGGCGGGGCAGGAACAACTGCTTTAGCTGCACCGCAATTTTTCCAATCTGATACACCAGATGGTGGCATGGGGGTTACAGTGCCGCCACCACCGAGTGAGCCTGCGCCATATACCGGGTTGCTCAATGTCCAGCGTCAACTTGCAACCGAACCAAATACTCAAGAAAAATTCCAAGGCATTCTCGATGCAGCCGCTAACGCTGGCCAGGCGTTGATTGCGCCAATTAGCGAAGCGCCTTTCACATTGATGGAAGCATTATTAACTGATACGCCTACATCACAAATACGAGAAAACCAAGCGCGTCGATTAGCACAAATGGATTTTCAACCTGGTGCGCTTGGCCAGGAATATACCGAGAACGCACAACGCGCTATCGGCAACGCAATTAATAATTCCAACTTACTTAATGCGCTAGGCAATATTTATGACCGCTCGCGCATTCTCCAAACACCAGAACGTGCCATAAATCAATTGCCTGATCGAGCAAGGCTAATTGGCAGTTCATTACTATCGGCAGCAGGATTATGAGCGAATTAGAAATCGTACAAGACGATCAATTTGAAGAAGACGCAATGGAGGACCAAGGCGGCGATGAAAATTTAGAGAGCGTGGTCCGACTCGCCATTGAGGACGCCGTTGATTTCATCGACAACACCATGAGTCCTCGCCGGGCAGAGGCTGCTGATTATTACGAAGGCGCTCCGCTCGGAAATGAGCAAGAAGGCAGGAGCCAGGCGCAAACGATGGATGTGCGCGACACCGTGCAAGCCATGCTGCCAAGCCTAATAAGAATTTTTTGTGGATCAGAAAAAGTCGTCGAGTACGCACCTCGAGGGCCCGAAGACATTAAGATGGCCAAGCAAGCGACTGATTACGTGAACTACATTCTTGAGAACGATCAGGAGCAAAGTTATATCGAAATCTTATATCAAACATTCAAGGATGCATTGGTAAAAGGTTGCGGAGTCCTAAAGTATGACTGGAGAGAAACAGAAAGCATTGAAAGCGAAGACCTGGACCAGCTGACTGACGAAGGTTTGGCCGCGCTCAACTCAGATGAAAACGTAGAAGTAACCCGGCTCGACACAAGCATGAGCGAGGAGGGTGTTCCGATTCATTCGGTGACGGTAACACGGCGATCTATGAACGGTCGCGTCGTCGTTGCAGCTGTTCCGCCCGAAGAATTTTTAATTAACCGTTACGCTCGAAGTTTTAGTGATGCTGACATTGTTGCGCATCGAAAGTTGGTGACGGTTAGTGAGCTCGTCGAGATGGGTTACGACTTTGAGGAGATGTTATCTCTTTCGACTTCCGACGAAGATTTTGATTTGAAAAATCAAGAGGCCAGGCAACGAGAACCGCTAGGCGAAAACCGGGACTACCAGGACGACGACTCGAGGAGACGCGTCCTGTATGTCGAAGCCTATATGCAACTCGATACCAGCGGTGACGGTGTAAGTGAGCTCCGCAAAATTTGCACGGCAGGACCGAGTTACGAAATTCTAAGGAACGAGCCAGCCGACGACATTCCCTTTGCGTTTTTTAACCCGGACCCCGAGCCGCATTCGTTTTTTGGATTGAGCATTGCTGATCTCACTATGGATATTCAGCGAATTAAAAGCGCAGTGCTCAGGAGCTCCCTTGACTCTTTGGCGATGTCTACGCATCCGAGAGTTGGCGTAGTCGAGGGCCAGGTGTCCCTCGAGGACGTTTTGAACGTCGAAGCGGGTGGCATAATTAGAATGCGCAACGCTGGAGCCGTGCAGCCGTTCAATTTGCCGTTCGTAGGCAAGGAAGCCTTTCCCATGCTGCAATACTTAGATGAGCTCCGAGAAAACCGTACAGGGATCTCAAAGGCAGCTGCTGGGCTATCCCCAGATCAATTGCAGAGCTCAACCTTGGCAGCAGTCACGCAGACGATCAGTGCCGCTCAACAACGCATAGAAATGGTCGCAAGAATCTTTGCTGAGAATGGCATGAAGCGTTTATACAAAGGGGTTTTGAAACTGGTACACACCTACCAGGAGCAACCGAAGTTAGTGCGCTTACGAAACGAATTTATCCCAGTGCAGCCCGATCAATTCAGCACCAATATGGATGTTGTCACCAACGTCGCACTCGGCGTGGGCGGTAACCAGGAACGCCTCGCGCTTCTTGGTCAAATAAATCAGATTCAAGAAAAACTTTTACAACAACTTGGGCCAGACAATCCAATTGTGAGCCCTCAGAATTATTACAACACTTTGGTATCGACCCTGGAGCTCGGCGGTATAAAAGATGTGGCCCGGTTTTTTAATGACCCGGCTCAATATCAACCACAAGCTCCGCAGGAGCCGCCTAAGCCCGATATCAATGAGCAACTTATTCAGGTTCAGATGTCAGAGATACAAGCCAACATCCAAAAGAAAGCGGCAGAGCTCGAGCTCGAAAGAGAAAAGATGGTCAGAGAGGATGACCGGCGACGCGACGAAACTGAAATGAATTTTGAGCTCAGGGCCGTTGAGATCGCAGCCAAGTACAACACGCAAATCGACACTGCTGCGATTAAAGCAAACGCCGAGCGTGATCGAGAGATGGTCAAAGCATTAACGCAACCTCAACCAGGACCGATGAATGGCGGACAATGATCGAGGCTATCACCTAGCCTTACAACAATTTTTCAACGACCCCTACTTTGAAGAGATGGTGAAGCGGATGAAGTGGGAGTTGTTTGAAGAGTGGTCGCGATCTTCAAAGCTCGATGAGCGTGATCGCATCTATGCAAAACTGGAAGTGCTCGAACAAGCGCTCACGCATTTACGCAGTGCGGCGGACTCGATTGCTTTCGAGAAGCAAAAGGACGGTATGATCAATGGATGATAAAATAACAGATGAACCGAATCCCATATCTGGGATTTCGGATGCGCAAAGTCGAATTATGGACTTACTGGCTCCTGAAGAGGAAAAAGCTGATAGCCCTGA
>TARA_B100000674_G_scaffold488019_2_pt1 | contig 10316 bp, 7 predicted proteins | sample TARA_B100000674 | Tara Oceans TARA_B100000674 (sample SAMEA2622759) | marine metagenome | biome: marine biome (ENVO:00000447); feature: surface water layer (ENVO:00002042); material: "saline water (ENVO:00002010), including plankton (ENVO:xxxxxxxx)" | depth 5 m
GCCATTCAGCAGGATCATGGCGTCGGCCTGATTGCTGCGCAGGTAGGCAGCATAGGTTGCCTCGCGCTCGGGATCATTTTGCGTATCACCGATCAGAACGTTATAGCCCGCCTGGCTGGCACCTTTTTCAATGCCCGACAGAATCGCCGAAAAGAAAGGGTTTCCGATGTCAGGGACGAGCAAAAGGATCATGCCCGAACGGTTCAGGCGCAGGTTCCGTGCCATGACATTGGCGGTATAGCCGGTCGCAGCGATCGCAGATTGCACTTTCTCACGGGTGTTTTCCGACACCACGTCAGGTTTGTGCAGTGCCCGGCTGACAGTGGCGATAGACACCCCTGCATGGCGGGCAACATCTTCAATCGTCGCGATTTTTTCACTCATGCTTCTTCCTACTTCGCTGGTCCCAACCTGTCCAGCGGCATTCATTATGTGCTCGTTAGGGGTGATTTTGGTCACTTGAATGAAAATGTAAAGGTTTACATTGTAAATGAAAACGTTTACAGAGGACTCAACGAATGAGTTGATCGCAAAAAATGCGGCGCCAGGGAGGAACTATCAATGACGGATGCGGCCGTTCATGCCGTTAATCCCGGTCCCGACAGACCCGTACGTCTGTCCGGTCGGCAAATCAGCAAGTCATTCGGACCGGCACAGGTGCTTTTTGATGTGTCCATCGATCTGCACGCGGGCGAGGTCCATGCCCTTTTGGGTGAAAACGGTGCCGGTAAATCGACACTGGTGAAAATCCTGTCGGGCTATCATCAGCCGACCGGCGGCGAATTAGTCCTTGATAATGCATCAGTCTCTTTTGCCGATAGCGAAGCGGGCGAAAAGCACGGGGTCATCCTGATCCATCAGGAGCTTAACCTTGCCGAACAGCTGACCGTTGAAGAAAACATCTTTCTGGGTCGTGAGATCAAACGTGGCTGGTTCCTCGATAAAGCGGCAATGCGGGCTGAAACAGCCAGGCTGATGGATCAGTTGCAATGTGACATTGATCCGCGCACGCGCATTCGCGATCTTCCGGTTTCTGATCGTCAGATGGTCGAAATCGCCAAGGCGCTTTCCAAAAAGGCCGATATCCTGATCCTTGATGAACCGACCGCAGTCCTGACCGGGCGCGAGGTTGATATCCTGTTTGATCAGATCAGACGTCTGCGCGAACAGGGTGTCGCGATCCTTTATATTTCCCACAAGCTTGATGAGATCAAAACGCTGGCCGACCGTGTGACCGTCCTGCGCGATGGCCGGCACATCGTCACCCAACCCGTCGCCGATCTTGAAAAGGATGACATGGCGCGTTTGATGGTGGGCCGCGATATCCGCCAGATGTTCCCCGAACGTGCGGTGCCTGATCATGCTGATGTTGTGCTGTCGGTGCGCGGACTTTCGGTTACGGGTGCTGTGCGCGATGCCAGTTTTGACCTTCGGCGTGGAGAAGTTCTGGGCTTTGCCGGCATTGTTGGTGCCGGGCGCACTGCATTGATGGAAGCCATCATCGGATTGCGTGATCGTGAAAGTGGCGAGATCGCGCGCAATGGCGCGCCGGTCAGTATCCGAAGTCTGCAGGATGCGAAGAAGTGCGGCATTGCCTATCTGACCAAGGATCGCAAGGGCAGCGGGTTGTTGCTCAATATGGATATGAGGCCCAACCTGACTTTGCTCGCGCTTGAAAAGTTTGGCCGTATTCTGATTGACCGCAAGGCCGAGGAAGCCGCCCTTGAAAAGGCCATCGAGGCATTTGATATCCGCGCAGCCGATCCCAAGACCAAGGTCGGGGATTTTTCCGGCGGTAACCAGCAGAAGCTTTTGCTGGCCAAGGTCATGGAAACCGACCCGGATATTGTGATCATCGACGAGCCGACACGTGGCATTGATATCGGCACCAAAAGCCAGATTTACCATTTCATCGGCGATCTTACCAATCGCGGAAAATCCGTCATCCTCCTGTCGTCGGAAATGCCCGAAATGCTTGGCCTGTCAGACCGTATCGCGGTGATGGCAGCCGGCCACATTACCGGCATCCTCGAAGGAAACGACCGCAATGAACATGAAATCATGCGGCACGCGACAGGAATTTCAGGCAAGCAGGGAGTGTCTGTTCATGAGTAGCGCAGAGCGCACCAAAACCGCATCATCTGGCGGTTTTAGCATCGACTTCAAGGCGCTTGGGCCGTTTCTGGCGTTGGTTGGCCTGTTCATTCTGGGGACGGCGATCAACGAAGCCTTTTTGAGTGGTGGCAACCTTTCAAACATCTTCACCCGCGCGGCCTTTATCGGGATCATCGCGGTCGGGGCGACCTTTGTGATTACCGCAGGCGGGATTGATCTTTCGGTCGGCTCGATGGCGGCGTTCATTTCAGGCGCGATGATTGTCGTGATGAACGGACTGGTTGCCACATTGGGGGCCGGGATCGAGACAGTATTGCTGGGGATCTTGCTCAGCATCGTTTTGGGTGTCGGGGCAGGCGCAATCAACGGTCTGGTCAGCACAAAGGGCAAGATCGAAGCCTTTATCGTGACCCTTGGCACGATGGGGATTTACCGGTCGCTTGTGACCTATATGGCCGATGGCGGGACGCTGTCGCTTGATTTCGATGTGCGCGGCTTTTATCGCCCGGTCTATTACGGCGATATCCTTGGCATTCCGATGCCGGTGATTGTGTTCTTTGGCGTGGCAGTTGCCGGCTACATCCTTTTGAACATGACGCCGTTTGGCCGCAAATGCTTTGCCATCGGTTCGAACGAGCAGGTTGCGCAATATTCCGCAATCAATGTCGACCGCATCAAGACCCTGACCTATGTGATCCAGGGGCTGTGTGTGTCGCTTGCCACCATCATCTATGTGCCGCGTCTTGGTTCGGCATCAAGTTCGACCGGCGTGCTGTGGGAACTTGAAGCCATTGCCGCAGTGATCATTGGTGGCACCATGCTAAAGGGCGGCTATGGCCGGATCTGGGGCACGGTCGTCGGTGCGATCATGCTGACCACCATTGGCAATATTCTGAATTTGACGGATGCGATCAGTAACTATCTGAACGGGGCTGTTCAGGGGCTGATCATCATCGTTGCCGTGTTCCTGCAACGCGGGGACTGGCAACGCAAAAAAAGCAAATAACCGGCGATCAACGACCGGAAGAATGTGGAAAATGCATCATTTTTTGATCAGGAGGAGCGTTGAATGAAAACGTTTACAAAGTTTCTGGGGATCGCCTGTGCCTTCGGGCTTGGCGTTGCTGCCAGCGGTGCGATTGCGCAGGAAAAGATCAAAATTGGGGTTTCGATCCCGGCCGCGACCCATGGCTGGGCCGGTGGTCTGAACTGGCATGCCGAACAGGCCGAAAAACGCCTTGAGGCCACCTATTCCAATATTGATGTCATCGTCGTGACTGCGAATGGCGCATCCGAACAGGCCAACGACCTTGAAGATTTGTTGTCGGTTCAGAACATCGATGCGCTGGTGGTTCTGCCGTTTGAATCTGATCCGCTGACCGTTCCGGTCCAGCAGGTCAAGGAAGCTGGCAAGTTCGTTACCGTCGTTGATCGTGGTCTTTCGATCCCGGGCATTGAGGATGTCTATGTTGCGGGTAACAACCCGGAACTGGGCCGTGTTGCCGGTGAATACATGCGTGAACGTCTGAATGACGCGGGCAAGATCGTTGTCCTGCGTGGCATTCCGACCACGGTTGATACCGAACGCGTGGACGCGTTTGTTGAAACCCTTGAAGGGTCGGATATCGAGATCCTCGATATGAAACATGCCAACTGGAACCGTGATGACGGCTATGAAGTGATGCAGGACTTCCTGTCGCGCTTCCCGGAAATCAATGCGGTCTGGGCACAGGATGACGACATCGCCCTTGGCGTGATCGAGGCCGTCAAGCAGGCCGAACGCACCGATGAAATGTTCATCGTTGGCGGCGGCGGCATGAAGGACATCATCAAACGCGTGATGGATGGTGATGAACTGACCCCGATTGACGTGCTGTATCCGCCGGCAATGATCGCAACCGCGATGGACATCACCGCGATGAAGTTCACCTCAAACGCACCGGTCGAAGGCCGTTACATTCTGGGCGCGACCAAGGTCACCCCGGAAAATGCCGAGAACTTCTATTTCCCGGACAGCCCGTTCTGATCCGACAGACCGATGATGGCACCGGGTGGATTACCGCCCGGTGCCAGACTGCCACCTATACGCATACCAATACCCACAAGAACAAACTCAAAGAGGCCCGTGATGAAAACGCTTAAGGGACCGGCACTTTTCCTTGCCCAGTTTGCAGGTGACGAAGAACCGTTCAACAGCCTTGATTCCATCGGAAAATGGGCGGCATCACTGGGCTATAAAGGGGTTCAGATCCCCACTTGGGACGAACGCCTGTTTGATTTGCAAAAGGCTGCTGACAGCAAGGATTACTGTGACGAGGTCAAAGGCACCCTTGCAGCCCATGGCATTGAGGTGACCGAACTTTCGACCCATCTGCAGGGGCAACTGGTTGCCGTCCATCCGGCATATGACGAAATGTTTGATGGCTTTGCCGCCCCCGAGGTGCGCGGTAACCCCAAGGCACGCCAGGAATGGGCGGTTAGCCAGGTCAAGGCAGGGATCAAGGCATCGCGCAATCTGGGCATTGATGTCCATGGCACGTTTTCTGGTGCGCTGGCCTGGCCCTATGTCTATCCGTGGCCGCAACGCCCGGCCGGGCTGATTGAAACGGCGTTTGATGAACTTGCCAAACGCTGGACCCCGATCCTGAACGCGGCCGAAGACGTTGGCGTTGATGTCTGCTTTGAAATTCATCCGGGCGAAGACCTGTTTGACGGCGCGACCTTCGAGATGTTTCTGGAGCGCGTAAACAATCACGCACGCGCCAACATCCTTTATGATCCGAGCCACTTTGTTCTCCAGCAGCTTGATTACCTTGATTTCATCGATATCTATGCCGATCGTATCCGCATGTTCCACGTCAAGGATGCGGAATTTAATCCGACCGGTCGTCAGGGCGTCTATTCCGGTTATCAAAGCTGGATGGATCGCGCCGGTCGGTTCAGGTCGCTTGGCGACGGGCAGGTCGATTTTGGTGCGATTTTCTCGAAGCTGGCGGCGATTGATTTTGATGGCTGGGCCGTGCTGGAATGGGAATGCGCGCTGAAGCATCCCGAAGACGGCGCACGCGAAGGTGCGGAATTCATTAGAAACCACATCATTCGCGTGACGGAAAAGGCATTTGACGATTTTGCCGATGGCGGCACGGACCTGTCGGCAAATCGCCGCATTCTTGGTATCGACTAGGTCGCATATTATTAAGCAGCGTGCCTAGCGCGCCGTCAGACCAGATCAGGACTTTGGAGACAGACATGAATACGCAAACATCCCTCGGCCGCCGCCTTCGTCTGGGTATGGTTGGCGGTGGGCAGGGGGCCTTTATCGGCGCTGTGCACCGGATTGCCGCCCGGCTTGATGACCGATATGAACTGGTGGCTGGCGCGCTGTCCTCAAAGCCCGATGTTGCCGCCGCATCAGCCGCCGAGCTGTTCATCGCGCCGGACCGCAGCTATGACAGTTTCGAAGACATGGCCAGGCAGGAAGCTGCGCGCGAAGACGGCATTGATGTCTGTGCGATTGTCACCCCCAATCACCTGCATTTCCCCGCGGTGATGGCGATGCTTGATGCCGGCATTCACGTAATTTGCGACAAGCCTCTGTGCCTGACCGTGCAAGAGGCCGAACAGATCGAAGCCAAAATTGCCGAGGCGGGCCTTCTGTTTGCGTTGACGCATAACTACACGGCCTATCCCATGGTGCGCGAAGCACGCCAGATGGTGGCCGACGGCGAGCTTGGCAATATTCGCCTTGTTCAGGTGGAATATGCCCAAGGCTGGATGGCCACCCGGGTCGAGGATACCGATAACAAACAGGCCACCTGGCGCGCTGATCCGGCAAAGGCCGGCATGGGCGGCGCACTGGGCGATATCGGCACCCACGCGCATAACCTCGCCAACTTTGTGTCGGGGCTTGAGATCAGCGAGCTTTGTGCCGATGTCGATGCCATCGTTCCGGGCCGCAAGCTTGATGACAATGTCCAGATCCTGCTGCGCTATGCCAATGGTGCGCGCGGGATGCTGTGGGCCAGCCAGGTCGCGGTTGGTCATGAAAACGGGCTTCGTCTGCGGATTTATGGCGATAAGGGCAGCATCGAATGGGGACAGGAACATCCCAACCAGCTGTTGTTCCGCAAGCTCGACGCACGCCCGGAACTGATCACGCGCGGCGGACCGGGCAATGGTGCCAATGGCCAGCGCAATATCCGTGTCCCGTCTGGTCACCCGGAAGGCTATCTTGAAGGCTTCGCCAGCCTGTATACAGACTTCGCTGATCAATTGACGGCGCACATAAGCGGGGCAAAAATCGACCCGGCCAGCTGCCTTGTGCCCGGCGTAAAAGAGGGGCTTGATGGTATGAAATTCGTCGAGGCCGTCGTGCGATCCGGTCAGGATGGCGCGGTTTGGGTTAAAATGTGAGGATCCCTCACATCGGTGAAATCCTGATACGTCTCGAACGGTATTAATCGAAAAGAGCCGCTCCTTGATGGGGCGGCACTTTTGCGATCAGCGTTTGACGAATTCCTTGCCGTCGATGGTCAGGACCCGGCCATTGAAACTGCAATTAGCACTGCCATTCGGGATGGCTGTGCGCTGCAGGACAGCACCCGACCCGGCATCGGAATAGACACCTTCGCCGTAGTCAAAGCTGATGCGATTGGCCGAGGTCGTGAAACGAAAATCAATGTCGAACTGATATTCGCTGCCATAGGTGCGCTGGCGGAAATGACCACTGCCGCTGCCTGATCCATTCATGTTGTAGGACGTCAAACCGTTGTCAGCCGTAAAGGTGCCGGTTGCGGTGGTGCAGTCGTCACGCTTTTGCGCGGCTGCTGCGGCGTCGTTTGCGGCTTGCTGGGCAGCGGCAAGTTCGCGTGCCTCGGCAAGTGCCTGGGCGGCTGCCAGTTCTTCAAGGCGTTTTTTCTCAAGACGCTGGCGTTCGATTTCGGCGAGGCGTTTTTCCTCGGCAAGCAGACCCTCAAGCTCGGCCTTGGATGCGATTTCCTTGCCATGGAAATAGGCGCATTCTTTGGCGTCGTTGGGTGCCGTGCCGCACGGGATCATGCCGGTCAGGTCAGACAGTTCATTGTAGTTTTCAACTTCAAGCCAGCTGCCATCCTTTTCGGTCAGGCGGCCGCTGCGATCCGGATCGCCTCCCTTCATCCAGCCTTCCCATTGCGTGCCGTCTGCAAATTTCAGTGTTCCCGACAGTGGCACACCCGCCTCATAGGTGCCTTCAAAGGTTTTGCCGGTAATCCATCTGGTGATGTCTTCGGGTTTGAAATCCATGGTTTCGCGGTCAATCGCGCCAGGGGTTTCGCCGCCATCGTTTAGAATGAAGGTGCCTGATATCTCGGTCGGGGTGATTTCAGCCTTGGTAATCTTGACGATTTCCTCGCCATTTTTGCGAATGCCGACGATGCCCTTACCATCTGTGCGAATTTCACCACGAGACTGCTGACCGCGATATTCAAGCTGCCAGCCATTTCCGCGCTGAATAACGATCGGGGCATAGAGCATATCGATTCGAACGGTTTTGTTGGCTGGCGGCAGCATCTCGACAAAAAGGGTCTGGCTGGCCTGTTCGACGGTGTTTTTGAAGTAACCGTATTTTGCATCCAGCAAGGCCAGCGAACCTGCGTCGACGGTAACCGGGCCTTCAAACAAGATTGCGCCACCATGCTCGATCCGGACCTGATAGGTGCCCGGCCACAACTGGGCAACATGACGGTGACCTGGCATCAGCATCGTGCCGCTATAGGGTTTGAAGTTCGGACTGTCCGTCGACCCGGTCACATAGATGTTCCAGTAATCGGGAGTCGGCCCGTTCGGATCGACCGTGAATGAAAGCACGCCCCACGGGACTTTGGATTTGGCAAGTTTCGGCTGCGAGGTCTGTGTAGCTGTGCTTGTGCTTTTTTGTGTCGACGTCTGGGAACTGCTTGATCCGGAAAACAGGTCAGAGCCGATACCAGCGAGATCAGTCGTCTGACATCCGGCCAGCGCAAGTAGCACAATCAGGAAAGAAGTCTTGTGAAACAGGCGGAAACAGGCGTTTTGGACAGTTTTCTGCATGGACATCCCCCTGATGCAGACCGAACGTTCGATATTTGCGCACAGAACCCGGATTTGGGGAAGATGGTTTGATCGGGCGACCTGATTTTTGACGGCGTTTTCACATGGTTACGGTGAAAACACCTGATATTCATCCATCCGGGAGCGCGGGTGATAGAGATCACATTTCATCCTATGGTTTTCCACGAAGTGAAAAAGACTTGCGGCTTGGTTGATCGCCTATTGATGGATTTTCCGTATAGGTGTTTCCTAGGATCATAAAAAATAACACTACTTTCAGGGAATTCACCGGGAGCGTCCGCATGCCCGAGAAGCCAAAGCTTCTGATAACGCGACGATTGCGTGATGCCGTTCAGGCACGCGCCGCGCGGGACTATCAGGTTCTGACCAACGCCGAGGACCGCGTTTTCACGCGCGAGGAACTGATCGAGAAATGCCAGCAGGTCGATGCTGTCCTGCCGTGCCATTCCGAGCATTTCTCGGCCGATGTCATTGCGAAACTGCCCAAAAGTCTCAAGATTATTGCCAACCATTCGGTTGGTGTCGATCACGTCGATCTGGCTGCCGCAAAGGATGCCGGGATTGTCGTGACCAACACGCCCGATGTGCTGTCCGATGCCACGGCCGAGATCGCCATGCTGTGCATGCTGGGTGCTGCACGTCGCGGGGCCGAGGGTGATGCGATGGTGCGTGCCGGCAAGTGGGATTTCTGGTCACCGGCCTTCATGGTTGGTCGGCAGGTAAGTGGCAAACGGTTTGGTGTGCTGGGCATGGGCAGGGTTGGTCAGGTTGCCGCAGAACGCGCGCGCGGTTTTGGCATGGAAATCCATTACCACAACCGCAAACCCTTGCCGGATCATCTGGCCAAGGGTGCTGTTTTCCACGACACCATTGAAGACCTGTTTGCGCATTCAGACGTGTTGTCGTTGCATTGTCCGTCGACCCCGGAAACCAAGGGGATCATCAATAGCAAGACCATCGCGATGCTGCCCGATCGGGCGATCCTTGTGAATACGGCGCGCGGTAATCTGGTGGATGAGGATGCGCTGGTGGCAGCCCTTGAAAGCGGCAAGCTGTTTGCAGCCGGGCTTGATGTGTTTTGCAATGAACCCGGTGGAAATCAACGCATTAGCGCGTTGAATAACGTCTTTCTGTTACCACATATAGGCTCTGCGACCGAAGAAACGCGCGATGCGATGGGCTTTCGCGCACTTGATAATCTTGATGCTTATTTTCAGGGAAAAGAACCGGGCGACCGGGTGGCATAAAAGGCGGGAAAACCGCCGGAATTCAGTTCGTTCAAGTCTTTAACAATAACAAAATGCGTGCCGTTTTTTTAGGGTCCCGGAACGGGGCAAGCGCATCAAAAATGGTCTTGGATATCAAGATCAGGGGCTTTTGAAGGCTGACAGTTACCGCTTGTTTCCCGCCAATGGTTGGCGGCAAGCGACGGTATATCTGGGAGGAAAAATGGAAATGAAAACCAAATCTGAAGACGTGAAGTCCAAGGAAGTATCCCGTCGTTCGTTCCTGACCAAAGGGGCGACTGGCGTGGTTGCTGGCGGTGCGGCGGCAGCAGGCGTTTTTGCGGCACCGGCAGTTCATGCTCAACCGGCACCGATGGTGCTGAAAATGCAGACTTCCTGGTCGTCGTCCGACATCTGGATGACCTTTGCCCAGCAGTATGTTGATCGCGTTGAAGCGATGTCCGGTGGTCGTCTGAAGATCGACCTTCTGCCGGCAGGTGCGGTTGTTGCGGCATTCCAGGTTCTGGATGCTATCAATGATGGTCTGATCGATATTGCCCATTCCGTGCCGGTTTACTGGTACGGCAAGAACAAGGCTGCATCGCTGTTTGGTACCGGTCCGGTCTTTGGTGGTTCTGCAACCACCATGCTGAGCTGGTTCTATGCCGGCGGTGGTGAAGAGTTCTATCGCGAACTGACCCAGGACGTGATGGGCCTTGACGTTGTTGGTCTTCTTGGCTTCCCGATGCCAGCACAGCCGTTTGGCTGGTTCAAGGGCCAGGTCAACACCGTTGCCGACATTCAGGGCTTCAAGTACCGCACTGTTGGTCTGGCAGCAGACCTTCTGCAGTCGATGGGCATGTCGGTCGCACAGCTTCCGGGCGG
>TARA_B100000674_G_scaffold465424_1_pt1 | contig 10304 bp, 12 predicted proteins | sample TARA_B100000674 | Tara Oceans TARA_B100000674 (sample SAMEA2622759) | marine metagenome | biome: marine biome (ENVO:00000447); feature: surface water layer (ENVO:00002042); material: "saline water (ENVO:00002010), including plankton (ENVO:xxxxxxxx)" | depth 5 m
AGAAGTAATGCTTGAAAAGGTTGAAAACATTTACAAATTATCATTCGATTACATTTTTATCGATTTTCCAGTAAATGCTCAATCCGATGCGGCCAAATTATTCTTCTCCAAAGCAGATTTAAGTCTTGTTTTCTTTTCTCTTACAGAAGTGGAGCACTTAAAGAATCTAAGATACTTCCAAGGTTTAAGAGATGGTGACTTTTACCTTAGAAACGCGATAGCTGTTCCTGTAGTTAATATCGATAATCCAATCACTTGGTTTGCTTACCACAATAAAATTAAAGAAGGTGAGTATGGTGGATACTACAAGAGTTACTTCCTTTTTGAAGATTGGGATTTCTCAATATTCTTCTGGCAGTATTCCAATCTAGATAAGCAGTATAGCGACAAATTGGATTATCTGGTTAATGAGAATAAGCTTGTTAAGTTCATTAATAAACTCATCAATTTCTCACTTGATGAAGAAGGTCGAATTAAAGTAGCATAAGGAAATGAATAATAGAATCAAAAGGCAAATACTAGAGGCAGACATGGTTGAAAATGATGACTTCTTCTCAAGTGGTTTTAATTGGACAAAAGTAGTTTCAGATGAAGGCTTGATTATGAAAGTCTTACTAAAAGGAGAGGAGGAGCATTTCGAATTGTTACAAGACTTGTTTGATAATCGGAAAATAAGATGGTTTTGGGAACATCTAATCACTTCCGGTGAAGCAACAAAAGGAAATGCTATTAGAAGTGGGAACTTCTTCTTTTCCATTCCAAATATTGACGAATACATAAACACATTAACTAACAGAAAATAAAAAATAGAATATGATAATAATTCAAAAATTTAAGGAATTTACTTACTGGGATTTAAGTGATAAACTTAGATATTACTGGCATTGGTGCAAGGAACCAACTGGAATAGTTAGATTCTTGGAGTTTTTTGAGAGAATACCATTTTTGAATCTAGCAATATTATTTATCAAGCCCTTCTATGTGCTTTTTGAATACATGTTTAAATTGCAATTAACAGTGATAATGTTCGCTTTAATCTTCTCACCATTCATTGTTCCTTTCATATTTGTTCGATTTGGGTTAAGAAAAACATTTTCAAATGATTACATATCCTATGGAATAGCAATAGGCTTGTCTTTTATAATTGGAGCTTTATTGTATTATGTTAAAGGGCTTTACATTAGGTCGCGGGCCAATTTTAGAAAAACTAGTAGCTTGTATTTTGTTGTACTATTAGTTTTAACTTGTGGATTACCAACCTTTTTAGGTTTCTATGGAATAAGTCGTTCTGTTTGGGATTCACAATTGGAGGTTTATTGGCAATACCTTATCATACTAGTTGTAACATTGCTTGTAGGGGTTGTATCTTACTTGTTTTATGAACCAAATAAGGGAACCTCATTATGGATTTACAATTGGGCATTTAATCTAGGTTTTAATAGGTCATTTTTTGAACATTAAAATTTAACCATGAAATACACCGTAATCCATACAATTGGAGAATCTAAATTTTACTCTATTAGCTTTGAAAGGATTAATTGCCCTTTCTGGTTCACAATTGAATCCGACATGTTTTGTCAAGCAATTCAGCAAGCAAATTACTATTATAAAGAAAGGTTTAATGCAGAGTTTTGGGAAGAGATGGATAATCTATAAAAGGAGTATTAACCAGTTTATAATCTCTTGATAAAACAGAACAATTTATAAACATTGTTTCATTGATGCTAGTTATGTGAATCAGAAATAAAAATGATTTTAATAGTGGGGTTAGGAGCTTATATTGAAGTCTATGGTCGTGAATTTTTCTTTTGGGCATACTTTTGTTGGGTGATTTTTTCCTAGAACCGCCATTCCGGTTCCTCCATTAATAGTCTTGTATTCAGTAACTAAGTCAGCAAAATAATTTACATCAATATAATGCCAATTAATAAAGTTCCTGTCTTTCTGATTGTCAATTTCCCTTACAATATAAAAGTAAGGTATGTGTAATGGATTAGCAAAGCTTGTCATGGATTCTAGTCTTCGAGTATCCATACCAAAGCCATTCGGTTTTCTCTTTGATAAATCCTTTTCTTTAATTTCTAAGAAAGAAAATTTCCCATTCTTTTTTACAATTAAATCAATATCAACAGGTATTCCTCTAACATAGTTGTACCCTATGTAATAGTCTAATATTACTCTGTTTGATAGTAGATTTAGTAATTCATCTTTGCTAAAGTCTTTTAAAACATCGTTTGATACTACGGTATTATTTAATTCTTGACTAGGCTTATTAAAGTTTTTCTTTTTAGTGAAATTTTTTAGAAATTCACTAATAGGAACCTGTTCAAACTTTTTCCTTTCTATATTCCAGGAAAATGTTTCTAAATTAGGTATGTATACTGAACCGTTTATAGAATCAATAATTTGTCCTGAATTTAAAATCTTAAAGTAAAAATGTTTTTTTACTTCCGATTTTGAAATTGTAGAGAAAACTTCTTCATAGTTAGTATGCGGCTTTGAGTCTACTATATAATGGATAGAGCTTTTATCGAAAGCCTCACCCTCTTTATCTGTTGGTAAAAATGTACCACCATTAAATATCGTCCTATTAAGATGTTTTCTTTTTTCTAAAAGTGCTGGGAATTCAATTTCAGCCCTAAAACCAATAATTCTTTTTTCAAATGCATTTTTTGCTTTTTTTACCTTTTCTGTATTATTTGGGTCTGAACTCCATACATTTTCGGAAATTAAAACAGAAATTGAATTAATCAGCTTTTCTTTAGATACTTCCATAAGGACTTTTAAAATTAAAAATATACATTTCAATTTTTTAATAAATTGAATTAATTTAAAAGTTTTATAATTATCGTTATGGCAGAAATATTTCTTGACAATGAAACACTTTTTATTCGAAATAATGATTTAATTGAAAAACTGTCTTCACTAGAAGTATTCTCGCTTTTTGTAAGAAAAAGGAATCTTGGGAAAATTAATTATTCAGATATTAAAATTCCTGATAGAATAAAAGAAATTAAGTTTAGAAAAAAGCCATCACATTTAATAGTAAGCCTTGAATTAGACGATGAACAAAAAGTAAAAGTGAGTTGTTGCTTGGGAGGTGTGCAATTATATGGGAAATTATCTCATTTAGATTTAAGAAAAATTGTCGATAACGAATATGTTATAATCAATAATGAGTGGATTCCTATTTCTGAAGAGTCAATTCAAGACAATCTTAATCTATTAAAAGATTCTGATTTCTCAACTAAGACCATAAGTTTTGGTAATGTTTTTAATTACTTAGGTTTGTTTAGTTCCCCATTTTTAGATTCTACTGAATTATCCTTTAAGATTCTAGAAGAGGTAAAAGTTTCTCAATATTCTGATATACAAGAAAAAGATGGGATTTTTAGAATTGAATTGTATGATTATCAGAAAGAAGGATTGAAATGGTTGAAGTTTTGTTCGTTAAATGGTATTGGAACTATTTTAGGAGATGATATGGGGTTGGGTAAAACAGCCCAAGTAATCGCATTTATTTGTTGGGGGATAGAGAATAACCTTTTCGATAACTATTTAATAGTTGTACCTAGTACTTTGCTTGAGAATTGGAGAAGAGAATTTCTCTTTTTTACGGATAATAAAGTTGAACCTTATATTCATCATGGCGCTAACAGGACAGGACTTAGGCGCGTGTTGGAAAATGAAAAGATTGTCCTAACTACATATTCGTTGATAATAAATGATTCGGCTCTGTTTGGTAGTATCAATTGGGGAGCTTGTATCTTAGATGAAGCGTCATTAATCAAAAATTATCAGGCGGAGAGGACGATTGCTATTAAATCAATTCCTTCAAAAGTTAGAGTTGCAATGACGGGAACACCTGTAGAAAACTCATTGTTGGACCTATGGTCTATTTCTGATTTTTGTAATGAAGGATACCTTGGTTCGATTGAAGAATTTAAAGATGTGTATGTTGATCAGACTGTTGAGCAAAATTTAGGTAATGTAAATCTAGAAAGATTAAAGAATCTGACTTCAAATATAATGCTTCGAAGAATGAAGATTGATATTCTTGATAGTCTTCCAGATCGGATTGATATTCATCAGGCAATCAAACAAGGGCCATATGAATTTGAGAAATATCACGAACTAAGAGATGAAATTCTCTCAAGGTCAGATGGCGGGGCTGTAGTGTTCGAGCTGATAAGGAAACTATATCGTTTTTGTTCTCACCCACTATTAGTAGATGGGATAACTGATGTAGGTATTACTGAATTGACACAAAAAAGTGTGAAGTTTTCAAGGACATTAGAAATATTAAATGAGATTAAAGAGAAAGGTGAAAAGGTTTTGATTTTTTCTGAAATTATAGATATGATTGATCTTTTCAAGCTAAGTTTAAGCTCGTTCTTTGGGATAAAAGTGTTTAATATTGATGGAAGGGTTCCTGTAAGTGAAAGACAAGAAAGTATTGATGAGTTTTCTAAACAGGATGGATTTGCTGTAATGGTTCTTAATCCAGTTACAGCGGGGATGGGGTTAAATATAACATCAGCCAATCACGTCATACATTATACTAGGCAATGGAACCCTGCTCTTGAGGAGCAAGCATCAGCAAGAGCCTACAGGAATGGGCAGAAAAAAGGAGTTAATATTTATTATCCATATTATGTTGAAACTATTGAAGAAACAATTGATAATAGATTGAGGCAAAAATTTCAATTATCTGAGTCTGTAATTGAAGTAACTTCTAATAACACTGACGAGCTAGAGTTTTTATATGAAATATTAAAAAAAGATAAATATGAGTAATAATGATTTTTCACCAAGTCCAGCAAGGCTGGTAGAAAGTTTAAGAGACACAGGATATTCTTTACCAATGTCCATTGCAGATATTATTGATAATTCAATTGCGGCAGGTGCTTCTAAGGTAAGGTTGGATTTATTCGCTGAATATGATGGAGAGCTAAAATTAAGGTTGTTAGATGATGGGCATGGGATGGATGAGCAAAGCCTTATTGATAGCATGAAGTATGGTTCTAAAAAAAGAGTGAATCCGAAGTCCTTAGGTAAGTTCGGGATGGGCTTAAAAACAGCTTCTACTGCGTTTTGTAGGTCTTTAACAGTCGTGTCTAAAAAGGAAACTATTAGTGCAAGACAATGGGATTTAGATACGATTATTGAAACAGATGAATGGCAATTATTAACTCCTGAAGTTGATGATGAGGACTTGAGCTTGTTTTCAGAATTTATCGGTGCCGAATCTGGAACAATGGTTGTTTGGGAGAAAATAGATAGGCTAATCAAGTCTAAATCTAGGGTTACTGCTGAAAAACAATTAACTAAGATAGTTTCTGACTTAAAAAAACATTTATCTGGGGTGTTTGGACGTTTTATAGATTCTAATAATTATGATGAAGAATCTGTTGAGATTATTGTTAATGGTGATGTTTTAACGCCATGGGACCCATTCTGTTATTGGATGGAGAAAGGTCGAGTAGAAAGAGAGATAAATAACCTTAAGATTAATATAGAAGGAGAGGAACATGATGTTGCTTTTAATGTCCATATACTTCCAAATAAAGCAGATATGGATGAAAAAGAACAATTAAGGGCCAGGTATAAGAATGAGGCATTAGAGAATCAAGGGTTTCATATTTATAGGGAAAATAGATTGATTTTTTCTGGGGGATGGCCAAATAGGATGTTTGCAAGGGAACCGCATATGAATCTTTTAAGAGTAGAATTAAATTTCACTCATGAGATTGATGAGTATTTTCAAATAGATATTAAAAAATCAGGAATTGTTTTACCAACAGATTTATTTGCAGAATTAAAAGATAGTTTGACCCCATTGAGAAGGGAGGCTAATAGGAGATATAGGACCGGTAAGGCGTCAGAAACTTCAAATAAAGCCAAAATCAACGATATTCATGCTAATTCTAATAAATCAATTGCAAAACATTCTGATAGTACTGTTAATTCTAAAATAGCTAATCAGAATCCTGATAATAATACGGCAGAAGTTGAAAATAAATTTGGGAAAGTCACAATTAAAATTCCAATAGAAGAAAAGGAGTCAGATGTTTCGGTTGAGACCAAAGATAGTTTAATGGACGGTGTATTGTGGCAATATGCAATAATGAATGGTAAACATGGCGTTCATTTAAATGGAGCTCATGAATTTTATAAAAGGTTTTATTTGAATAATATTGAAAATGTAGTTCTTACTCAAACAATGGATTTTCTTTTTTGGAGCTTAGCTGAAGCTGAATTGTCTTGCGTTGGGGATTCAGCAAAAAGGAATTTTGAAGAAATGAGGTTTGCAGTTTCAAGGATTTTAAGACAGTTGGCAGAAGAGTTGCCTGAGGCGGACAATGAATAATGATTTTAAAAAGGTATTAAACTCTATCTTATCAAGGACAGGAATTAATTTTAATTACCGAGTTATTCCTGATACCCAAACTCAATTGACTTTAGAGTTAAGAGACTCAAATTTAGAAAGAGGAATAGGGTATTTGGTTTATGTAAGGCTATTAAACGCTCGGATTTCTGTTGAGATAACTTATGAAACAGTTGCGAGACAGATTTTAGAATATTCGATTTTAAGTCTAAAGGAGAATGTAGTTGCAATCCAGAGCTTTGTACAAAGCAATGAATTAATTCGTGAATTAAGCTTTGTTTCTTCACAAAAGAATATAGAATATCAGGAGTTAATGGAAATTGATGGAGAGGGATTAAATGACCTTAAAATCCTCATGTTTTCTAAATTAATAGATTTGACAAACAAGGAGAATGCTTTGTCAAAAATATTTGAAGTGATTACACCTTTAGTTTTATTTATTTTTCCATACGAGGAAGATAGTTTGGGTGAAGTAGAAGGTGGAGAGCATAATGTTAATCAAACGAAGTATGAAAGGTCCAGAAAGAATCGAGCGCTTTGTTTGTCTTATCATGGATTTGATTGTAAGGCTTGTGGCTTAAATATGGAAGAAAAATACGGAGAGCTGGGTAAGGAGTTTATTCATGTTCACCATGCGAAACCAATTTCTTCAACTGGTGAAATAAAAATTAATCCCATTAATGATTTGATCCCTTTGTGTCCAAATTGTCATAGTATTGTTCACAGGGTAAATCCCCCAATTGAAGTATCTGAATTAAAAAATATTTTAAATGATTCAAAAAAATAAATACGACTTTAAGAATTTCTTGTTGTCAGAAAAGCGTGAATATCATCAAGATGATCTTATTTTTTGGAGGAATAATATACCTCTACCTCTTGATTTAATTTATAGGTTGTTTGAAGATAGATATTTGCTAATTAGTCTATATCTTGACCACATTTTTGCATCTCTTATCTATTTCAAGATAGATTTGAATATTGAGGATTATATAAGTGTAGAACTACTACCAGACAAAAAGTATGTAATAAAAAATGAGATTGAAATCAAATCGAAAATAGAAGCTTTTTTGAACCAAAACCCTAGTGTGGATGATGTGTTTAAAAAAGTTGTTTTAATAGTTGGGATAGAAGATTATGATTTAAATACTGAGAACCTTTTTGATGCACTTTGTCATGCAGGCAAAAAATATTCTAGGATATATGTGCCCAATGAGGTTAAAGAGGTTATTCAAGAAAGTTATATATCGTTTTTTAATAAGGTAGGGACGAATCAGAAGGATATGTTTGGAAATGTGGTTTGTGATCATTTTGGGATTTACAGAAGTGGTTTGTCTGATGCTTTTGCTTCAATATTTACAGATTTACTTTCTTTTCAAATTCTTAATAAGAGTAGTAAATCAATTGGAAAGTCATTAGTGAAGTTTAAGACTAAGCACAAAAAAGAAAATACTGAAAATGAAATAGAATATGTAGACTCTTTAGGAGGTAAGATTTGGGAGCCTATGTATAAGAACGGAAAGGTTGGGATTAGATTAAATAGAAATCATCTTTTTATTGATACCCTTACCGAAGAGGAGGTAGCTAAAATCACTCCTTTGTTACTGAGTTTGAGTGAAGAAGAATTTAATTCTTTTAGTGACGTTAAAACAAAAGTTTTAGAAGAAATGAGGGAGTCGATTTCAAGATCAACTCGTTTAAAGCTCGAGATCTAATAGTTGTTTTTTTACTTCCTTCGCAATACTTGTAACAACTGGTACTGATACACTATTTCCGAATTGTTTATAAGCTTGGTTATTAGATACTGGAATTTCAAAAAGAGCGCTTTTATTATTTTTAAGGGCATTATATCCTTGTAGTCTAGCTGCTTCTATAGGGTGGAGTTTTCTTGGCCTCTTATTTAAATGAGTCTGATCAATCAATATTTCACTACCATCCTTATAATATCTTGCTGAAATTGTGCTAGTATATTCAGAATCTTTGTTGAAAAGGGAATAACCAAAACCATTTCCCTTTGTTTTATGTTGTTCTTTTCGACGTTGGTGTCCCTCCCATAAACGTTCTGAAATTGTATAGGATTTTTTTTCTTCCCTTTCTCTTTTGTCTAATTCCTCATCAGAAAGAAGAATGTCTTCAAGCTTTGTTTTAAGAGCAGTTGTTTTTAGTTTCTCTTTTTCTAGTATTGGTTTTCCTTTTTTGTCAAGTCCATATGGGAAGTTAAAAGATTCTTTTTTAACAGGGATTTTATCTGAATACCAAGCTATAATAAATATTCTTTCCCTATTTTGAGGTACTCCAAAAAATTTACTATTCAATACTTCGGCTTTAACTGTATAGCCTAAATCCTCTAAACAATTTTTAATAGTAGAATAAGTACGTCCTTTATCATGATTTTTAAAGCCTTTGACGTTTTCAAGAATTAAAACTTTAGGGATGTCACCTTTGCCTTTAGATGCTTCATCAATTTTTGTACGAACTATTTCCTGAATGTTGAAGAATAAAGTACCTCTGGTGTCTGCAAAACCTTTTTTATGTCCTGCGTTTGAGAAGGGTTGACAGGGAAATCCTGCACAAAGAATATCAAAATTGGGGATGTCTTTGTAATCTAGGTTAGGGTCGGTAATGTCTTCGTTGAAATAACCATCCTTAAATATTTCTGGAGAAGTTGATTTATAGTTTTCAAAATATGTTTGTCTTGCGAACTTATCCATTTCAGATGCAAATACGCATTTACCATTAATTGAATGAATAGCTTGGTGGAACCCTCCAATTCCTGCAAATAGATCAATGAATCTTATTTCTCTTTTCATAATAATCTTTTCAATAAATTTTGCTTTTTTCTTATTAGAATCAATAATTCTTCGATTTCAAAATCTCCGTTAATTAATTCGGCAATTTTTTCTGCAATATATTCTTTGTTCTTTTTAGAAAAATCTAGACTATATATTTTACATAATGCTTCAATATGATGACTCTTGAAATTTCTTTCACCTCTTTCCATTTTGCTAAGGATTGCTTGGTCTAAACCTAACACAGAGGCAACTTCCTTAAGAGTTAATCCCCTGTCTTCTCTTGATTTTCTTAATAAATCCCTTAGTAACACGGTTTGTTTTTTGACAAAAAAAGTCAAAAAAAGTCTTTTGGCAAAATAAATCAATAAGTAAATTGATTTTTAGAGATAAGTCTTTGTGAATGTTCAAAAGGTTAAAAAGTTGATTGAGAAAAACAATGATATCTTGTTAAATAGTATGAGTATTGCTTTGTCTGAGGATTTAATCAACTTAATCGTAGTAAACGGCGATGATAAAGACTTTGAGTTACTTGAATTGGTAAAGGATAAACAAAAGTTCCGAGCACTTGTTGTAACAGAATTTCTTAAACTCAATTCCAACTCAGTTTTAGATGATTTGAAATTAATGGACGATGATTCTCCTTTCCAAATGATAAAAAACAAGAACCAAAAGAATACCCAGAAGCGTTTAGATTTTTAGCACCTCTTTTTTCGCCGATTTAAGTTGGCTAGTTGTTCGTCCACTTTTTGCTCGAGAAAGTTAGGGCGACCATTCATAATCCAGTCCTCAATTTGTTTCCTTGAAAAAGTAAGAGGTCTACCACGAGAAACATAAGGCATTTCCATTTTAGAGACTTTGGAGTAAACGGAATTTTTTGAAAGCTTGGTTAATTCAGCAACCTCGTCAATATACATCACATCTGATTTGGTTTCTTGAATTTGATAAATGTTAGGCTTTTCATTTTGAACTTCTCTTATAGAATCTTTGATGATTTCTTTTAAGTCAGCTACAGTTAGGTCAATAATTCGGGTATTTAAATCGAACATTTTTTCCTTAAAACTACATCTGATTTTCTAAACCCTTGAATATCAGATGTAGTTATGTAGTTGTAGTGAAGTCGAAAATCT
>TARA_B100000674_G_scaffold22662_1_pt1 | contig 10296 bp, 8 predicted proteins | sample TARA_B100000674 | Tara Oceans TARA_B100000674 (sample SAMEA2622759) | marine metagenome | biome: marine biome (ENVO:00000447); feature: surface water layer (ENVO:00002042); material: "saline water (ENVO:00002010), including plankton (ENVO:xxxxxxxx)" | depth 5 m
ACCAATTCAAGCATCTCGTGGTCTCTAGCCGCTTCTAGACCTCTAGTCTCAAGTTGATCACGTAGTTTAGTACGCTGTTCGCGCTTGGATTCGTCATCGAATGAATTCTCTAATTTGACGATCAGTTCAATGGTTTTACCTAAGCGATTCATAACCAATTTCTTAGAACGGAATGCCTCTACTTTAGCAAGGCGTAATTCCTCTTTCTTCTCATTAAGCTCTGAAACGATATCCTTCTGCTCTCGCTTGAAGCGTTGCTCCTCGATTTTGTCGACCTGCTTCTTCTTGTCTTTTGAGAGAACGTCGGCTAGGTAACGTTGCTTTGCAGAGGCTCTTGGTCCAGATTTAACAGCCTCAAGTACCGACTTTGCAATCTCTTTCTTGAGACCGTAGTTATTGCGAAGTTTCTCTTCATCGAGTTTCTTCAGGTCGCCGACTTTGATACCCGAGTCAGCAAGGAGTTGAGCCGTATTTTCATCAATTCCTCTACGCAAAAGCGCGAGATATGTGTCCTTCTTGGCCATCTAACCAACTCCCTTCCCAGTAGCGTCTACACACGCTGCGCTATTGTCCCGGACCCTACTGTGGGCTTTGAAGGCGTGGTTCACTTGTTCTCAGTAAGTTCACGACTGAGTAATTTGGCTGATTAGGGAGACCCAATCCTCTGAACTTAGATTCTCGGGGCGGAGATCGAGAGTTTCGCTAGGTATTGACTTGGATGCTGTTTCCCAGCGAGAACGATGCCACCCAGATATTCTATTGAGGCGTTTAGGTGGTTTTTTGAGAGATGTCCTCAATTTTCGACGCCTGTTGGCAAAACATTCCGTGATTACCATTCTGAAAAGTCGGTTGTCAATCAATTGCGTCATTTCGCGATTAACAGGAATGAGATTTGTCAAACGTGAATGGACTCTTGGTGACGGACTGAATGAATGAGGTGCAACCTTTGAGTCCAATTCAACATCAAAATCGAGCCAAAGGGAGTGACCTAAGGGTCCACGTGTTGCATACCCTTTGTTCATCGCCATCCGTTCAGCAAATTCTTCCTGAACGAGTAATGAAATCCCTTTGAGTTGGGAACTAGAGTGGTACTTCTGGATTCTCTCTAACACCGGACTAGATATCTGGTATGGGAGATTGGACACGATGTGAGTAATTTCTTCTGGCCAATCGGTTTCTAGCGCATCTGCGTGGATTACTTGCAATTTACCATCTGCACCGTTGAAAACTCTAGCGAGGTGCGATGTGGCTTCTCGATCTAATTCAATAGCAGTTACTTTTGCTCCGGTTCGCAATAATTCCAATGTCAAGGAACCGGGACCTGGGCCAATCTCCAAAACATGACTATGCTCGTTAATTGGATGGTTCTTTGAAGCGATTTCTACAGCCCTAGCAATAACCGCTTCGTCAAGTAGAAAATGTTGACCAAGAGAACGATCTGGGGTGATTCGGTCACGTAGCAATTCTACTAGCAATCTGACGTTGAGGTCGTCCATGCGCCCACCTCGATTAGGCGCCGACTCTAACCAGTAAATCTAGCAGGCATGGAACTTCTCCTGGGTTTTCCATTTCACTAACATATCTCTCTGCTAGCAATTCGACTGCGTCAATATCCAGTTTTTGACTAACTTCATCCAAGTCTACCCAGCCATTCAGTCCACGTATTTCCACCCAAGACCTAGCTGTTGAACTACCAACTCCAGGGAGTAATTGGAAGGCGTGAACCTTGAGTGAAATATTGTTGGCCCGATTATAGAAGCCCAAATGTGGATCTGGGTTCACTTTGATTGATTCAGCAACCGATTCTTGTAATGCCGAATTTGCATCCCCTGAGAGATCTTGGAAGCGTAATGGAGACAATGGTCCGGACTTACCTGATTCGAGAGCGAAATAATCACCGGATTTAGCGGTAAAACCATCGTTCAATCTTGCCCGAACGATGTGGAGGCCTGGTTCGGAAATAGCATGTATTTCCATTCCTACTGGTCTTCTTTCCATTGCATCAAGAACACGAACATGAGTTTCAGATGCAAATGGACCATCGGCTGCGTCGCCGTCTACATTGCCCTTCGGCTGCATATTCCTCAGTCCTTGAGAGTCGGTTATCCCTCATGAATGGATGTGTTCCGTATGATTTGGCAAAATTATAGCAAAATACTGACTTTCGTCAAAAAGTAGAGTCTTAGACTCAAAGAATGTGTTGTCTGACGATGGTGATGATTTCTTCTACCTCGTCTGTGTCCATTGCGATTCTCTTGGAAGCGATGATGACTCGAACATCCTCGACCTTCATTGGAGCAAGTTCGGCAATCTTTGCACAAACTTCTGGATGTTGGCCCAATTTCTCATTCTTTGCGAGATCTCCGAATAGGTTAGTGAATACTTCAGGACTTGTCTTTAATCCGCCTCGATTCTCACTAGCTGCCCATTCAGCATGTTGTAGAGCGACCTTCTGTTCGTATGATAACTCACCACGGCGTTCTCGTGCATCCAATAGTAAATCACGTACTGTAGCGAAATCGACAAAATCTCTCTTGCTCATGTAAATCACTCCAATGGATGTAGGTGCTCTGGGCGGGCTATGACTGTCTTTGCCATATTCTTGTCGTGAAGAGCAACTACCCATGCTCGGCCTTGCTTGGCTTCGATTACCCCGGTTGCGCCTTGGAATCTGCGGTGAGGCATACCCTTTTGCTGGGAGCCATTAAGCACGACTGCGACTCTATCACCAATTTCGTATTGGTGCATGACTCGAGCGATATCTATTCTACCACGCTGGGTTTTGGACCGGCGTAGAATACTGCGAGTTCCTTGACGAGTACCGTGACTTCTGCGCATGATTTTTCACCCATCGACCATAGGTCGTGCGAGCGGTCGACCTGCCGCCCATTCTTAAGCCCATCTGAGCCCTTCGGGCTTCAGTCAGCGTGGATATCCTCAACATCCAGCCAAATTACTTCACAGGGACTCTCCAAAACTCCTGCTACTGATGGAACTGTTCTACCTTCGTCGGAATGTACCAACTCTTTGACATATGTTCCAGCCTCGCAGCGCACCGAAAATTGTACTTCATTGTCTTCGACTACTACATTGTCGATTGACACAACCTTACGCTTGCGATTTTTGTCCGCTCTGCGGTGAGATACTCTCTTGGGTGTCTTTTGTTCCAGAGTGACCCCCGATAGATTAGAGATTGATTCAACGATGAACGACTCTTCAGGCGGCTCTTCAACCGAGAATCGGATGGTGTAGGACTTCTCTGCTCGAGTTTCTTTTATTCGACTAACTTCACTACGGTTTGTCCAACGTAAATCGCTAATTTCGATTTTCCCAGATGCGTTTGAGTTGACTACTTCCATGACTTCCTCCAAGTCGGTTCGACGGACCTTTGGACGCTTTACTTCTAGGACAAAGGGACGGCCTCTTCCTAAACAGCGCACATCGATGTCTTCTCGACCCATTCCGTGGAATGAGGTATCCTCTGCAGACAATACTAGTCGGAATGGTTCTCCGATTAGATCCTGCACAGAATCGGGGTATTGGAGTCCTGTTCCCTCACAGGCTTCACAGCCCTCTGCACGGCCGCGACAAGCGCGACAAGGCCAGCGAGTCTGTGGTATTCCTCTGTCCAATTTTCTGTAGCGGCCGTAGATGAATACCGGACGAATATCAACATCAACCCTGAGGGTTAAGCAATCGATTAAAATCATCAAATCCGGTCTCTCTTTAACGAATTCAACACCATCCATCCGGGCAGAAACTCCAGTCTGTACAGCTTCCGAAAATGCCGCCTTCAGAGGTCTAGAACCCGGTGCTGCATGACGGGTACGAATTCTGTCCTCTTCCTGGATTAGATCCTTAGGGACGTGGACTCCAACTTGTAATGAGCCATGATCGAGTTCGCCGGTTTGTTCGACTATTCTCTCAACGATATTGTCTACATCTTCGAAGAGGTTCTCGCAAAGTGGACATAGTTCGGGCGCCTCGAATGCTTCCAATTCCTTGTCTCTAGCAAAGGCCTCAGCGCGAAGTGAGGCACCCCCCTTTTCTCCGATTTCTTCAGTTCGCCGCCCGCCGACTCGGTGCAAGCAGTGGTTACAGGTACCGAGTCGAATCATGTGGGCAATACCTAGTGGAGCTGGACAAGGTGGGGAATCCCAGTCCAAAGTTTGTCCATTGGTTTCGAAATCGTCACCATCGAACCATTCCTCTTCTTCCTCTTCATCGTCTTCAACCTCAACTAGGTCATCCCAAGGGTCTTCTGCGGCAGCATAACCAGCCGTCGCGTAGAGTTGCCACTCCTCTTCTTCAGGCGTGGTCTCATCGGCCTCTGGCTCATCTGGGTTCATTGAATCACCCACCGCAGCGAGGGAGGGAATCCCACATTGCGGTGATTTGCGGAATCAAGGGTTACCTTTGAGCGCTTCTATCCAATTAAGGTACCTTTTTCTTCACATACACCACGTAGTAAAGGAAAGGAGAAAATACCACTAGAACAGCCACTAGGCCATGAAAATCGTAAGCCATAGCGGCCTACCAATTCCGCTTTTGGCTTGTCCAAGCGGAATCTCATGACCTCCTCACGGAATTCAATGATTCTCTGTTCGTTTTCTTGTCTAGGTCCACACTTGGCGCAAGGACAAGCCAACCTAATTTCGAGATAATCTACTCGGAATGATTGACCATCAGCAAACCGCATTACACAGTCTTCCTTTCCCCTCTCAAGGTCGGTCAACGAATCGGATGCATCCATGTGGTTCAACCAGCCGTCAAGCCCCAACCGCTTCAACCTGCTGAGTCTCCTTGCTCCTCGTTCGGGCCATAGCCCCAAGCATTGCAGGAGTAACTACGAGGCTGGCGAATAAGGAAAGCCCTATCATTGCGGCACAGAACAAACCGAAGCTCGCAAAGAATCCCATTGCAGAGCGTGTAATGATTAGGAATCCTGTTACATCAGAGACTGCTGATCCAAACAATGCAAGGCCTGCAGCTCCACCAATGGCCTTGATGCTGGTCTCTACATCTGCCCCTGTTGCGCGTTCCTCTCGATATCTCTCAACCACGTGAATAACGTAGTCTATTCCTACACCCAGACTCATCGCGGCTATTGCGACTGTAACCATGTTCAATCCGTATCCTGCTGCCGCGATTATAGCGTACAGCCAGATTATGACAATTACAATTGGAATCGTTGTAAAGATTGCAGTCGATAGCGACCTTGTCCCCCAATATCCAGCACCTATCACCAATAGAATTGCAATGGCAATTGCAAGATTTACGCTAACTGTCAAATATACATATCCGGTAATTGCAAAAATTACCGGCGAGGATACAGCGAGATCTCTTAAAGAATAATCATCAAACCCATATTCGACCTTCCGGAATCCCCACCATAGTGTGATTAGGCAAAATAGAACTCCTAACACTAATGTCCCTTGAAGTTGATTCTGCATGCTATTGGCAGCGACGAAACGAGTTACTGGATCACCGGTAGCGATAGCCCATGTTACTGGGTATTCTTCACTAGCAGATTCGATATCTGCCCTTTGTGAGATGTCTTGAGCCGCCAACTCTTGGAATGGTTGCATATCCATTTCCATCTCTGTCAAAACCTGTTCAACAACGATGAACTGTTCGGGGTTTGCGATGCCCCATCGAAGTGTCATTCGAGGGTATTCTGGAATGCTACCATCTCGACAAAAATGTACCATTTCGGGGTCTATTTCGCAATTTGGAGCGATATTTAGCGCCGTTAATGATGGTGGAATATGTGGGATATAGCCACCTTCTGGAACACCATAGACATAGACGAATCCATACATGAATCGCAAGCAATCTCTGTCATTCTCATCGGGTAATCCTGTTGGTAGTGTATCGCATTCAAGAGAGTCCGATTCCCAACCCGCTTCAACAAATGGCGTTACGTTCGCGAACATACTAGCCTTAGCGGCCCAAACTAACTCATCGACTGCATGCAGTTCAGGAGTGCCGAGCGGCGTCTTGGTGTATTTCCCAGGATCGTTGGGGCTTGGGTCGGCCATGTTGTCTCTGGTTGCCTGAATCGCTGCGAAGACTCTAGGATCTAGCATATCGCCTTCGATAATTACTACCGCTGGCTCCCCTTCGTCACTGAATCTAGTATTGACTAGCTCGACAGCCTGTGCGAAATCTGATTCTTCATCGAGGAAATCTTCTACCTTGAAATCTCCTTCAAGACTGAGCATCATAGGCACAGCAACGGCCGTAATTGCCAAAATCAAGACGAGTAGAACGGCCGAATTCTTTGAGGAATTATCTGCAATTTTCACTAGATTTTCTTCACTTATCATGTGAACTATGCCTTCCTCTTCTTCTGGTAACTTTCCTTTTCCTCGAAGGTGTTTATCCCAATCCATTCGAATTAACGGCGCCCAGATACCAGTCAGAATGAATGCTGCAGCGACCCCTAATGCCGCCTCAACTCCGAATGACCTTAGTGCTGCAATGTCAGAAGTCAAGTTTGCAGCAAACGCAGACATAGTTGTGAAAGACGTCAACATGATTGCTCTTCCAACTCTGGATAATGATGAGTGAGCTGATTCTTCTGGCGTACGTCCTCGGCGCCTCTCCTCCTTGTAGCGATGCAGCGCGTGTAGGCTGTCATCAATGCCAAGAGCAATGACAAGTATTGGTAGCAGGTTGGAAAATTGGCTCTTGCTGATTATCTTGAATCCATATCTTTCACCGAGGACCATCATCCAGCCAATTGAACCCTGCATCCAGAGTAGTGCGAAAATCAAGGTAGCTCCTACGATAACAACATCAGATGCCCTACGTAGACTGAACCAGAGTAGCACTGCAATTGCCAATGCCATAGCGATTAGTAGTAGACTGGATTCGATTAACTCACGATTCAATTCAACATTTACACCCTCATTTATTGAGAAGGTCACAGCGAGTTGATCTGTAGTTCGCATCTGCTTTTCTAAATCGATGATTGCCCATTCAAAGCTACACACCTCTAGTCCTTCTTGACGCAACTCCCTGCAATCATCAACGGTAAATTCAGGAGGCGTTGTGACCAAGTCAAGTCCTTCGAATCGATATCCATCTGGCTCATTTTTTGCATCAGCCCAAAAATATGTAATTCCATTTTCTTCCAAATCGGTTCGACTTAATTGAATCAAAATCCAAGTCGTGGATGCTGACCATCGACCAGGGCCCCAAGTTACGTCTTCATCGAAGGTGCCGTCTTCACGAATTGTCCCTCCAATTGGACCCATCAATGTGCTATTCTCATCGTGGGTAAATCCTCTATCGGAGGAGAACCATCGAAGCATTGCCCCATCTGAGTACATAATCATCCGATGAGCTGCCAAATCAATGTGGGCTTGAGTGACGTTGGGGTCATCATAGGTTAGGCATTCCAATACCCCACAATCTTCCCAATTTGTCTTGGCAGGTTGAGGTATTCCGAATACATTGATTGTTGGTTGAGTTAGTAACGACTCTCCAGCCATGAAGGCTCGCAGTAAATCGGGTAGAGACATTGGTCCCATGAATCCAGTACCGGTTAATTCAGTTACCAATGGTCGAGTAAAATTGGATAGATAATGCGTACTTGCAATCGCAGTCTTATTCTCTATTTCCCTTAGAATTGTTAGATTGAGAATCCCACCCAATGGAATATCCTCGCCGACCAAACCTGCGCTTCTTCCTTGGTAATCTACCCTTTCAGATGGATGGGGTAAGTTGGCGTAATCTATCTCTCCATCTGAGGTGAAATGTGGTGCAGATTCGGATGATGAAATCGCATCCTGACCCCTCACCGACACTGCAAAACCATGAGTTTTTTCGGCCGCTTCAAATTCATCCGCTACAACTTGATTAGCGGTTAATTCAGGTGATTCCATATCGTATGAGTTCACATCGATTGGAGTTAGGCTAGCAATCAGTCCTGGAACCATTAGTAGGCTGATTACTAGGACCGCTGCGTGTAATTTGAAACTGCGAGGAAGTAAGAAGTCGGCTACTTTGCCAAAATCTCTGACTTCTCGCATAACCCTTGCTCGAAAAACGCGTTTTTTAATTGATGTTTAATCAAAGGCCCGATTCTTTCAATCGGTCGAGTGCTTCTTTCTGCTCCTTGCTGACTTTTTCTGGCTCGGCCAGAATGAATTCAATATCTAGAGGACCACCGTCATGGCCGTGGTCAACAAGACGGCGACGATCACCAATCCTTGTGCCTTCAACGACTTCGATTTGTACTCGCTTACCGGCTGGAGTGCGTATCCTAACTGCACCACCTAACATCAAAGTCGAGTACGGAACTGGAACCTCCTGAATCAATCTACCACCTTCCCAACGACGTCCTTCTTCCGCATCTAGACGGATTGTGATTAGCAAGTCTCCAGCCTCTCCTTGGGGGTGTTCATGACCCATTTTTTTGAGACGTAATTGTTGACCATGCTGTGCCCCCGAAGGTACGCTAACCGTGATTGTCGAAGATCTTGATTCAACGCCTTTACCTGAGCATTTTGGACATGGTTTTCGAGAGTTAAAGGAGTTACCTTCACATCTTTCACAGATTCTTAATCGACGATGACCAAACTCGATTTTAGTACCACTGAGAGCCTGTTCTAAGGTAATATCAATTCCAGCCTCAATATCTGGACCCTTTCTTACAGGCGGTGGTTGAGACGGACGGCTTTGTTGCCTATTTTGTTGCTGGTATTGCGCTTCTGCTCCTCCCATTCCGCCCATAAATTGGTTGAGAATATCTGAGAAATCGAAGCCTTGTCCACCACCGAATCCGCCACTTCGGAAGCCACCTCCGCCTCCACCAAATCCGGAAAATGGATTGCCGCCTCTGGCGAACATCTCCTCTACTCTCCTCTGTTGGTCATACTCCTTTCGTGCCGATGCTGTACCAATCTGGTCATATGCTGCTTGAATTGCCTTGAATCTCTCTTCAGCCGCTTCATCGTCTGGATTTCTATCCGGGTGATGTTGTCTTGCCAACTTGCGGTAAGTCCGCTTTATCTCCGCGTCCGTTGCATCCTTTTGGACACCTAGGACTCGGTAGGGGTCATCGGCCATTGGTACCAATCGGACAACGCACCCCCTTGAATCCTCGTGATGAAAACTAAGGTTAGAACACCGTATCGCTCAAGGCTTGAAGCCTACACGATTGAACCATGGGCCTAGGATGGTGCTGTTTCAGAAATTATGCCGCGCATGCAGAGGAGATAGGCGGAGACATCTCGGAAGAGTATCCTAGGTTCTTTCTTAAGCCCGCGAGCGCCCATGTTGAGGCCGATGAAAATGGAAACAATGTAATTGAGTTGATGAACGAGGAAGACCACATCGACCACGAGGCTGAACTAGTCGTCCGATTGGGAGATGATTTGCGACCAGAAGCTATGTGCATAGGATGCGATACTACTAACCGAACAAGACAAACAATTGCGAAGAATAAGCGATGGCCTTGGACTGAAGGCAAGGCGTTCCGAGGAAGTGGTGTTTTGGGAACTTGGACACAATACCAAGATGGAGTTCTACAAGTTAGTATGAAAGTTAATGGTGAAACCAAACAAGATGCCACTACGTCTTTGATGATTCATTCTGTTGAGGACTTAGTCGAGCACCTGTCTGCTTGGTATGATCTTTCACCAGGAGATTTAGTTTGGACTGGAACACCTGCTGGTGTTGGACCCATGTACAAAGGCGATTTTGTTGAAGCCTATTTGACTAATCAGAAAGGAGAGATTGTCAGCAGGTTAAATGCCAACTGTGTCGTAAATGGATAAAATTCTGACGAAATTGTTCGGATTTTTTATCCCATGATTCTAATAATGACTGTTTTGGCCGATTTATCATGGAACACGAATTTGAGTTTGGACCAGCATTCACACTGATGACCGTACGCCTCTCCAATGGAGAGCAATTGAAAGTAGAGCCTGGAGCAATGGTAGCCCAGTCCTCTAATGTTGAAATGAAGTCCGGAATGTCCGGCGGCTTCTTCAAGGGATTGATGAAGAGTATGGTCGGTGGAGAATCATTCATCCTGAACACATACACGTCTAATGGAGACGGTTGGGTATCTCTCGCACCTAGCGCTCCAGGTGATATTTCTTCTTTCGAACTAGGACCAGGACAGACTCTGTTTATGCAGGGTGGAGCATTTATTGCTAGCACCGCTAATGTTGAGACTGACACAAAGTTCCAAGGCGCAAAGGGATTCTTTTCCGGAGAGAGTGTATTCTTCCTTCGTGCAAGTGCTTCCCAAGGTACAGGAACTGTATTCTACACCTCATA
>TARA_B100000674_G_scaffold191743_1_pt1 | contig 10282 bp, 1 predicted proteins | sample TARA_B100000674 | Tara Oceans TARA_B100000674 (sample SAMEA2622759) | marine metagenome | biome: marine biome (ENVO:00000447); feature: surface water layer (ENVO:00002042); material: "saline water (ENVO:00002010), including plankton (ENVO:xxxxxxxx)" | depth 5 m
AAAGAGTGTGAATATAGAAATCGAAAGACGATTTTTTGTTAACTCGTTGAAATTTAAGGATTTAATTTTTGAAAAATCCTTACAAATTACACAATATTATCTTGATGAATACCTATATGACGATAACGTTCTTGAAATTCATGGTCAAAGAATTACCTTTGGTGATACAATGTTTCATCAAGCAAAGGTTTGGCGATTACGAAAAATTGCTGATGAATTCTGGCTTAGTGGAAAATCAGAAAAAATTGATTCAATAGCCTTTGAATTTGAAAAGAAGATTTCTGAAAATGAGTATAATGAACTTAAAGAAAATTTAACGGTAAAACCGATCAAAAAAACTCGGCACCATTGGAAAAATGGAGAACATCTTTGGGAAATTGATGTGTTTGAAGAGGGTTTATCGCCGCTCATTATCGCAGAAATAGAGTTGGACAACAAGGACGAAGATTTTGATATGCCTTCATGGATTGAGAGGGAAATCACCAATGAAAAACAATGGTCAAATGCTCAATTGTTTTCTGAAATTAACCCTTAGTTATTCAAAATTAACTCATGAAATCTCAAGAATTTGAACTCGTACCCACCGCTTGTTTGAAGCCTAGAGGGGGTTAAGACGACTCATGACGGAGGATGCTGGGTCCAAAGCGGGTGAACTCGTCGATGATATTTTGACAGATGAAGATGGTATTGATGCCGCTGATTCTACTCAAAAAGAGAGTGTGAACATTCAAGGGATGCTTCTAGGAGAACGCAGAGATAATGGTGAAACTATCGATGTGAGTCCTTTCGTTTTAGCAAGACATGCTGCCATGCTTGGCTCAACTGGAAGCGGAAAAACGGTCATGGCCAAGGCACTGATTGAAGAAGCAGCGATTGCAGAGATACCGTCTTTGATTATCGACCCTCAAGGGGACTTAGCGCGATTGGCCTTGCGCGTGGACGAGGATGAATTGGTAGCAAAGGGGGGCATGAAAGAAAGAATGCAAAATTTGCATGATAAAATGGAGATCAGAATATGGACGCCGCTTCGGTCCAAGGGTTTGCCATTATGCATCGATCCATTTCGCTCACCTCCAAATGATTTGGACCAGGAAGAAGCCATCACTGCATGGGATATGGTTGCGGCTGGCTTCTCAAATCTCGCAGGCTTTGACGTCGAGAAAACAGATGGTAAAGTAGTCAAGCCATTTTTGTATGAAATTTTAGTTCATGGTAATCGCCTAGGAGTTGATGTCAGTAACTTCCAAAGCCTTGCTAAAGTCGTACGAGAACCTCATGAATCCTTCTTGAAAATTCTCTATCCTCAATGCTTCAATGAAGATGAAGAAGATAGAGAAGAAATGATGAGTTGGGATGAGGCTTCTGATGAGCATGGATTAAGAAACTTTGAAGACATGCTTCCAAAAACGAAAAGAAACGCATTAGCAAGAAGATTGGCTGCTTTTTCGAGTGGTGTGAATCAATTACTCTTTTCAAATGGAGTTCCTATTGACATGGATGCATTTTGTACCCCTGCGACAGAAGGTAAAATTCCAATAAATATCGTCTACTTGAATACCATTCAAGACGAGGCGCAGAAACAATACTTCGTTCAAGAATTGTCAAGAGAATTGTATGATTGGATGCTGACTCAGCAACCGGCTGATGGTGAGTTAAAAATGCTCTTTTTTATGGATGAAGTTGCTCCCTATCTTCCTCCATATCCCCGTAATCCTCCTGCCAAGGATTTGATAAAACTCATCTTCAAACAAGCGAGAAAATACGGTGTTGCATGCGTATTAGCAACTCAAAATGTGAGTGATGTGGACTACAAAATTTTAGCCCAAGCAAACACGACATTTATTGGTCGATTTACACAACCTCAAGATGTTGAAAAAGTTCGACATTTACTCAAAGAAAGCGGAGGCGACCAAGATCTTGTTGCTCAACTTCCAACACTTGGACCGGGCCAATTTCAAATGGTAGCACCAGACGTTGATGCTGCCCCAATTCCACTTCAATGTCGATGGTTGTACACTGACCATGGAGCTCCGTTGAGCGAAGACCAGGTGGAAGAAGTAACAACTGACGAAATTCGAGATTGGGCAAAATCGCAATCATCTGGAAAAAGTCGTGCTTCTGGAAAAGGTGCAGCATCTGCTGCGGCCCATGCCGTTAGTCATTCTACATCACAAAAGGGCGTGGTCGAGGCTGCACGCGTTTCTCCTAAAACCGGCATGGCTGCTGCTGCTCATGGAGTTGTGGATGATGCTGCTTTTGAAGTAAGACTCATGGGTGGTTTGAGCGTACTCAAAGATGGAAGAGATCCACTCTACATCATGCAGGCTGCTGTCAATGGATTTACATCTATTGTGCTTGGGTGGACCCTGATTGCCCTACTGCTTGGCTGGCAAGAAGAAGTCATCGATTGGTGGTGGATTTTGGGAGGTTTTTTCATCACCAGTGGCGTCATTTTAGTCATTTCACTTGAAATGTTTCTCAGTCATGATACTGAATTGCTCAGAAAAATATCTCAGTTTGCACGGACCACACAAATTCTCATTGCTGCATGGCTTTGGATTCTTTTGATTTGGTCACTCAATGATCTGAATTTACGTGGTGCTGAACCTCTGCTAGAAGTCGTAGTGGTTTGGATGACTCTATTCATCCTCATCGATTTCATCAATCGTATTAAATTGGGCAAATTACAATGGAAGGGAGGCTCGGCTTTTCAAAAACTGAAGGGATTAACCGCCCTCATCACAGAATCTGAACTCACGGATATGCAATCAAACAGCAAACAAATAATGGCTGGACTGAGGTGGTTCTTGGATTTGGTCACCCTTGTATGGCTTTCAGTGATGCTTATGGAATTAGATTCTCATTCAGTTTGGCAACGTGGATTGTTATGGCTTGCCTCTGTTTATGCGTTGATGTTCATGTGTGAAACATGGATTCGACTTAGAAAAAACGCTGATGTTGAGGGTTGACGAAATGAGGGGCGCAACAGCGAAACCTTTCAAAACAACTCGTAGCATAGGGGTAACGTGTCGAGCAGGTCTTTTCCATCTACTTCTGAAATAATTATTCCAGTCTTGTTGGTTTGTATTATGGTTTTTTCAACCACAATCAAATACGAATATTTCGATATTGATGAACAAGATTACAAATTAACTGATGGTTCGTCCCTCACTCTGTCCCTTTTTGATGAAAAGAACGACCCTGCGACAAATTTCACTTCTGGAAGTTGTTATCCGGTCATGGTAACGGTTGGTAGTAAAATAGTCTACAGTTGCTGGCATTCCAGTGCTTCGTCTCACTACAAAGTATATGCTAGCGATGGACAAAGCACATCAATCGAACTCAAAGATGGGTTCATATCTAACGCTTTTGCTGTAGTTGATGATATTGCCTATTTCACGGCCCATGAAAGTGGATATGGTTACGAATTATTCTCCACAGATGGAACCGTTAACGGGACTTCAATGGTAAAAGACATCAATCCATACGGAGATTCAAATGTTCAATATATGACGAATATCGATGGTAAATTATACTTTTCAGCCGATGATGGCGTCCATGGGATGGAGCCGTGGGTTTCTGATGGTACTCCGGCTGGTACGAGGATGATTCAAGATATCGCCAAGGGTCCGGCAAGCAGTAATCCCAGCGAGTTTGTCGAAGCAAACGGGGACGTTTACTTCGCTGCTAGTAATTCCCAAGGTGAAAGGCACCTTTACCGTGATGTTTGGCAAAGCGCTGTAACGAATCAAATCTGGGAGGTTGAAGATGGGTCCGTACTTGGGGAGGCTTCTGCAGTTGCTACATACGGAAATGCCGTATATATGGCGTATACAGGAGGGGTCGATGATTACTTTTTGTTCGTCGATAATGCATCCGGAAGTTGGGTATTTTACACTACGCCAACGATAACCGATGTAAGTAATATTTCTTTAGTTGTAGACAGTAATGGCACCAGACATGTTGCATTAATTCAAAACTCTGGCACTACGAAGGATTTGGTTTACATGTCCCGTAGCGATGGGGCCTCTTGGGATACTCATTCTTTTGGTTCAGGATATCAGTACACTTCAATTGACGTAGATTCTGAAAACAACCCATATATCATCACAACTAAACAAAATGCAGCGCCTGGCGGGATGTATTTAGATCTTAAGAAACGCGACGGTCCAAACCCGACTAATTGGGAAAATTACGACGTCGATTTTGTAGGAAGTTCCCACGGGATAGATTCACCTTCGATTGTCATCGATTCCAATAACAACGTTCACGTAAGTGCTTATTTTCCAAATAATAATGAGTTAAAACATTTCCAATCACTTCATTCTTCCAATAACCTTTCTCAGTGGATGGTTTTGACTGATGTAAAATTTGGCGTGGATTCTTCTTCTATGGCTATCAACGAAGACGGTCGGATAAGTATAGCGAGTGGAGTCATATCAACCAGTATCTCAAATTACATATCATTCATGAGAGAAGTGCGAAGTGCTTTCTCTTCAACTGTGAACTATTCCACTGATTCATTGATTGGTTCTGGAATCAATACAAATTGCGCCCTTGATGAAAATGGCCTGATATCCTGCTGGGGAAGTGGCCTTTATGGCAAATTGGGCACCGGTTCGACAACAGGATCTGACCAACCTGTCACTGTTTTAGGTGTGGGCGGATACAGTCAATTAACCAGCGGAGATGACCATACTTGTGCAATAAAAAATAATGTAGATATTTATTGTTGGGGAGGAAACTTTGAGGGGCAATTTGGTAGTGGGAATACTTCTGGCTCTTCGACACCTATCTTAGCAACATCATTCAACAGCAGCATCATCTCAATTGAGGCAGGGGGTAAACACACCTGCGCTTTATTGGCAAATGGAGACATGTATTGTTGGGGGAAAGGTGAGAAAGGTCAAATTGGCTATGGTAATGCCACAACAGTTTACTCTCCCCAGTTGGTATTATTGCCTCGCTCTGCCATTGCAATAGGTGTAGGTGACAGCCATACCTGTGCAATCCTAGATAATAACTCGATGATGTGTTGGGGGAGTAACGATTTCGGACAAGTTGGAGATGGAACCACAAATCAACGAGATGTGCCTGTGTATGTAGAGAATTTTATCGGAGCCAATGTATATCCAATCGCCGTTTCCGGGGGATCACTGCACACTTGTGCTTTGCTTAATGATGGTAGTATCAATTGCTGGGGAAGAAATAATAACGGTCAACTGGGGACTTACTCAGGAGATAGTTCAAGCCCTGTCTCTATTTCACTTGGTAGCAACGTTTCAGCAATGCAAATTACCTCAAATGGAGGTCACAATTGTGTGTTATTAACCAATAAAACACTCAATTGTTGGGGTCAAAACAATTGGGGTCAAGTTGGTGATGGGACAATAACAAACAAATTTGTGCCAACATACGTAGAGATGGAAAATCAGGAAAGTGTCGAGTATGTTTCGGCTTCTAAAGATGGAGTCTGTGTGGTACTTGAAAATCTAAAATTGAGTTGTTGGGGTGCAAATTATGACGGTCAAGTTGGAGATGGCACCACCATAGCAAAAGTAAAACCAACTTCGATTGGCATCTTGGGTTTCGTAACGAACAATGTCATTTCAGAATTTTCAAACTCTCTTTCATCTAAATTTGCTGGAGATATTATCCATGTTATCTTCCAAAATGAGTCCGATCATGTCGAGTCAATGTGGTTTAATACATCGAGTTCCGCAAGCGGTAACCCCTCCGGCTCAATTCAGCACAGTGCCAGTACAAATCAAAATTCCTTCGCCCTTGGTCCAAACGGAGAAATGTATGCGAGTCTGACATTTGAGAATAACATTTTTCTGATGGGGAGCGATTCATCTACGGGAGGAAATTATGGTTCAAATTGGGATTATGTTCAATCTGACTATCACTTAATGGGCACGTACTCTGCCCTTGACATGGACGATTTTGGAAATTTACACATGGTGTACAGAGATGGTTTTGAAGATGAGTTGAGGTATTCCATTTCAAATGATACGGACATAAGTTTTGAGGTGATAGATTCATCTACAGAAAGCGGTTATTTCAACAATATCGAAGTGGATATCTACGGAAATATTCACATTGCTTATCAGGCTGATGATAAATTAAAATACGCAAAGAAACTTTCAACTTCAAATAATTGGAATGTGTCCATAATTGATTCAACACAAGAAAGTGGCCTATACGCAAGCATGACATTGGATGAATGGCAAAACCCACACATCTCTTACGGCGTAGGTGGTTCTGGTCTAAGATATGCAGGATTTAACGGGACTGGTTGGAATATTGAAACTGTGGATTCAAATCAAGCTGGAATCTACTTCACTTCGATAGCCATTGATAGTATGCAAAATATTCATATTGCAGCCAGCGAATTTGTTAACGGTTATACAGCACTTAACTTGAATCACGCTAAGAAATACCTGAATTCCTCTGGCGGATGGTCGATGAGTGATGTAGATAACAACGGAAATGTCGGGCTCTCAGCAAAAATTGTAATTGATTCGTACGACAATGTTCACATAGGCTACATAGACTTTGGTGCTGCAAGCATAAAGTTAGCAACACAGATGGCTGGTACAACGAATTACAGTATCAGTTCAATATATTCGGGCACAGAACTGCAAAGAATAGGAATGGATCTAGATTCAAATGATGATTTTCACTTCTCGATTATCGACACTGGCACTAACAAAATTCGCTATATGAATAATATTGGAGGGAGTTGGAATGATTCATATATCGGCCCGATTATTACGCTTGCTAAAACCGAATTAATGATTGATGGAAATGATGATGTTCACATTTCGTATGTTACAGATTTAATGGAAGCTGGCTATATTACAATAAATGGGTTAGGCGACTATCTTGGTGCCTCGATTGTTTCTGAAGATGCTTTTGAGCCGTATGGGATGATTGAATTTGATAATCATACCTATTTTGTTGCCACCGATTCACAGGGAGGGAATGATTTCGAATTATGGCGTACAGATGGAACTCCTGCAGGTACTGTTAATTACAACCTCAATCCAAATGGAAGTGCATTTTTCAATCAGGGTTGGCCTCTTTTGGGCGTTTTAAATAATCATTTGATTTTCCATGCAGATAATGCTGGTGGTATAGAATTGTGGGCCAGTGATGGAACCACCTCCGGAACCACGGTCCTAAAAGACATCAATCCTGGTGATGGAGATAGTATGGCTTATAGTTACCTTCAATCAACCTTTTTCAACAACGAGTTGTATTTCTGGGCAGATAATGGAGCGAATGGCACAGAATTATGGAAAACAGATGGGACTCAACAAGGAACAGTTATGGTGAAAGACATCAACTTTGGAATCGCCCATTCGTTGCCAAAACTTAGGGAGTCTGTGGAGCTTGATGGAAAAATGTATTTCATTGCAACAACCAGCACGCAAGGAAGAGAATTATGGGTAACACAAGGAAGCGAAAGCACAACACATATTGTGAGTGATTTGTTTGTAGGTCCCAGCGGTGGGATTCCACCATCAGCAGTCCAGTTGGCGGTATTAGGGGATACTATCTTTTTCTCTGGCAGAGACAGTGCTGAATCGGGCTTTGAATTGTGGAAAGCAACAAGTGGGAGTGGGACAGATGTGGGTATCGTATACGATCTTGAAAATTTCGAATTTGCAATCAATGAATATGTCAATGAATTCCCTACGTTGATTAATTTCTGGGCAGAAAATGTTTCAGGATACTCTATCCAACCTGCTGCCATGCCTGCAGGGCTTAGCTTTAATTCAAGTTCTGGTGTAATCAGCGGAACCCCTACCAGTGCCTTTTCAACCCAAATTTATACCATCACAGCAAGCACCGTCTTAGGCTTTGATTTAACGACAGAAATCAGCATCACTGTAGAAGACGATGGTGCACCAGTCCTCACTATCTTACCTGATTTCAATTATCTCCTCCATAAGTTTGAATATGAGTTTGATGCATCTAATGTAGCAACTGGTGATAATTATTTTGTCAACTATATTGTATCTGATATTCCCGGCTGTCAAGACGTAGGATGTCAAATATGGAATGGGACAAGTTATGAGGTTCCTTTCTCCATACATATCGGAGAAGATGGAGGGTTTGACCTTACAATGTTCAATCAAATTTGTATGCAGGCAACACTCGTTTATCCTGGATATGAAGATTACAATGTTGAAATCTGTGACGACGTTCCTCACTTTTTCACTGCCGAGGTGAATTCTACAATCGATGTTTTCAATCACCCTGGTTACCATGATTTTAGTCAGTGTACCTATTCTACTGATGATGACTCCATGTTGTCGAGTTCAGGTGTCTGCGACCAAGATGAAATGGAAGAGTGGGTTTCACCTCACGTAAATACTGGTGTAACAACTGACAGTCTTGCAATCACATTCAATTACCCCAACTCTGTCAATGTGAATAAATTAGGCGTCTATATCCTCGAGGAATGGTATGAGAGCAAACTGGACAAAGGTCGACTCTTGGCATACAATTATACAAACCTCGAGTGGGACGAAATCGGTATTTTTGATTTGCCAGCATTAAATGATTCTGCTTGGGTTATTTTCTCTGGGTTTTCAGTAGAAAGCGATATGTTCATGATTGATATTGATACCAATTCTGGTAATTATATCCATACAGTAATCTGGGAATTAGCCTTATTCGATAGTGATTTTGTACCGACATATGAGCCTGATATTCAAATGAATATTGACAGCGAAAATGATGTCGTCATTGAAGTAAATGTAAGTGACATGGATCCTGGAATCGCTTATCGGTTTGACCTGCATGTACATTATCCTGGAATCCCATATTCCTCCAACAACTTTGGGGAAGTATATCATTACCAGGAAAACCTCACGCTTGGAATCAATGAGAAACAATTTGAGTTTACTATCAATCGAAGCGATTTTATCGAGAATGTTATGTTCTGTATCGATGCTAACTTATTCTATGTTTCAAATCAAACCCATTTAACCGGTAACGGTAATTGTTTTGATCTGAGCAACCATGCGATACCCCACATTCAATATATTGGAAACGGTTTTGATAAGGTATCAGAAGTCAGTTTTTACGAAGCAGTTTTGAATAATGCAGACCAATTAACCAATGGTACGGTCGTAGAAATGCTCGTATCTCCAAATGGAATGATTTACAGTTCAGCCTCTGCATTGAATCTGGATGGAGATATTGATTATGAAGTCAATCTTTCTCACCAAGTTGGAGAGGTATTTCCCAATGGTGAAGTGTTCTCTTACTATCAGGATTATTGCCATGTCATCATCGTTTATGATGGAGATCAAGTGTTGCAAAATCTCATTGATGTAGAATACATGTGTCATTACATCGATAATGATGCTGAAATTCATGTTCTTCTGGATATGGAAAACCAGACCGATTCTTGGTTTGGTTTTGAAATCAGAAATATGAGTCGAGATTATGAGTATGATGTACATGGGACATTTACAGAAGATTCGAATGAAATGAGTAACTTCAGTTACGCGCCAATCCCTAACGCAGGAGCCGGAAGTACGCATACTAATTGGGTCAGTCAATTTTCTCCACTGCCTGGAAAAGAGTATTGTATCGAAGCTGTCCTCAGTGAAAAATGGATTCATGACCCATTTGCTCCATGGGAAAATTCAAGATCTGCAAATTACTGTGTCACATTTGATGACAATCAAACCAATGAAAACAACACTGGAAATCAAAGTACTCCAGGTCCAGAAATCTTCGCAAACCTTACATTAAGAGGCGCGGATGGTTTTGATTTCGGACTTGTCGGAAGCTTTTCTCTGTCGAATGTTACGATTGAGGGAACATATTCACTTGACTATTCACTTTTCCATGCAACAGATAGTACTTGTTCTGATATCCTAATTCTTGGGGACGAGATTTTTGGAGAGAGTGCATCTATAATTACTGTCGATGTATCTATGGTGATGAATGAATCAATGATTTTTAATCAAGATTATCATTACCCTACTGAAATGGATCATAGAATCATCGATTCATATTACTGCTTATACCTTGAACTGGTTTCTGACGGAGTCAGTATAGACACAGATATTGATGCTATCCCATTTGAAGCAACATTAGACGAGCCGAATCCAGAATTAAGCGTAGTGTTTTATGAAGATGAAGAGCTGTGTAGTGAAAATGCAGCTGCAGCCGGTTATTGTGATTTGGGAGTGACGGGGTATGCTCAAAAAATCGATATCCAGTTAGATGGTGCCTGGTACGGTTACAATCATTC